>Ga0114901_1002301_pt1 | contig 10259 bp, 9 predicted proteins | sample MalvireepMed_s16_FD_89686 | JGI IMG/M metagenome (GOLD analysis project Ga0114901, IMG submission 89686) | Marine viral communities from the Global Malaspina Expedition - Malaspina viral metaG DeepMed_s16 | ecosystem: Environmental > Aquatic > Marine > Oceanic | place: Mediterranean Sea... | reverse complement strand
GGGCGAGACTGGCCCGACCGGCGCGGCTTCCACCATCCCCGGTCCACAGGGTCCAAAGGGTGACAAGGGCGATACCGGGCCAGCCGGTGCGCCTGGCACTCCCGGTCCTGCTGGCACCGATGTCGCTGATTTCTACTTTCAGGATGGAACGCTCAAGCTGGAAATGAGCAATGGCTCCATCTGGGAGGCGTTCATCCCGGTTGGCGAAGGCGGATCAGGCACGCCCGGTCAGGACGGCGTTGGCGTCGTGAGCGTGACGATCAATGGAGCAGGCCACCTCCTCGTCACTCTTAGTGACGGCAATGTGCTCGATGCCGGTATGGCCAAGGGTGCGGACGGTGCGGCGGGTGCGACAGGCCCAAAGGGCGACATGGGCGCGACCGGCGCAAACGGCATTGGCGTGCCAGCGGGCGGTTCGACGGGTCAGATTCTACGCAAGACCAACGGCACCGACTACAATACATCATGGGTTACGCTGACCGGCCTGCCCACGGGCGGCACTACCGGGCAGGTTTTGGCCAAGAGCAGCAACGCCAACTATGCCGTCGGCTGGATTAGCCCATCGAGTGGTGGCGGCGGCACCGGCAAGCCGTGGTATTTCGACGTTCCACTAGCCAGCACTTTCACAAAGGTATCTGGCGATGCGACACAACTGACGATCACGGATGACACTGATGCAGGCTTGCTTATCAAGAGCGGTCCATCTGTTTCCGGCGACGTCAGCCGACTGGCCTACAAGACGCTGACTAACAAGGCTTCCGATTGGGACATTGTTGTCCGCGCACCGATCATCATGAACGACGCCGATTATCGCAAGGGCGGTTTGGTCATCATGGACAGCATTAGCAATCGTCACATCATCATGGGTCAGACCAACGAATATAACCCCTTCAATGTGATCTATTTCAGTGGGCTAACCGCTGCGAGCGCAGCAGTTCCAGCCCCTGTGCTCGTATATGTATTTATGCTCTTGGCTCATTTATCGCATTATTGATCTGGCGCTTTGGAGTCGTGAACCAGCTGCTGGGCGTGGAGCCGTAGGCCCGACGGGCGTGATTGCTTGCCTTCCCGATCCTACGGCCCCTACTCAGGATCGAGTTGCGCCAACGGATGCGGCGCAATCCTGAGTATCTGTGCGCCTCACAGGGTGAGGAACAATTTGGCGTAGCTACGGGCGTAGTTCACGGGATCCGGCTGCTGAAAAATCGAGCGTAGCACTTCGTAGGCTCGGATAATCCGCGTCGGTGCAATCTGCTGGGCGAAAACGCTCGGCATCTCCAAGATGGAATTGGCCTCATCAATCGCCGCCAACGTCGCATCGAGATTGTGATGGACGATTATCGCCTCCGCGAACGTATCCCACGCGCTGCTCTTTCCCGGATTGGGATAGGCGCAGAGTTCACCAATGGTCAGCCGTTCGCTGATCCGACTGCTCTTGATTGGGAGGCTTCGGGGATCGGACGGCGAATGATCCGTGTGGGTTGGCGTCTGGAAACTGGTCATCACGAAGTCGCCGGGAACGGTGCCGCGATCCTTGGTTATACGCGGCCGTCCGATCAGCCTCCCGAATGCCATCTGCTGTGATGGATTAGACGTGTCGAAGGTAATCTGGAAACCGGCCTCCCCCGGCAGTTCGCGAAAGGACTTCTGGATCGCCGACAGCATGACGGCATGGGTAAGCGTGCTACACCCCAGAACGTGTAGTCGATTGCGATCGCCCATAAGGCCAGCAGCGCGAAGGCGGACGAGCAGTTCGACCAGCCAGACATAGTTGTCCCGCATGTCGCCACCCACCGCCCAGCCATCGAATGGATGGGCCATGATGGCAGTGAGCCATGCGATTGCCTCCTTGCGATCCCGCCCCTGCGCGACCGAAAAGAACCGCGTCTGTCCCGTGCGATGCCGTTGGAAAAAAGCATTGTTGGCGAGCGTCGTGTTCAGGCAGTCACCGAATGTCGGGAAAAGGGGATTACCCTTCGCGATGGCCATGGTAGGAATGTCGAGCGTCATCGCCTCGTTGGTATTCGCCTCCAGCCACGCGAGGGCTTGAGCGCGGGTGGCGTTGCCCTCCCAGAGCGAGGCATTGCTGATGAGCTGGAAGCCGCCGCTATCGCCAAGGATCGTCACGGCAGGCCGAGTATGCTGGAAGATCCCCTTGGGGGTGCTGCCGCCGATGAACTGGCCGTAGCTCAACAAAGCGCGGTCGATGACGAAGAACGGGTTTGCGGGATCGAGAAAGTCCAGATCGGCCGGGGTCGCGATACAGGCTGGCAAATTCCCGTCGCGCACCTGCGACGTAGCCTTGAGCGGCATGGTGTGGGTCGCCTTTTGACCCGCGATAAGATAGATGGCGCGGCCCTGCTGGCGCGCACGATAATCGATAATCATGATTATGCTCCCGGGTGGTGCCCCGCGACGGCAGACCATCGCGGGACAGCAGGATCAGGCGGCCAAGGCGTCGGCGGGCGCGGCGTCGGTGACAGAAGCATCCTTCACCAGCTTGGGCAGCGCCTGCACCCGTTCAAGCAGCTTACGGCTTCGCGTGTCCCGGCCCTTTTCCAGCGTCTGGATATGAACGCGGAAGGTCGCGACCGCCGTGGTAACAGCCAGCGCCAACATGCCTTCTGGATCGACCTCCACTGACAGGTCGCCTTCAAGCGAGAGCAACGCCGGCAGCGAAGCCAACAGGTCGCTCGACATAACCCGCGCCTCGACCTTGCCGATCGTGTCAGCAGACAGCGAAACGGTTTGTCCGTCACCATGTTTGATCCCGAACGTGCCGTCAGAGATCGTTACCGTGACCTGCCGCTCCTTGGCCTGCTTCTTCACCAGCACCGCCAGATGTTCGGCCTTCAGCTTGGCGAGAGATTCAGAGCCGAGCAATGCCATGGCGGCTGGCTTGAACGCGTTGCTGACCCTGTGCGTCCAGTTCTTGCCGAACTCGGTCAGCTTGGGAAAAGCCAACTGTCCGTTGAGCGCCGACTTGCTCTTGTGGGCGAACTTCACGCGGATGCGGTCATCATTGCTGACGGACGAGATACCGTCCTTACCGCCATACCCCGCGCACAGTGCCGGCTTGGCCAGACGCTCCAGCATCGTATTCCGGGTCTTCTTGTCCATGAAGCGCGGCAGGCGGCTATTGGCCTTGGTATCCACGTCACCATTTGGTTCGATGGTCAGGACGCGGGTATCGTCCATGCGGGCGTTCGCGACCGACAAGGTGCTGCCGTTGAGCAGGTAAACCGCATAAGCCGCAAGAACCTCGGTGGACGGGTTCAGCTTGTCGTCCGGTGCCAGCGCCCGCTTTGGCTCGCTGCTGCGCTCAATATCGGGAATGATGGCTGGCGCGACGGTCATCGCCTGATGCCAGAACAGCGCCGTGGACGAAGCGTCCTCCATGCCCGTCGACCGATACTCGGTCATCTCTGCGACAACCGAAGGGGCAGCGTTGGGGCATGGGAGGAAGATGGTGTTCGTGCCGTCGAAATGGGCAACACAGAGCATTGACGCGCTGGGGAGGATGCCGGGGATAGTCGCCCCCTTCACCTTCACGGCGCTGGCGCTTTCAAGGGCGCTGCTGATGATGGTGATTGCCTCAGGCTCTACGGCCTCTTCTGGCGCGGGGCGGACGAGCGCGGCCAGCTTCGAAGCCATACCGGCCTGCTGCCCGAATTGCCCCAGATAGAGCGAGAGGAAATCTGCGTCCGACATGGCCGCGAAGTCATGCTCGTCCTTGACCCGGTTCATGTAGTCCACGGACTTCATGAAGGGCGCGACCTTGTTGGTGCGATCCTTCTTTTCAGCCGCAGTGCCGCTAAGCGTGATGTTGATGCCAAGCGCGAACTGAACAGGGATATGGAGGGAGTTGGCCGAATTTGATGCGTAGCCGCTGTCCTCGGCATGGCGCTTGACGTTGGCGATGCCATTGGCGGCGAGGAATTTCCAGACACGGAGCGTGATGAGGCCGCGACGTTCGCGGGCGCTATGCTCGTCGGTGAACAAAGCCATTGTATCGCGCGCAATTGCTTGCTGGTCAGAAAGCGCACTGCTGCTCAAGGCATGAGTGGAAGTGTCGGCGGTGCCGAGATCGAGAGAATTGGTCACGGTTTGCCCTTTCGTGGCAAACGCGCAGACGCTGTGGGGAAATCGCAAGACTGGACATACGGAACCCACCACGCCTGAGCGTTGGTTTTTCAGGTTCCGACCGAGGCGGGTTGCCAGCAGGGACACGCACCGAAGTTAACGTGCCAGTCTTGTTGCTCTGGCGGCCCTTCCATTCCACCGCACGAGTGGAACTTCCGTTTCGTGTCCAGCGTGCTATCGTTGCGCTACCAGCGCAGGCAATCAATCGGGTAATGGCTGAAAGCCCCGGACTGATTACCCCGAAAGCAAAAGCACCTTGATGCTTCTTTGAGGGGACAGGCCCATCCGACAATGACGCTTGCGGATGATCTCGATAGGCCGCTATCTACCGCACCAGATAGCAATGTCAACACCTAATTTGATAGCTCTGACATTTTTTGCAAACACGTTTTTCCAACGCTTATCCTGTCATAACTATTACCACGATCTAAACTCTAGATGATGGCTGCACTTACGCACTCATGCCATAACCGCTAAATTCTGCACGAATCTGATAACTACCATTGATAGCAGACACACTGCCAATTGATTGGAGAGATCGGAATGGACAACCCAACGCTGACCATCAGCCTATTCAGGCTGAGAACGAGAAGGGCGCTCGTCAAACATAGCTATACCGCAGCCGTCTACAGCGACACGTTCGAGAGCATGGGCCACGCGATGGCAGAGGAGATTAAACACCAAGCTAAGCACGGCGGCTTCTACTGGTCCTTCGCCCGATACAGGCGCAACCACCTCAAAGCCGACATTCAGGAAATGACGGCGATCATGCTGGAATATCCATATGTCTGCCGCGCCGCCCTCATGGCTGCGGTCGCTGAATGCCCCTACGTCCATTACGTCATCCACGCTCAAGACGAGATTAACACCAAGCGCCCAGAAGAACGCCTCGTCATAGCAGTCCCCCTATCAGAGCCGATCACCAATCCAAGGGACTACACCCGCATTGCAGCCTTGCTGTCAGAGCAGCTTGGCATCGGCGATCACACGCGGGGTGACTTTTCCTCGACCTTCCTTTTCGCTCCGTTCGTCGGCGTATGCTCGACACCCAAGATCGTCCTCAATGACCTCGATCGCGAGTTTCTGGACCCAGATGCCTTCATCGAAGAGCATCGAGGCACATGGACAGACGCAGAGGCTCTCCAAGTTGGTGCGATAACCATTCAGCCAGAGTCTACCGCCCTCCATGACAGCGGCCTGTTCGTATTTGAGAATGGTGGTGCGCTGTGATCGAATTACCCGCGACTCCGATCCCCGCCGACAAAACCAGGACCAATATGGAAGGCGATGCAGCCGCGCTTCTCAATGCCAACTTGCGTTGTCCCCTAGCCCGCAAGATCATTGAGGCGCTGGCGTTGCTTGAGATCGCGATTGAAGCCCTTAAGCCTGATCCAAGGTAATGAAATATAAGTGATCATGCAGGCAATGGACATTGCTGGCGAGTCGATTTCATGCGACGTAGCCGACGCCGCATTTGGGGAAACGCGGCAGGGGGAATTGAACAGCAATGAACAGAATACTCAAGGGCCTGATCGCGGCTTCGCTTGCTTGCTCTGCACCAGCGTTCGCGGATGAATACTTCGCCGTCACGCCGTCTGGCGCAACTGAAATGCTTTTTGGCGAGCAGCCTGCCGAGGTAGTGGGAAAGCTCTCTGCAAAATGCATCGATGCAGGATGGAGCGTCACGTCATCCACAGGGACCGAGGTTGTTTGCGAAGCCCCAATGAACTTCGGCCAGTCGCTAATGGGCACACTCCTGATGGGCAACAGCTACTCCACTCCGCCCCGGCGATTTTTCAAATACATGGTTTCTACCGTCTCGGGTATCTCGCGGGTTCAAGCCTCCGGCTGGATGGAACTCCAAATGGCGTTTGGTCAAATGCGCCGCACCGATTTTGCCGGGCCTGAGTTCCACAACAGCGCAATGAATTTCCTCGCCGCCGCAGGGGGGAAGTTGCCAAAGGGAACGACATTTCCAAATCATGCTGTATTGGGCGTCGGCTTCGAACCCGTCGCGGTGGGTAAGGCTACCCAAATGCGTGTAACTTCCATTCAGGATGGATCAGCGGCAGCAGCGGCCGGAATTCAAGTCGGCGATATCGTGACGTCCATAGCGCAAAAACGCTTGAAAGGGGGCGACGATATTCTGGATGCGACGGCCAAGGCGGCAAAAAATCCCACTTACCCTATCGAATTGCTTCGCGGAGGGAAGGCGATCAAGCTGACGATGAACCGCGCATTCCGGCCTGCCTATGAGGAAACCGTAGTGGCACAAGCCGCTGCGCCCGTAGCCGTAGCCGTCACTAATACGCAGCCCATATCCATTGCCGATGAGCTATTTAAATTGGCGAAGCTAAAAACCGATGGGCTGATTACTCAGGCTGAGTTCGATGAACAAAAAGCCAAATTGCTGGCGCGATGAGCCGCTAATGAACCATCATCTTGCTTGAAGAAAATGGCTGCGCCATGGCGCACGCGCTCACGTAGTCTGTGGACAGCCATTCATCATATTGCGCTGGATCAAGGATCACCGGCATCGCCCTAGGATGGAGTGGCGCGACCAGTTCGTTCGGCTCGCACGTCAGGAAGGCATAGGCGGGGCCGTGTTCGCTTTGCCGCCAGATGCCGGCAAACGCCGCAAGAGGCTGATCCACGACGCTAAACCACCATTCCTCACGCCCCTGCCCTATCTTCGGCTCGGCAAAAGTGGAGAATGGGACGAGACAACGCTGCGCCGGGTTGGCGAGCATGGACTTCCAGAAATTGCTTGAGAGATTCCTGACGTTGGTAACGCGCTTCTCCAGCAATTTGGTAGCGCCCTTGACCATAGTCGGGACGCCCCACGCCATCACATCGGATCGGACTACGCCGTCATCCTTGCGGACAATCATGCCAGCGCGCTTAGGGTAAACGTCGGCCGCGAATTCCCCGTTGGGCTGGCGCACGTCAAAGCCCGCGTATTCGCGCCACGTGGGGATCAGTTCAGGGTTGTTCCGATAGTGATTGCACATAAATGCCTACGAGTTTCGGAGTATTTGATCGAGGTCGGTATAGTGCAGCAGCAGGACATTAGTTGATTCCGCCAGCTGTCTCGCAGCCGGCGTAAAATCAGCATCAGCGACAACCCATGCCAACTCCGCTTCATAATGCGCTCTACCCGCCGCAACCTCTTGAACTGCTTTATTACCGATTGCCGAAGCTGATCGTTTGCATTGGATAGCGACGAGTTCCCCATTTACTACCGCAAGAAGGTCTACTCCTTGATCACCGGTAATAGATGTTTTGCGAACTTCGATGCCACGGCGGTGAAATATGTCCTCGACCAACGCCTCAAAATCCTCACCGCGCATGTTTCGTGCATAAATCGTCTCTCTAATAGGATGAGCGAGGGCAGCGTCTTGGGCGGCACTTATGATTTGATCGATCACCTCATCCCGGCCAATTTCTTCAACCAAATCAGAGGATATGACGTTATCGCAAAAATAAGCTGCCTCATTTATAAACCGAGATTTATTTTCTTTACCATAATCATCTGTAAAGACGAGCATCTGGTACTTCTTTCTTAACGTGTCGATGTGAACTTCAATCTCTTGCTTGAGCCGATCATACAATTCTTCAACAGCTCTATGAATAATCGACCTTCTGAGAGCTTCATGCGCGATTTCCTCTCTTGTTTTATTGTCGGTAGATCCTTTTTCTGAACTTCCTACAAAATATGCGATGGCGAAAATCACCGCGATTATGACCAATGTCTCCACCCAGCCCTCCGCTTGAGATGCTGCAACCTATCCACTCAACTATCCACCGCAAGCCTATTGCCTAGATGTTCGTTTTTTGTTCTCATGGCTTCATGATACAGCCTGATTCTCTTTGGCTCGCTCAGAGCCTCCTCAATGCGCCCGGTTGGGCAAGGGTAGCTTTGACAGCACCGAATGAGCGACTGCGAGAGCAAGCTGCCGTCGAACTGGCTCAGATCATCATCGCCGCACTGGATCGCCAACCTCCGATTTACGACCGAAGGCAGATGACCCTCCCGCTTTAGAATATGAAAAATCGAGCAATTGCGCCACTTTTGCCGTCAATGCTTTAGTTTACGTGCATTGCAGGCTTGACCCGCGCGGGAAAGGTCACATGCGCATTGGCGCGCGCCACCGTCACTTCGCCCGTTTCCAGCGGCTGGCGCAGCGAATCGAGCACGGCGCGCTGAAATTCGGGCAGTTCGTCGAGGAAGAGCACGCCCAGATGCGCCATGCTGACCTCGCCCGGCCGGGCCTTCAAGCCGCCGCCGACCAGCGCCGCCATCGACGCGCTGTGATGAGGAGCGCGGAAGGGACGCGCGCGGCTGATGCGCCCACCCTCCAGCGTGCCCGCGACGCTCGCCACCATCGAGCTTTCCAGCGCCTCCGACGGGGTCATGTCGGGCAGGATGCCGGGCAGGCAGCTCGCCATCAGCGACTTGCCCGCGCCCGGCGGCCCCACCATCAGCAGATTATGGCCGCCCGCCGCCGCGATCTCCAGCGCGCGCTTGGCGACTTCCTGCCCCTTCACCTGCTTGAGGTCGGCGCTGCGCACCGGCGCTTCGACCGCGCCGGGCTGCGGCGGCGACAGGGCGGACGCGCCCTTGAAATGGTTGAGCAGGCTGAGGAGATCGGGCGCGGCGACCACCTCCACCTGCCCCGCCCAGGCAGCTTCGGCGCCTTGCGCCGCGGGGCAGACCAGCCCCATTTCCTGCCCGCCGGCATGCAGCGCGGCGAGCAGCACGCCGGGCGAGGGCGCGGTGCGCCCGTCCAGCCCCAGTTCGCCCACGACGACATAGCCCGACAGCGTTTCGGCATCGATCACGCCCATGGCGCCCAGCAGCGCCAGCGCGATCGGCAGGTCGAAATGAGAGCTATTCACGTATTGATGGAAACCTGCCACTTCAGATCCTGGAAGGGTTAGCCGGATCGGGGCAACGAGCCGCCCCAATCGGCGCCCGAGAAAGTTCGTGTTGAGGCGGTGGCCGTAAGGCTCACGAGCGTACCTGCTGATGAACAAAGCCGATGGCGAATCGGATTCAGCGGGGCGTCTTCCGGCAATCCTGCATGAGAGCGTAGTCACAAAAATTTTCTCTCCGCCCCCCTTTTTTGGACGTCCAATCGGTAATGCGCGACGTCCGATGATTACGCCTCCGTGAGCAGGCTATTTCTCTGAATTGCGGCAACCACAATCGGACATGACGTCCAATTGAATTGGACGTTAAATAATACGTAATTCGATTATTACTTCATTTATCTATGTCCTATTTCGCATTCACTATTATAGTATTAATTTCGTGTTGATTTAATCCAGTACAATGTCTATCAATGCTCAGGTTTTGTAATGACGCGACGAAGCCGATCGTGCAGAAGCACTATGGCAGTCGCCGAATTGACTGGATAGAGTAGTGCCTTTTGAAAAGCTTACTAAGAAAGAATGTATGAGACGATGGTCGATGCTCAATGAGCAAACGACCGATCCGCATCAGACTGAGTCAGTTCCTGGACAATCCATTAGATTCGGCGGATCATTCTACGAATTCGGCCAACTAACACCGCTGTTTGGTTCTGATTTCGTATTTCCGCTGATAATTTATTTTGCCGAAGAATTTTATTCGAATGCCCCCTCAGGAAACGCCAAACGCAATCTCGGATTGCGTCTGTTTTTAACTTGGGTCGCAAGACAGGCTCTCGCTGCCCCGCTGAGCGCTGCGGGACGGGTACACGAGCAATTGTCGACTAGGGTCTGCCCCTCAGAAGTCGACATGACTGAAGTGGCTGAAACATATGGCGATATCATCCGCGATCTTGGCGATTTATCAATCCTGGATTCAGACGATGAGACTTACCGCTCCACACATTTAGATGCGGTGTCGGCCACATTACGGCGGCTAGCACCTTATGAGCTTTGGCCGTTGATGCCGCCGATCAGGCGTATGAGGCGCGGTACAAGGCACATTCCAGCTTTAGGTCAATTAGCGCGTAGACTCATTACGCGTTGCACCAGAGGCGAACGCAGATGAGTTTGATGGCGGCGAGGAAGTTGGCGGGATCCTTATCGTAGCGGGTGGCGATGCCGCGGAACTGCTTGATGCGGTT
>Ga0114901_1002300_pt1 | contig 10260 bp, 8 predicted proteins | sample MalvireepMed_s16_FD_89686 | JGI IMG/M metagenome (GOLD analysis project Ga0114901, IMG submission 89686) | Marine viral communities from the Global Malaspina Expedition - Malaspina viral metaG DeepMed_s16 | ecosystem: Environmental > Aquatic > Marine > Oceanic | place: Mediterranean Sea... | reverse complement strand
TCCCATTGATTTTTGAGTTTTTAGCAAGAAATTAAAGTTAGACGATCAAAACGCCAATTGCAATGATAAAAACATAAAAATCAACACTTTGAAATGGAATTATAGTAAAATAATCTTGGTGAAATTTCGAAATTGGCATCGTTTCAGCCAAAATGATTATTATTTTTCCAAGGGCGATGTAGAAAGATACTCCAGTGTAAGAATCCCCCTTAGGTTATTGATGATGATATGTTCCAATAATTCTTGGATGCTATATTCTTCAAAAAGAGTGGGACTGGAGTATACCATATCTTCCATTCTGCCCAAAAAAAGCCTGCAGACCAGCTCTATTTTGACTTCATTTCGCACCTGCCCCAAGTTTTGTGCCTTTTTTAAAAGAGGGCAGACCAAATCCCAAACGATGTCCTTCTTAAAATTGGAATATCGTTTAAAAGCATCGGGATAATATTTGGAAAAGCCGAACAAAAAGGAAGGGTTGATTTCCTGTAAAGTCATCAACCCTTGTTTGTAAATAAATATTATGGTGGTTAGAGGCTCATTTTCGTTAGGATTTTGTGCCATATATGCATCCACCTTGGTCCTCAGTTGGTTTAAAAGAAAGCCAAGACTTTCGCATACCAATTCTTCCTTGCTCCCAAAATAACGGTACAATGTTTTTTTGGAAATGCCTAGATTTTGGGCCAATTCGTCCATAGAGAATCTTTTACTGCCAAACTTGGTGAAGTTACCAATGGCAAAGGCCAATATGTGCTTTTTGTCCTCGAGCATCCAGATATTATTTCCATCCACCACCAAGGGCCCGGTAGAGTTCCACAATGGCGCTCAACTGCCCATATTGGGAATCCACATAGCTCAGTTCCGAATTCAACGCGTTTTGTCTTGCGGTGAGTACCTCCAAATAATTGGCAAGGCCATTGTTCAACAGTTCTTCGGAATAGTCCTCGGCTGTAGAGTAGGCTTCGAGTTCCTTGGAGCGGGCCGTCAATTTTTCAGACTCCGCATTATACGTGTATAGTGCATCCGAAACTTCTCGCCCGGCCGTCAACAAAGTTTTTTTGTATGAAAGCAAAGCTTGTTCCTGTTGTGCCTTGGCCACTTCCATTTGCGTACGTAGCCTTCTCCCGTTAAAAATAGGTTCCGTCAAGGAGCCGATCAATTGGGAAAACAAGGAACTGGCGTCCAACCAATTTTCAAATTCCAGACTTTGGAAACCGCCATTGGCAGTTAATTTTAAGGAGGGGTACATACTGCTCTTGGCCACATTGGTAAGCTCAAAGGCATTGATGAGGCCATACTCTGCCCGCATGACATCAGGGCGATTGGCCAACAGGAGGTAGGGAACCCCGGTTTTTAGATCGGAATCAATGGATTGGTCATCTAACCTCCCCCTTTGTACTTCGTGGGCCGGTTCCCCTAACAGAATACAGAATGCATTTTCTAGGAGCTTGATATTGTTTTTCAAATTGATCAAGATGATTTCCGTGGTGTGTACTTGAGCCTCGGTCTGTTTAACCGCCACTTCGGTCACCTGTCCTGCATCTTTTAGCGCCTGTGTGGTCTCAAGACTGCTCTTTCTGGCCTCGAGGGTCTGTTCGGCAATTTCCCTTTGCTTGTCCAGTGCCATCAATTGGTAATAGGTACTGGCAATGCCGGAAACTAAATTGGTCTTTACCGCTTGGTGGGCCGCTACACTTTGCAGATAAGAGGCACCATATGCCCTTTTGTTGCTCCGTATCTTTCCCCAAACATCGGCCTCCCATGAGAGGGACCCCGAAAGTTCATATTGCTCCAAAGGCCGTGTAAAGAAACTACCGAACTGGCTGTTACCCGAGTTTTTGGTGCGGGTAAAGCTGGCCGTTCCGGAAAGGGTGGGATAATACCCGGCCTTTCCTTGTTTTAGATAGGATTCGGCAGCCACCACGTTTTGAAGCGCTATGCGGATGTCGAGATTGTTTTCCAATCCCTGGGCAATGTAGGACTTCAACTGTTCATCATTGAATAGGTCTTTCCAAGACACATTGGCCATAGAAATACTGTCTTGCGGCAATTGGTCGGTTCTATACAAGCTTTCCGTCTCCAGTTCCGGCCGCGAATAATTCTTGGCCACAAAGCAAGACTGCAATAACAGAGAAGCCGTTAGCAACACGATCAGTTTATATGTGGATTGTATTTTCATGATTCTTTAACGTTGTTGTTAGGCAATGGTTTCTTCGGTTGGTTCAGGTTTTCCAGAAATGCGTTCTTGAAGTGCCTGGAACACCACAAAAAGGACGGGCACCACAAAAACTCCCAAAATGGTTCCCACGAGCATACCTCCAACGGCACTCAGACCGATGGATCGGTTTCCGATGGCCCCGATTCCGGATGAAAGTGCCAGTGGCAGCAAACCAAAGATGAAAGCAAAGGAAGTCATCAAAATAGGTCGCAACCTAGCCCTTGCCCCATCTGCTGCCGCTTCGAATAGGGATAGTCCTGCCCGTCGCCGTTGAAGGGCAAATTCCACGATCAAGATGGCGTTTTTCGCCAACAGACCTATCAACATGATGATCGCAATCTGGAAATAGATGTTGTTCTGCAAACCACCCAGGTTGATAAAGAGAATGGCCCCGGCAATACCCACAGGTAGTGAAAGCAAAATGGAAAAAGGCAAAATATAACTCTCATATTGTGCGCTCAACAAGAAGTACACGAACACCAAACTCAGAATAAAGATGAGGATGGTCTGGGATCCTGCATTGCTCTCCTCACGGGTCAGTCCAGAATAGTCATAGGTATAGGAGGTAGGCAGTACTTGGGCGGCCACTTCCTCAATCGCATTAATGGCATCACCGGTACTGTACCCGGCATTCGGAACCCCTGAAACTTTTACCGAACTCAACAAGTTGAAACGTTCCACTACCTCAGGGCCATAGATTTTTTTAAGGGTCACAAATTGGCTTACCGCTACAGATTCTCCTTTGGCGTTTCTAACAAAAATGTGGTTTAGGGAATTTTCATTGGCACGATCTTCAGGTTTTGCCTGTATCATGACACGGTACTGTTTTCCAAACCTGTTAAAATCGGTTGCGTAGATGCCTCCATAATATCCCTGAAGGGCATTGAATATGTCCGTTGCGGAAAACCCTGCCATTTTCACCTTTTCCATATCGATATCAAGGTTGTATTGTGGGAACCCTGGATCGAATTGTGAAATGGCGTATTGGATTTCGGGACGCGCGTTTAGAGCACCCAAAAATTGATTTTTAACATCGTTGATGGCCAACCAATCCTCACCTCCCTTGCTCTGCAATTGTACCTCAAAACCAGAGTTGGTTCCAAAACCTTGGATACTGGGCGGGGTAAAGTATATAATTTGGGCATCTTTGAAGTTTGCAGAAAGGGCATTTAATTTCTGCATGGTGGCATTTACGGATAGTGAATCCGCTTTCCGCTCACTCCAGTCTTTTAATTTCATGATGGAAAAGGCATAGGATCCAGCACTTACCCTATTCAACAAACTGAAACCTGCCACGCTCATTCGGGCATCGATCACATCCATGGATTCATAAATGGAATCCAGTTTCATGATGGTTTCCTCGGTCTTTTCAATAGTGGTTCCCGGAGGCATGCTAACATTGGCAAAGATAAGCCCCCTGTCCTCGTCAGGTACAAATCCTGATGGGGTGGTTTTGAAGAGATAAATGGCAAGTCCTGTGAAGGCCAACAATAACACTGCAGTGATCCATTTTCGCTTCACTAAACGCCCAACGGTGTTGGTGTATTTATTGGTGATCGCGGTAAATCCAATATTGAAAGACTTAAAGAAACGGGTCATAAAGTTGGATTTATGCCCCTTTTCAGGGTCATGGGGCTTTAGGAACAAAGCAGCCAAGGCCGGACTCAATGTTAAGGCGTTAACAGCCGAGATCAAGATGGCAACTGCCAAAGTGATACCAAACTGCTGATAGAACACCCCTGATGAACCTTGTATAAAGGATACGGGAATAAATACCGCGGACATTACCAGGGTAATGGAGATAATGGCACCAGAAATTTCACCCATGGCTTTTTTGGTGGCACTTTTGGCCGACTTGCCACCTTCTTCCAACTTGGCATGGACCGCCTCCACCACTACGATGGCATCGTCCACCACAATACCAATGGCCAAAATCATGGCGAAAAGCGTCAACATATTGATGGAATACCCAAATATTTGAAGGAAGAAAAAAGTTCCGATAATGGCAACGGGCACGGCAATGGCCGGAATCAGGGTAGACCTGAAATCTTGCAGGAACAGGAATACCACGATGAACACCAAGATAAATGCTTCGATCAGCGTTTGCACCACATGGTCGATGGACGCATCCAAGAAATCCTTTGAATTGAATGGGATTACGTAATCAAATCCTTTTGGAAACTCTCCTTTGGCTTCCGTTAAAATGGTTTCAATTTGATCGATGATTTCCTTGGAATTGGAACCTGCGGTCTGGTATACGCCCACGGCCACGCCAGGATTGCCCATACCGGTGTTTTTCCTGACATAGCTAAAGGCACCTAGTTCAATATCGGCCACATCCTTCAGGCGAAGAAAGCCACCATCATCCGTAGTTTTTAGGATGATGTTCTCGTATTCCTCCACTTCGGAGAGTCTACCTTTGTATTTCATCACATATTCGAAAATACCATCGGCATTTTCACCAATTTTTCCGGTGGCAGCTTCACGGTTTTGCTCTCTCAATGCCGTTTGGATATCGGAAGGCACCAAATTGTAGGCGGCCATTTTATCAGGGGATATCCATATACGCATGGAATAATCCTTGGCACCAAAAACGTTGACGTTACCAACACCCTTAATCCTTTGGAGTTTGGGCACCAGGTTGATCTTGGCATAGTTTTCCACAAAAGTGGCATCATAGTCCTTGTTCTGGGAAAAAATGGAGAAGAACAACAAAGCACTGTTTTGGGCCTTTTGGGTAGTTACACCTGTGTTGATTACTTCCTGTGGCAATAAGCTATTGGCACGGGCCACGCGGTTTTGAACGTTAACCGCGGCAATGTCGGGATCTACACCCAATGCAAAAAATACGCTGATGTTGGCGGCTCCATCGTTACTGGCAGATGAGGTCATGTACGTCATCCCCTCTACACCATTGATTTGTTCCTCTAAAGGAACAACCACACTTTTTAGTACAGTTTCAGCATTGGCACCGGTATAGTTGGCCGTTACCTGAACCGTTGGGGGAGCAATTTCCGGATATTGTTCTACAGGGAGAACACTGAGCCCCAAAATACCCAAGATCAAAATGATCACGGATATTACTGTGGACAGTACGGGACGATCTATAAACTTTTGGAACATATTTTATTGTTCTAATGAGATTGTTGGAATAGTTAGTTGACTGGGTTGATGGCCTGTCCGTCCTTTAGTTTGGAAACCCCTTCGGTAACAAGGGTGGTGCCATCCTCAAAACCTTCGGATACGATGAACTGGGTATCCGTTTGGGCCACTATGGAAAGCGGTTTGCTATTTACCGTATTGTCACTGTTCAACACATACACCATTTTGGTTCCCTGACGGTCTACCGTAACAAATTGGGGAATTACCCATACGCCCTTAAATTGTGAGGGAATCTTGATTGTGCCGGTACTTCCGGAACTTAACAACAGATCTGGGTTGTCAAAATCGGCCCTTAGGGTCACACTTCCCGTGGTTGAATTGATAAGGTTATTGATCATGGCAATTTCCCCTTTTTGTGGGTAGGTTTCACCATTAATCATGACCAGTTCCACTTCCGGGGAAGAATCCGCTAAAATTCCAGTACCAGTAGAGGCCATTTGTTTTTTTATCTGAAGCAACTCCCTTTCGTTCATGGAAAAATAGGCACGCACACCACTAATGTCGGATACCACGGTCAAAGGTTCCCCCATATTGCTGCTGACCAAGGACCCCACTTTGTAGGGAAGCTCACCAATATAGCCGTTAACAGGGCTTACAATAGTGGAGTAGCCGATGTTGGCGGTTATACTGTTATAGCTGCTCTTGGCCTGCTCGAGTTTTGCCTTGGCCGTTTCAAGCTGTACCTGGCTGATGATGCCTTTTTCTACCAAAGGGACCAATTTGTCCACTTCAACTTGGGCCACGTTTACAGAAGCTTGGGCGGCCTTTGCATCTTGTGAAAGGGTCTGTGTTTCCAGTTTGAACAACAACTGCCCCTTTTTTACTTGTTGCCCTTCTTCTACATAAATGTGCTGTACAAATCCAGAGACCTTCGGCCAAATCTCTACATTTTGTTGTCCCTGAATGGATGTTGAATACGTGTTGAATATGGTGAAGTCTTCTTTTTTCAGCTGCATCACTTTCAACGAGGGTGTTGGTGCAGTGACTTGTTGTTGGGTCTTGCTACCACAGGACATCAGTGCTGCGATGGCTGTTAATACGACGATTGACTTGATTGTTTTCATGTATGGTCTAACGTTGTTAGGGTTTTTGTTGGGTTTTATCGTTGGGTCATCAATTTTCTTTTTGTGCTATGGCCTCAAATTTTAAGATGGCATCTTGAAGGAGTTTTTCGCTTCCGGTCATGTAATCTAGATAGATGCTCATTCTTTCCTTACCTTCCTCAAATTTCTTGGGCGAATATTTTTTATGATAGTCCATGACCAAGGTGATAACAGATTTTTCGGACTCCAGGCGTTTTAGATATTCCTGAAGCTTGGTTAGGAAAAAGGTCTTCTTTTTGGCCAGTGTGAAATATCGTCTACGGTCACCTGGCTTGGTAAAATAGGTGATGATACCCATCTTGAGCAATAGGTTCAATGACGTGGAAGTAGAACTTTTACTGGCCCCCCTTCTTTCAAGGCAATCTTCAAAAGTGAGTCCATCTTCATTGGTCAATACCAAAATGGCATAGATCCGGGCTGCCAACGGAGGCAAGTTTTGTTCTTCCTCCAAATGAAGGCCTAGGGTCTCGATAATTTCTTCCTTCGTTTTTTCCATAGATGGATTTTTGAAGAGACAAGATTAACGTTGGTTCGGAACAAACAAAACCAAGCGAACTTAAAATTGTGTTAAAAATTTTAAGCCTTGTTTTAACCAATAAAAAGGGGGATTAAAGTGCGCTCTTGAACTGTTCCAAAAAACGGACATCATTTTCGATGAGCAAACGGATATCCGAAATTTGATGAAGGAGCAGGGCAATTCGGTCGATGCCCATTCCAAAAGCGAATCCGGAATACACCTCGGGGTCAATACCGCAATTTCTGAGCACATTGGGATCTATCATTCCACAACCCATGATCTCCAACCACCCGGTTCCCTTGGTCATGCGGTAATCGGTTTCGGTCTCAAGGCCCCAATACACGTCTACTTCGGCACTGGGTTCGGTAAAGGGGAAATAAGAAGGTCGCAGCCTGATCTTCGATTTTCCGAACATTTCAGATGTGAAGTATTGCAAAGTCTGTTTCAAATCGGCGAAAGAAACATTTTTGTCCACATACAGGCCCTCCACCTGATGGAAGAAACAATGCGAGCGAGCCGAGATGGCCTCATTTCTATATACCCTTCCTGGGGAAATGGTTCGGATAGGAGGTTGATGGCTTTCCATATACCGCACCTGTACCGATGAGGTATGGGTACGCAAGAGGATATCGGGATTGGTCTGAATAAAAAAAGTATCCTGCATGTCCCTGGCAGGGTGGTATTCCGGTAGGTTCAAGGCTGTGAAATTATGCCAGTCGTCCTCGATCTCCGGTCCCTCGGAAACATTGAAGCCTATTCTTGAAAAAATATCGATGATGCGGTTCTTGACGATGGATATAGGATGTCTCGCCCCAATTTCCATTGGTTCTCCTGGACGGGTAAGGTCGCCGTATTTACCTACTTCGGTCTGGCTCTCCAAGGCCTCTTTTAGGGCATTGACCTTTTCGGTGGCCGCACTCTTCAACTCATTGATGACTTGGCCAAATTCTTTCTTTTGGTCAATGGGGACATTCTTGAACTCGGCAAAAAAGGTGTTCAAAAGTCCTTTTTTTCCTAAATACTTGATTCGGAAAGTCTCTATTTCTTCCTTTGAGGTTGAAGCGAACTTTTCTACTTCTACAAGGTGTTCCTTAATGGTCTGGATCATGTTCAACGGCACTATTGGCCGACAAATTTAGCAAATTGTCCTTGAATATATAGGCCATTAGGAAATGTACCGCGATTCCACCAAAAAAATGCCAGAGCCAATGGGTACCCATAGGAAGCGAGCTCTGCGATTTATCCATGATACGGAAGGTTAGGGCAAGGGCAAAAATCCCGAACGCCAATAGTACCAGAGGGAGGTTTTTTCCATGGGTTTGGAACAGGTACCACACCATTGGCAATAGGACGGTAACGGCACTGATTACATAGCCAAGGGAGATTCGGAGTCCAGCCGGAATGGGAAGAATCCGCATCAAAAAGGAAATACCCATAAAAAGTAAGATTAACAAAGCCCTTTTCCACCAAGGTTTGACGAGCTTTAAAATAAAATGGACCACTAGGGCCAAGCATAGGAACATAATGGGCATCCAGTCCAAACGCAACCAAAATTCATGGCTCCGTGTGGCATGGTATATGGTGCCGCCTATGTAACTTATCCCGATGATCGGAATCATCCATGCAAGAAACAATTGTTGCCTTGGATTTTTGTATACTTTGATCCCCCAGTAAATGATAAGGGCCAAGAAAACCAGATTGCTGAAGGTATTGTATGGCTCCACGGGAAAGCGCCCTTGCACCGTTTCCAGATAAATGGGACCTGAGTCATTCGGAAATTTAAGGGTCATGATGGGCTGATCATTCTATGTGAAAATCTTTCAAGGGAATACCCTAAATTAAACGATTATAGAAAGGTTACTTTTCCATCCGAGAGATCGTACATGGCTCCCACAATGGCAATTTCCCCTTTTTGTTCCATTTCTTTAAGGATGACACTTTGGTTACGGATGTTTTCCAAAGCCATTTCCACATTCTTGACGGCAACTGCATCCACGAAATCAGAATTTTTGGAATTTCGCAATTCTTCATCTTTAGGTTCTTTGGTGGCATAAACTGCCGGTTCAATCTTATTGATCAAAGAGGTAAGGTTGCCCAACCTTGCATGGTCACAGGCACCTTTCACCGCCCCGCAGCTTGTATGTCCGAGAACTACGATCAATTTGGTACCTGCCAATTTACAGGCAAATTCCATGCTGCCCAAGATATCCTGGTTCACAAAATTGCCTGCGATCCTAATACTAAAAATGTCTCCCAAACCTTGGTCAAAAACCAATTCTGCAGATACCCGGGAATCAATGCAACTTAGAATGGTGGCAAAAGGGAATTGTCCATCCTTGGTTTCATTCACCTGCTGCAAAAGATTTCGGTTGGCTTTAAGGTTGTTCTGAAAACGCTCGTTCCCTTCTTTCAAAAATTGAAGTGCCTTTTGCGGCGACATGGTCGATTGCGTTTCTTTGGTATGTGCTTTCATTTGTTGCTAAGCTGATTTTTTGGTTTCTTAAAAAATTCGATATAATCATCGGGATTGTCCACAACTCCTCTTTCCGAGATCAATTTAATATGAATATTCCGGTTTTTGGCCTTGCTGCCAAAATCTTGTAAAATTTCAATTATGTCATTGTCCAAATATTTGGTGTTGACCACATCCAACTCGAGGTAGGAATTTTGGGGAATCTGATCCAATTCCTTAAGGATGGCTCCCTTGTTAAAAAAGGTAACCTCCTCTGCCAACGTCATTTTAATGCGATGTCCGTTATCCCCTTTATCTTGAATATGAAGAAAATGCGAGTTTTGGTAGCTTTTTATCAAAATAACAACAATGCCAACTCCCAAACCAAGGGTAATGCCTACCAAAAGATCCGCAAACACGATTCCTACCACCGTAACAATAAAGGGAACAAATTGTTTCCATCCAGCTTTGAACATGGTCTTGAATAAACTGGGTTTTGCCAATTTATAACCAACAATAAAAAGAATGGCGGCTAAAACGGAGAGCGGGATCATGTTAAGCAAACTTGGAATGATCAACACAGAAGCAAGAAGCAAAAAGCCATGTAGAATGGCAGAGAGCTTTGTTCTGCCCCCAGATTGGATATTGGCAGAACTTCGCACAATTACCTGTGTAATGGGCAAACCACCTATCAATCCCGAAATACTGTTCCCAATACCTTGGGCCAAAAGTTCCCGATTGGCGGGAGTTACCCTTTTTAAGGGATCTAACTTATCTGTAGCTTCTACACAAAGTAATGTTTCCAGACTGG
>Ga0114901_1002297_pt1 | contig 10266 bp, 19 predicted proteins | sample MalvireepMed_s16_FD_89686 | JGI IMG/M metagenome (GOLD analysis project Ga0114901, IMG submission 89686) | Marine viral communities from the Global Malaspina Expedition - Malaspina viral metaG DeepMed_s16 | ecosystem: Environmental > Aquatic > Marine > Oceanic | place: Mediterranean Sea... | reverse complement strand
ATATCGAACTAAAAGATAAACTAAATACAAATAAAATTATGAAAAGAAGTAAGTATGACTTTGCAGACATGCAAGAAAGAGAATTAGCAGAAAGAGATTATATATCTGAAGTAAATGTGCAAGACGCTATCATTCATATTAAACAAAAATTAATATCTCATTTCGATGACTTAAGAAATGAAGCTGTTGAACGACATCTAAAGGCCTTAAAAGGCTTTGATTGGTTTGATAAATCTATTTCAGAACAATACTTTGGTTACAGAGCTGCTTTAACACAAGTGTTGTATGACATTAGAAAAATATTTGAAAAATTAGATGAAGATTCAAAAAAGATATAACATCTTAATCAAATACATAACAACCTATGTTATGATAATAATAATAATAACAACTTTAATATTTAATAACTTATGAGTATTGTTTGGATGAGTGCAGCTAGTGCTGCTGGTTTCTACTTAATATTACGTAAAGTAATGTCAAGAAAAGCATTTCTTAAAACTAATGTATTTTGGGATGTCCTGCTTACGCTTGGACTACCATTACTATTCTTAGGTACATTCTCTGGAATGATTACAGCCATTTTAACAGGGCTGATATTTACAATAGGCACAGCCTTAATCAAGAAGTTTAATCTTTAATACAATAAAACTATGTCAAATTTAATCAGAGGTAAATTCCAATCATTTACAAATAACGGAAAAACTAAAATCAACTGTTTAGTATCAATAAAAGAATTACAACGTATTGCCGCAGATAGCGGCTACGTTGCTTTTACTATCATCCCACAAGATGAAGAGTATCTTAACAAGAAAGAACACATTAAAAAGTATGGTAATCACTATGCAATTAAAAACACTCAGTATAACATTAAGTATGGCAAGGCTATACGAGTTGCTGAGAAACTTGCTGAGGCAACTATTATGGAGCCTGAAATTGCTGAAAAAGAAGCTGAAGCTACATTTTCGCAAGAACAGTTAGACGCAATATATAATAACTATTAATAATAATAAAATGACTGATAAAGAATTAGATTTCGGTAAAGTAGTTTCTACAATAGAAAGCTGCATTAATAAAAAACAATTAGAATCATCTCAAAATATGATTGAAAATTGGTTTGATAAACATCAAGATATGCATTGTTACATGACATTGATGAACGTGTTACTTAATAAAGAAATGACTATCAAATATGCGACAGAGAATTTTAAACAACCTTCGTAATTTATCAAGATCAATCGAAAACTTCGATGAAGATAAGTTTAAGCGTAACGTAGGTCACGCTAAAGTAGAACTTAAATACAGATATAATAAATTTATAGAAAAACTAAAAATAAAATAATATGGGTTTAGATCACGGATTGCTTGCTTATAAAGGCAGAAATAGAAAACAGATAGATTTCAAATATAATCCATCTGAAGAAATAGAAATTATAACTTGGCGTAAACATCCATACCTGCATGGCTGGTTTGATGATTTGTATGCAGAAAAAGGCGGTGACGCGTATAATGGCGATAATCTTGGTGGATTCAATGCTGGACACACATTAGAAGTAACTCGTAAAGATTTGCTTGAATTAAAAGTTAGAGTGGAAGGAGGTATATTGGAACCAAGAACTGGATTCTTCTGGGGTAATGATGCCTGTGAACATTACAAGAAACAAGATTTGATAGCTATTGATGAAGCTCTATACTACATCAATTGTGGCTACAAAATCAAATATTGGGCTTGGTGGTGAGTTACGACAGATGGAAACTATCTAATCCACAAGATGACGGCTGGACCTCTGACGAGGTTACCAGCTGTTGTGGCGTGGAAGAACGCGTAAAAGAAAATTTATGCGACGATAGACAAATATACTATTGCAGCGAATGCGGTGAAGATAATCACTGGTATGAGCTAATAGAAAAATGGGAATACGATGAGCGTAGAAGAGATGATGCGCAAGAATATAACAAAGATGAATAACAATCAATTAATAGCAGACTTTATGGGACTGCCAACAGAAGTATTTAAGAGTGGCAGAGTAAACTATTACTTTAGAGAATTTAATAGTGGAACTTGGTATGAAGAACACGAACTATCTTACAATGTATCTTGGGATTGGCTTATGCCTGTGATAAACAAGATTAGAAGTATGGATAGTACATACGAAGTAGAAGAAGTAGGTAAGTATGATTGGGAGAATGAAATATCACATTACGAATTTGACCTTGAACTTACATACGAATCAGTAGTAGAATTTATTAAAGAATATAATAAAGACGAACTATGAAAGTAATACAGTTAAATGTAAACTGTTCTGAAGCCGTGAATACGGGTAACTTTGAATCAGTTAAATGGAACTATGGTGTAACCATAGAATTAGAAGAAGGTGATAACTACGAGTCTGTGAAGCAGGAGTGGATTAACGAATGCGCTAAGACTATAAATAAGTTATCCAAGCACACTCGTGGGCTAAAAAAGCTTGAAGCTATAGCTGTCAAAGGCAACCCACAAGTGAATACGTCAATAGAAATAATAGAAAAATAATGACATTAAAAGAAATTTTATCTGCCTCTCAGTTAGACTGGGAGGTGGAAAAGGTTCCATTGTTTTCACAACGTCCTGAGTTGCATTTTGATCCGCATAGCACTTGGTTTGAAAGCGGATACTATGGAATCAGAAGAAAAGACAACATGCAAATACTTGGTGTGTGCACCAAACAATACCAAGAAACACAGAATGAACAAATAGTAGAACGCGCTATGCAAATTGCTGAAGCTGTTAATGGTGACTATACGTTCCATAAAGCATTAGCATTAAATGGTGGCAAAAAAATATTTGTTCAATTGAAAATTGAAAATTCTGGTGGTGAGTACGACAAGTATATATTTGTTGTAGATTCTAATGATGGTAGTATTGGTTTATCTTATGGTATATCTAATACCGTTTTGTCTTGTGCAAATCAATTATTTTTATTTGCTAGTAAAGGTAAATCAGTAAAACATACCAAAAGCATTGACATTAAAGCTGATGAAATAGCATTAGACCTTCAAGCTCAATTAATTGATATAGACAATAAAATAATAGATCTGAAACATACAAGTGCTAGTGATTTTATGATAAGAAAAATTGTAAAAACTGTTATGAAGCTGCCTGTAACCATTGACGAACGTTTATATCATGACGGTGATATTGTTTCTAAAAAGACAAAAAATAGAGTAGATAAACTACTTGACTGTATTGCAAAAGAAACAACTGAAAAAGGTGACACATTATGGGGATTACTCAATGGTGTTACATACTATACTAATCACGAAATAAAAAATATGGATCGTGATCCAAGTGGTATAGAAAAATTACTATTTAGTAATGCTAATAAAATGAATCAAATAGCTTGGAATTGTGTCACTAAAAAAGGTGGCATATTTGATGCTATGGAAAATAAGTATAATGATGGAATATAATATTGTTGAATTAATAGATTCACCAGTAATAAAAAAGATGAGGTATTATGACAAACATTTGCCTGTACCTACAAACGCTGATTGCAAGCTCTTAGTTTTGGATCATTGCCTACAAAAGGGCGTGAGGGTTATACCTATGCCACTTGATGTGCAAAGAAACAAAATAAGTTGGATGGGCTTTCAAAATGAAACATACTATCCTGAATCCATGTTTCGATGGGTTGGTGAAACAAATCTTCCTGAACTATGGGGATTAGTATTTAAGCATTTTGAAGAAATGCAAAACTGGATGACAGATGATTTAAAAGATAAAATATATCTTACAAATAATGAATTTATTGAACGTTTCTTTAATAGATCTCAACGTTATGTTTCTTCAGATAAACATCCATTTGTTTATGGTATAGCAGCAGCTAATCCTGAAAAGATTAGTTACATCACTATACCAAAACTAGCAAGTTTTGTTTTACATCAATCAAATGTTATTGAGCATATTGATGCACTAACTTTGAAACAAGAACTTCTAGATCCTGAAATTCGCAGATCATTATGTATGATGGCTTCACCATATAAGATAGTAGAAATTGATAATTATTCTATATCTAATAGCTCTGTCGAAAAATTTGCTAATGTTCTTGCATTGGAAACTATATCAGAATCTTACTTCATAGAAATAGAAGATGATATTAAGGAATATATGCATCAAAATTCATATAGCAATGAATGGCATGGTCATGGTGGTAGTTACACAGGCACATTAGGTGCTGGCTGTATGCGTTATGATAGTTGTCAACCTTTCTTAGATATATATCAAGACTGTGAACATTGCAAAATACTTGTAATGAGAGATGAAGATGGTGGTATTGTTGCTCGTGCATTAATATGGCAAAATGTTAATGTTCATCGTAGAGTAAACACCATAAATATTATGGATCGCGTATATACATTACGTAATGCTTACGAACCATTAATGATTAAGTGGGCTAAAGATAACGGTTATTTCTATAAGAAAAACCAATCATACAGCTCTGCTGTTTTGATAAATCCCACAACAGGCAAAGAAATGCGTGGACAAATACGTATACCTATCCAATGGCCTGAAAATGGTTATGCAACATTACCATACATAGACACCTATCAACACATATATCCTGATTTAGGATTTATGAGTAACTCTGCAAGAGTAAAACCAGAATCAGGTTCAACAAGAAGATTTAACCCTAGATCCACAAGTGGATACTATAGAGAAATGAGAAACTATGCGTAAAATTAGAAGTATGTCTGAAGACACTATGATAGAAAATCTTGAAGAAACTTTACAGATACAGAGTGTATCAGGTAAAGAAGAATACATGAATACATTTATCATAGAACAGATTAAATATGATAATGAAGATGTAACTATTGTTACAGAACAGCAAGCTGGAGGTACAAACATATATGTTACCAAAGGTAAAGCTGATGTATATCCATGTGTGGTTGCACACACAGATACCGTTCATAACTTTGTTCCAGGTTATGGTGTGTGTAAACTTGGTGACAAGTTTTATGCCATGGATTCTATTAACATGCAACAAGTAGGCGTAGGTGGCGATGATAAAGTTGGCATTTGGGCAGCACTTGAATGTATTAAGAAGTTTGATAATATTAAAGCAGCATTCTTTCATTCAGAAGAAAGAGGTTGTGTCGGTTCAAAAGCTGCCACACCTGAGTTTTTTCAAAACGTTGGCTATATATTGCAAACAGATAGACGTGGTAACGATGATTTTGTTACTAACATAGGAGGTGTAAATCTTATGTCTAAGAGATTTAAGAAAGCTGTTCAACCACTACTTGATAAACATAAATTCAAGTTTCAAGAACACGGTGGACTAACAGACGTTAAAGCCCTTAAACCATTGGCTAATGTCTCAGTTACTAATATTTCTAGTGGCTATTACAAGCCACATAGCGATGGAGAATATGTAAGCATAACTGACGCTATGAATACATGTAGCTTGATGATAAGTATTATTGAAACTCTAGGTGAAAATAAATACGAACATCAATACAAAGAACCAGTATACAATTATGGATCTTATGATTTCTATACTGGAAAAACAAAAAATCAACACACGCTTTTTCCAAGAAGTTCCAAAGATACCATCGAAGACTTTGGAACAACAAACAGCGGATTAAAAAACTTCGATGAATATATTGATGAATTAGATGATCATTTCGATAGAATTGATTGGCATACAAATCTATTTAAAGATAAATGGGGTTATCTGTATCCTATTTATTCAGACACATTTCCAAATGATATTGTAGCTGTATACAATCCTGAGACTGATTCAATTGATAAAATAGAAGATGTGATGGATGATTATTATTTAACAAAAGATGAACCTTATTGGTCACCTCTTGCCAAAAATTTATTATCTTCACCACCTTTTTAAAACTATGTGATGCACGATGAATTGATGATGTATGATTTAGAATCTACCCTTTTAGGTAAACTATTATTACATCCAGAACTTTATTACGACAACGCTGAAAATCTTGAAGTAAACTTATTTTCAAATCTGTTTCATAAAAGCATATTTGAAAAGTTTTTGGTTATGCAATCAGAGCAAAAAGTTATAGACCTTGTGTCTATGGCTAATGCTCTTGGTTGTGATCACGAACAAAAAGTAAGACTTTCTGCAATATTTTCAAAAAACACAGATTTTTATAGTGTAAAATCTTGCGTTGAACAACTACAACAATTCTATAAAAGAAAGCATTTACATGCTGGTATTAACGAAGCGTTGAATATGTTTATTAATGAAGAATCAGTAGATAAAATTATTGAACACATTAATAAAGTCAACTCACAAGTCGCTAATACTACGCAAGCTGATGTAGCAAACATCAACACGCAAATTAAAGACTTTCTATTAGATGTTGAAAAAAGAATGAATACTGATGGTATAGTCGGTATTACAACAGGTTTTTCTAAACTTGATGAATTTACTGGTGGTTGGCAAGAAACAGATCTTGTAATCATTGGTGCTGCTTCATCAATGGGTAAAACAAGTTTGGCTCTTAATCTTGCATATAATGCAGTTGAGAAAGCTAATTGTCCTGCTCTTATATTTTCTTACGAAATGTCAGTCAATCAGCTACTTACAAGACTTGTTTCTCTTGAATCAGAAATACCAATACGTTGGATACAAAATGGTAGACTTGGTACTGAAGATTTGTTGCGAATACAACAAACTGCTAGTAGTATCAAAGAGAAATCCATTTACATTGATGAATGCAAACGTACATCTTTGAATTATTTATTATCTAAAACTAGACAATATGTACATAGCTGCAGTGTTAAGCTTGTGTTTGTTGACTACCTACAACTTGTCACGGCAAGTTCAGGAGCCAAAGGAACACGAGAACAAGAAGTCTCGAAAGTGGCTAGGTCGCTCAAAAACCTAGCTAAAGAACTCAACATCACTATAGTTGCATTATCACAACTTAATCGTGGGGTTGGATTTAGAGCAGAAAGCAAACCAACACTATCAGACCTTAGAGAATCAGGCGAGATAGAACAAGCTGCAGATGTCGTAGCCTTGATATATAGACCAGAATACTATGGTATAAATCAAGATGAAAAAGGCGAATCAACTGCAGGTAAAGCTCAGATTATATTTGCGAAAGGTCGTAACATTGGTGTGGGTACAGTTACACTAAATTTTATTAGTGAATTGACTAAATTTAAAGAAAATTCTTTAGATTTTTAGCAATAAATTCCTTATATTTATAGATGTCTAACCACACTAAACTAAGAAGAATTATAGCTGAAATCGCACATGACTTGGGTATTGATAAAAAGCTTGTAAGGCGTATTATCATTGCTACTTTTAGAGAAATTGGTTTTGCAATTGTCTTAAGAGGTAGGCCTGTTATGTTCAGAAAGTTCTTAAAAATTGTATTTGCAATACGTGCTGGCAAAAAAGCACACGAAATGTTTAGTAAATATGAAACACGAAAGAAATGACTAAATTAAAAACAGTTAACATCAAGGGTAAAGAATACGTTGAAGTTAACGAAAGACTAAAACACTTTAGAGAAAACTACAAAGGATGGTCTCTTACATCAGACATTGTAGAACTGACTGATGATCGCTGTGTTGTCAAAGCAACAATCTTTGATGACATCGAAAACATACGCGCCACAGGGCATGCGTATGAAAAAGAAGGTTCTTCCTTCATTAACAAAACAAGTTTTGTAGAAAACTGTGAAACATCTGCTTGGGGACGTGCTCTTGGTAATCTTGGTATTGGTTTAGATACATCAGTTGCTTCTTATGAAGAAGTAGCTAATGCTGTCAAACAACAATCCACACCAAAAGCTAAACCAAAGCTTGATGAAGATAAATTTAACAATATGCTAAAAGCTATTGAAGCTGGTAAAGGCGACGCAGTTAAGGCTAAAATGTCTAACTACGAAATAGAAGATTATCAAATGAACGTATTAAAAGAAAAATTAAATGGTTAATGTAGTTCCTTTTGACTTGGCTAGCTGCCAGGTTAAACCTACCAAAGTGGTAGAAAACAAAAAGTATTTCAATGAAGGTGCACACAGATGTCAAGTACTATCTGTATCTAATTCATCACAACGTGATGGTTACAGAGGTGCACCTTATATTGAGTTTGATGTAGTAAATGAATCAGGTGAATACGGCAGAGCTAAGTTCTGGGCCGTGAGAGAGTCTGATGCGCCTAAATCAGCTGAATGGAAAAAGAATACATTACACGAGTTTTTAACAAACTGTGGTGTAAAAGATTTTTCTAATGATATTGAGTCTATCAAAAAAGCAGTTGGTGCTTGGGTGAATATATGCTTTACATTTGAAGAGTATATGACAATGAAAGATAACGAGCCAGTAAAGCGAAAAGCAATCAGGTATCGTTGGTCTAGTGCTGATGGTAAGAAAATCAAGTATGACGCAAAATACAATAAACCTATTTCTCCAAAAGAAGAACAAGAGTTTGTTGATGCTAACTCATTAAGTGGTGGATCTGTAGTATTTCAGAGTCACGATGACGATGAATTGCCATTCTAAATAATTTTGTAGTTTTGTAGTCAAACTATAAAACTATGATATTCATAGCAGGAAATGTACCTTCAAGTAAGAATTCTAAACGTTGGACTGGTAAAATGCTTATCAATTCAAAGACTGTTATGAAATATATCAAAGATACTGATAAGCAGTATAATAGATTTAGATCGGATTTTCAGGAGATGGTAAGAGGAATGAACTTTCCTATTATCGTTTCCTTTAAATTCGTAAGAGGCACAAGACATCGTTTTGACTATATAAATCCTGCACAAACTGTACAAGATTTAATGGTTAAAAATGATTGGATTGAAGATGATAATATGGAATTTATAATACCACATTTTGAACCTTATGAATACGACAAAGAGAACCCTGGCGTTGAAATTAGAGTCTATGAAAGAACTGATAGAGTTTAGAAAACTCTTTACAACTGCTTTTAATATCAATGATGATGATTTTACATCAGAATTGAGATCAAGAGAAATGGTTGATGCAAGAATGATTTATTCCGCTATAGCTTATAGATATGGTGGTTATAGTAAAACAGATATTGGTAAATCTGTCAACAGAATACACGCTACAATTATTAATCTACTTAATAATTATGAAAACATTAGCGAGTATGATGAAAATTTTAAAGAAGATTACAAGAAAGGACTTTCTATTTTTAAGTCTCTTGAAAAAAATAAAGGTAAAAAATCAAGTATAGTTGACATACTGCTTGAAACAAATAGTATTTTGAGAAAAAAACTAACACATAGCGATAATCAAAGAATACGCTATGAAGAAAAAGTAAAACACTTAGAAAGTAAATTAACTAACATTAGCAAACAATTGATATGAGTATTGAAACAAAAACAAAAAAGAAAATCAACATTGACGGAACAGAAGTAAAAGTAGATTTGAAAGTTTACAAAGTTTTACAAAATCTGACCGAAGCATTAAGATCACACGAAGTAGCTATATTGACTTGGGTGCATAAGCTATACAATACTAAAAAACGTCATAATGATGACGAAAAAGGATTGTATCAATATGCGATGACAATACCTGGTGCTAGTGATATATTAACCAGAATGAAAGCAATAGACATTGAAAATGATGAAAAAAGCGAACAACAGCCAGTTGATGGAGTCGAAGATACGACTTCAGATGCAGGAGCTGACGGATCTTTTAATTAGAAAGAATAAATCTTACGGTAACTCTGCAACACATCCAGCGAATATATTTTCAAAAGGTAATGCTGTTGATAGTTTATGTGCACGTATTGATGATAAGTTGATGCGAATATCAAATAAAGGTATTAATCCAGACACAATGGATACAATAGATGATTTAATTGGATATTTATGTTTGTTAAAAATTGCTTTATCAGATGTCAATATCTATGAAGTTAAATAACTATCTTTGTATTTCTTTCAGGACTTTCTGTCCTTTGTGTCTTATAGTTTTTTTTGTTGGTTGTCAAGATCCCTGGTTCTCCAGGGATTTTGGCATACCATATATATTATAGATAAAATATTTAAATGATGGGAAAAATAGATATTAAACATACAAAAGACGCTAAAATGGAAGTAGGTACGGAAGTTAGATTTTTTAAGTTCAGTATGGATAATTTATTAATTATGACAATGTTTATAGGCGTTTTAACGCTTTTATTAATGTTTTTAATGCCTAACTATTGGACGGAGGTTTTTTTCTCTTATATGGGTTCTTTTGTTACTTTAGTGGTATTGTAT
>Ga0114901_1002295_pt1 | contig 10267 bp, 9 predicted proteins | sample MalvireepMed_s16_FD_89686 | JGI IMG/M metagenome (GOLD analysis project Ga0114901, IMG submission 89686) | Marine viral communities from the Global Malaspina Expedition - Malaspina viral metaG DeepMed_s16 | ecosystem: Environmental > Aquatic > Marine > Oceanic | place: Mediterranean Sea... | reverse complement strand
GGCCACATTGTTGAAGGGGTCCTGCTCCGTCAAACTCCAACCACTGGTCTGACTATGGGTGCGCAGCATCAGCGATTTGTCACTTTTGGGTTGAAACTGTTCCACCAATTTGGCCCAGAGCATACGGCCCGCCCTCATTTTGGCAATTTCTGTAAAATGGTTCATCCCAATTCCCCAGAAAAAGGAAAGTCGTGGAGCGAACTCATCAATTTTTAAACCTGCCTTTATTCCGGTTCGGATGTATTCAATGCCATCGGCCAAAGTATAGGCCAATTCCATGGCCGCAGGGGCACCTGCTTCGTGCATGTGGTAGCCCGATATACTGATGCTATTGAACTTGGGCATTTTTTTGCTGGTAAACTCAAAAATATCGGCCACAATCTGCATGGAAGGAGTGGGTGGATAGATGTAGGTATTCCGAACCATAAACTCCTTGAGAATATCATTTTGAATGGTCCCGGCCAATTTTTCCATGGGAACACCCTGCTCCTCGGCGGCCACAATGTAAAAGGCCATGATAGGGATGACGGCTCCGTTCATGGTCATGGAAACGGACATTTCATCCAAGGGAATGCCATCAAAAAGAATTTTCATGTCCTCAACAGAATCGATGGCCACCCCAGCTTTTCCCACATCGCCCACAACTCGGTCATTGTCGGAATCATATCCTCGGTGCGTGGGTAGGTCGAAGGCAACGGAGAGCCCTTTTTGGCCCGCCGCCAAATTTCTACGGTAGAAGGCATTGCTTTCCTCGGCAGTGGAAAATCCTGCATATTGGCGAATGGTCCATGGTCGTTGCACATACATGGTGGAGTAGGGCCCCCGGAGAAAAGGGGAGATTCCGGCGGCAAAATTTTCGTGACCGAGGTTTTGGGTCTCGACTCCGATTGACCCTGCGGCCAATTCTAGGTTTTGAAGGTTCTTTCTACTCATGGTCCAATCTTTTTTGTTCCGAAGTTTCGGCCAATCGCCTTTCAATGATGGGCACGATGATGGTTTTCCTGGGCTGTGTCTTTACAAAGGGGTATAGTTCCAGGTCATCCTTCATGTGGTCCTGTGGATTTTGGTATTTGTTGGTGCCCAACGAAATGATCTTGCCTTCGTCAAACAGTTCTTGTTCTTTGGCGGCACTTTCCTTGATTTTTTGTTGGATGGTCCCTTTTTTCAAGGCATCCAAAAATCCTCCGGAAGCTTCCAACTGTTTGAAGAGTGCCAAGGCTTTTTCGGCCAATTGCTTCGTCAACGATTCAATGTAATAGGCACCTTCCGAAATTTCTGCGGCATCATTGAAATACCCTTCTTCCTTCAACAATAACAATTGGTTTCTGGCAATGCGTTCCCCAAAGGTATTGTCCTTGTGATAAATGGCATCGTAGGGCAGGTTACAAACCGTATCCGCTCCTCCCAAAATGGCCGACATGCATTCCGAAGTGGTGCGCAACATGTTCACATTATAATCATATAGTGTTTTGTTGCGTTTGGAAGGTACGGCCAAGATGTGGCAGTCATTATTCAAATCATAAGCAGGAGCTACGGTTTTCCAAAGCCAACGCAAGGCCCTCAATTTGGCTATTTCAAAGAAATAATTGCTTCCTACTGCTACTTTGAAGGTGATGGGGAATGACTTCTCGACTGCGCTCGAAGTGGTATCTGCAAAATGGTTCAGGTATTCATGGGCATGTGCCAAACCGTACGCCAATTGTTGCACCATGTTGGCCCCTGCGTTTTGATAAAGCGACAGGTCCACACCCATCACTGATGCTTTTGCATCTGTTTGGGTCAACTTTAAAATCTCATCTAAAATCTGGTGGTCGGTCTCCAAATTATGGAACCAATTGCCATCTTTGGCCAGATGACCAATTAGGTCGATATGGAGATGGATGGTGGCTTTACCATCTTTTGTAGCGGCCAACAATTTTTTGATGGGTTCCACCGCCAAAAATTCAAATTGAAAATGGACTGGGATTTTAGCTAAATCGATTTCGGAAAGCAGCACATTAAAATAGATTTCTTGGTTTGGAAGCGTAAAAATCAAGCTTTCCACTCCCTTTTGAAGGATTTCACGAGCCTTGGCATTGGCTTTTTTGGCATCGCCTGCGTAGATGGTTTGGGCAATGGTCCAAGGATGCCCCTTGCCAATCGAAAAGGTTGGAACACCTTCAACGTCCTCGTGGTTGTAAAAGGGCTTCACCTTGATTCCCTCCAAGGATTCCCATACCAAGGCTTCGTTGTAGTCGGCACCTTTTAGGTCGTATTGGATCTTTTGTTTCCATTGTTTGGCGGAAACTTTGGGAAACCCATCAAATAGGCCATTGTTACTCATCGTGTTTGTTCTTTATGCTGTCTTCGTATTCGATCAAAAAGATTTCTTCCTTATCTTTCTTCATGTAATATTTTTCCCTGGCCAACTTCTCGATTTCCTTTTCATCTGACATTTTTTCCAGAATCTCCTTGTCCTTTGCAATTTCTCCTTTCAAGAACTCTTTTTGCTTTTCCAGTTTTTTGATTTCGTTCCTTAGTTCTAAATGGATCAAAAGGGAATTGGTATCAAAAAAGGCCATCCAGATTACAAATATGGTCAGTACCAGGATGTACGTGTTCGTCATCAACTTAAACCATTTTTTTTGTTTGAGATCCTTGAGCCCCATAGCTACGTCAGTTTATTGTTGATGATGGTACGGACGATATCCACGGCCACCGTATTGTAATGGTTGTTCGGGATGATGATATCCGCAAACTCCTTTGACGGTTCAATGAATTGCTCGTGCATAGGTTTCACCGCGGTTTGATATCGGGTCAAAACCTTGTCAAGATCATGGCCACGTTCCCTAATATCCCTTTGCAACCTCCTGATCAACCGCTCATCGGAATCGGCATGTACAAAAATCTTGATGTCGAACATATCTCTTAGTTTCGGATTGCTCAAGACCAGAATACCTTCCACGATCATCACCTTTCGGGGAGGGGTGGGTATGGTCTCCTGTAACCGTGTTTCCTCTACAAAGGAATAAATGGGCGTGTCTATGGTCTTCCCTTCCCGCAATTGCTCAATATGTTCAATGAGCAGATCAAAATCGATGGAATTCGGGTGGTCAAAATTGATTTTCGCCCTTTCTTGCCGATCCAAATGGGAAAGGTCGTTGTAATAGGAATCCTGGGATATGACCCCCACTTCATTTTTAGGAAGTTGGTCCACAATTTGGTTGACCACGGTGGTTTTACCACAACCAGTGCCCCCGGCAATCCCTAAGATCAGCATACTTCTAATTTTGGTACCAAAAATAAGCAATTGATTAGATCTGCCCTCGGTTTAAAACTTTACATAATTAGTTACCTTTTAGGAATTAAATGATGACCAAAGTCATAACCTTCCAAAGTTAATGGAACTAGCTTTGTGTGATTCTAACGCATTAATCTTATCTTTATCAGGGTAACCTATGGAAACACTTTTTATGGATAACTCATATTCGGTCAAGGTTGATGCCGACTTTGACTTTAAACTTTCCAAAGACCAAATTTCCTCCTTGGATTTGATTAAAACAGGTACAAACAGCTATCATCTGTTGAAGGATGGCGTGTCTTACCACATTGAGATTTTGGATGCTGATTTTATTGCAGGGACTTATACCATTGGCATCAATGGCCGTGAGCATCAGGCCGTTATCAGTACTCCATTGGACGAACTTATTGAGAAAATGGGCTTTGCCACCAATTCCAACAAGAACATCGATTCCATTGAGGCACCTATGCCCGGATTGATCTTGGATATATTGGTAAGCGAAGGACAAGAGGTTAAAGAGGAAGAACAGTTGGTGATCTTGGAGGCCATGAAGATGGAAAACATCATCACCTCACCTCGGAATGGGGTCATCAAGAAAATAGCCGTCAAGAAGGGAGATGCAGTTGACAAAAAACAGTTGTTGATTGAATTTCAATAAGATATCATGAAAAAAATATTAATTGCCAATCGTGGCGAAATTGCGGTACGCGTGATGAAGACCGCAAAAAAAATGGGAATCCGAACCGTGGCGGTCTACTCCACCGTGGATAGGAATGCTCCCCATGTACAATTTGCGGACGAAGCTGTTTGTATCGGTGAAGCCCCATCCAACCAATCCTATTTGCGGGGTGACAAGATCATTGAAGTGGCCAAACAACTCAACGTGGACGGGATTCACCCTGGATACGGTTTCCTTAGTGAAAATGCCGATTTTGCCGAAGCCGTTGAGAAGAGCGGGATTACTTTTATTGGTCCCAAAAGCAAAGCCATCCGCATGATGGGAAGCAAATTGGCGGCCAAGGAAGCCGTAAAAGCATACAACATTCCCATGGTACCGGGTATTGATGAAGCCATTAGCGATGTGGCCAAGGCCCATGAGATTGCCAATGAGGTGGGTTATCCTATCTTGATCAAGGCCTCTGCAGGCGGTGGGGGTAAGGGTATGCGTATCGTGGAGCGCGAAGAAGATCTGGAATCCGGTATGAAACGTGCCATCAGCGAGGCGACCTCGGCTTTTGGGGACGGTTCCGTTTTTGTGGAAAATAAGGTGAAACCGCCAAGGCATATTAAGGTTCGGGTGATGCCGATACCCATGGTAACGTATTACACTTTTTTGAAAGAGAGTGCAGTGTTCAACGCCGTCACCAAAAGGTGGTGGAAGAAGCTCCATCATCCATATTGACACCGGAAAAGAGAAAGGAAATGGGCATTGCTGCCACCAAGGTGGCTCAAGCCTGTGACTATATTGGGGCCGGAACCGTTGAATTTTTGATGGATGCCGACCACAACTATTACTTTTTGGAGATGAACACCCGTTTGCAGGTGGAGCACCCCGTTACCGAAATGATCACGGGAGTGGATTTGGTGGAATTGCAGATCAGGATAGCAAGGGGAGAGGCCCTGCCCATGGAACAGGAAGATCTTTCCATTCATGGCCATGCGGTGGAACTTCGGGTGTATGCGGAAGATCCTTTAAATGACTTTTTACCCAGTGTAGGGAATTTGGAAACCTATCAACTTCCTGTTGGGGAAGGTATTCGGGTGGACAATGGTTTTGAGGAGGGCATGGATATTCCCATCTATTACGATCCCATGCTGTCCAAGTTGATTGCCTACGGCAAGACCCGCGAAGAGGCCATTGAATTGATGTTGGATGCCATCAACAATTACAAAGTAAAGGGTGTGCAGACGACCCTGCCTTTTGGAAGTTTTGTTTTTGCACATGAAGCGTTCCGTTCCGGAAATTTTGATACCCACTTTGTAAAAAATCATTATTCCCCCGATAAGATTCACGAAGAAAACTCCAAGCATGCCGAAGTTGCCGCTTTGGTGGCCCTTCAACAGTATTTGGAAGATAAAAATATAGTGAGATTACCTTCAAATTGAACCCTATGGATTCCAAGATAAAAACACTACAGGATAAAATTGCCGAGGCCCATTTGGGCGGTGGTATCAAGAGGATAGAAAAGCAGCACGAAAAGAAAAAATTGACCGCTCGGGAACGGGTGCTCTATTTGTTGGATGAAGGTTCCTTTGAAGAAATGGGCATTTTGGTGACCCACCGGACCAAGGATTTTGGCATGGACAAAGAACTCTATTATGGGGACGGGGTAGTTACCGGTTATGGAACCATAAATGGAAGATTGGTCTATGTGTATGCGCAGGATTTTACCGTGTTTGGCGGTGCCCTTTCAGAGACCCATGCTGAAAAGATCTGTAAGGTAATGGACCTGGCCATGAAGGTTGGTGCACCTGTCATCGGATTGAACGATTCCGGTGGGGCCAGGATCCAAGAAGGTGTGCGATCGTTGGGCGGTTATGCTGATATTTTTTACCGAAACGTTCAAGCTTCCGGAGTAATTCCGCAGATTTCGGCCATAATGGGTCCCTGTGCTGGTGGAGCGGTGTATTCCCCTGCCATGACGGATTTTATCATCATGGTGGAGGAGACCAGTTATATGTTCGTGACCGGTCCCAATGTGGTAAAAACGGTTACCAATGAAGAAGTGACCTCGGAGGAATTGGGTGGGGCCAGTACGCATGCCGTTAAATCGGGAGTGGCACACAAGACTTCTGCCAACGATGCCGCTTGTTTGGATGATATTAAAAAATTGCTGGACTACCTTCCACAGAACAATACCCAACTGCCCGAACTGAAACCTTATGTTCTGGGAGATGAAATCAGAGAGGAACTTTGTGGCATTGTTCCGGATAATCCTAACAAACCTTATGATATGCATGAGGTGATCAAGGGCATCATCGATTCGGATACCTTCTATGAGATTCATAAAGACTATGCGGAGAACATCATCACCGGTTTTGCCCGATTGGGAGGAAGGAGTGTCGGGATTATTGCCAACCAGCCCATGTTCTTGGCAGGGGTGTTGGGGGTGAAAAGCTCTAGAAAGGCAGCACGTTTTACCCGTTTCTGTGATGCATTCAATATTCCTTTGCTGGTTTTGGTAGATGTACCAGGGTTCTTGCCCGGTACTGATCAAGAGTGGAACGGCATTATCATGCACGGGGCCAAATTGTTATATGCCCTAAGTGAGGCCACCGTGCCACGGGTTACCGTAATTACCCGAAAAGCTTATGGTGGTGCCTATGACGTGATGAACTCCAAACACATTGGTGCCGATTTTAACTTTGCTTGGCCCAGTGCCGAAATTGCCGTGATGGGAGCGAAGGGGGCCAGTGAGATTATTTTTAGACGCGAAATCGCCGAGGCCGATGATCCAGTAGCCAAATTGAAGGAGAAGGAAACCGAATATGCCGAAAAATTTGCCAATCCGTATAGGGCTGCAAGGCGCGGTTTTATAGATGAGGTCATCCTTCCGCAGGACACAAGGCGTAAATTATTAAAGGCTTTTGCCATGTTAGAGAAAAAACATGTGGAACCTCCAAAACGCAAGCACGGGAATATTCCTTTGTAGAAAAGGGCCAATTCACTTTTGTCATTCTGAGCGTAGCGAAGAATCTCTTTTATGTATAAAAGGTAACGGGGTTTGATACGAATGTCACTAACTCGCGCGAATGACTTCTTACAAATCTATGGTCCTTCCTGTCCTGACGGATTCATCTGCAGCCAAAACAATTTTAAGGCTATTGATGGCATCGTTCAAGTGGTGCGTTAGGTCCAAATTATTGACAATAGCCTTGAGAAAATACTCTTGTTCCAAAAGGCAGAGTCCATCATGGTCTGGCTCATCTTCGGTACTGATGATTTCGTCCTTTTTATTGAAATTACCTTCATTGTCCAAAGAGCTATGGTGTAGTTTCAAGCTTCCGGTTTTGGTATGTCCTTCAACATCATCCGAAGCCCCTTTATTAAGATCACTAATGGAAACACAGCCCTTTGGTCCCATTACATCTTTGATGAAAAAAGCAGTTTCGCTCATCATGGGCCCCCAACCGGCTTCGTACCAACCTATGGACCCATCCTCAAACCTAACCTGCAGTTGTCCATAATTATACATGTCGCCATCAATTTCATTGGATAATCTTGCACCAATGGCAGACACACTAACTGGCTTAGATCGTGTCATGGAACACATGACATCAACATAATGGACCCCACAATCCACAATAGGAGACATGGATTTCATGAGTTGTTTGTGCGTATACCATTGGTTTCCACAACTTTGCTGGTTCAAATTCATCCGCATGACTAAGGGTTTTCCTAACGTTTGGGCTATTTCGGTAAACTTGGCCCAAGTAGGATGTACCCTTAAAATATAGCCCACTACCATTTTCTTGCCCTTTTTTTTGGATAGATCCACCAAGGTTTGGGCTTCTTCCACAGTTAAGGCCAATGGTTTTTCCACAAAAACATGGGCATTGGCCTCCAAGGCCATTTTTACGTAATTGAAATGGGTATCGGGATAAGTGTTGATGGATACCACATTCGGTTTGGTGGTTTGCAAAGCTTGGGCATAATCGGAAAAGGCAGCAACTCCTCCCAGTTCGTTGGAAAGTTGCTCCCGACTTTTAGCTCCACGACTGACCAACCCTACAATTTCAAATCCTTCCAATTTGTGATAGGCCCGGGCATGGGATGTTCCCATGTTGCCGCAACCCACGACCAAAGTTTTTAATTTTCCCATGTTTACATGTATAAACCTTAAAGATAAGGCTACTTCAGGTTTTTAAAGACTTGACAAGGGCTGATTCTAGGTAGAACTAAAAAGATTTTTGCATTTTCCTTGATTTTCTTTGTGCCTGTGTTTCCAGATCATTAAACCTTTCATAAAAGCTTTATTGGTATAACGGGTATGCCTATTTTTGCACAATGCAAAAAACAGCCCAAAAACCCAACTTTGAATTTGTGGCCATGATGGCCGCCTTAATGTCGATCGTAGCCTTGGCCATAGATGCCATTCTACCGGCCATTTCCAACATTGGGGAGGCCATTAAAAGCTATGACTCCACGGATAACCAATTGTTGGTCACCATGATTTTCTTGGGACTTGGGGTAGGACAGTTGTTTTTCGGACCCATTTCAGACAGTTTTGGCAGGAAACCGGTGGTGTATGTGGGATTTATCATTTTTTTGGTGGCCAGTATCATTTGTTTGGTGGCACCTTCACTGGAAATTATGGTAGTCGGAAGGATTCTACAGGGAATAGGACTTTCCGCACCGCGTACCATGGCCATTTCCATCATCAGGGATACGTACCAGGGAGATTATATGGCAAAAGTCATGTCCTTCGTGGTGGCTTTCTTCATCCTAATTCCAGTGGTGGCACCGGCCATTGGTAAGTTGATTTTGGATGCTGCAGGTTGGCAGTCCATTTTTTATGTTCAGATGTTTTTTGTGTTCGTCGTTGCGCTTTGGTTTTGGAAAAGACAACCCGAAACCTTGCATCCCGAATATAAGATTCCCTTCTCCAGTCATGTGTTCGTTGATGGTTTGAGGGAGTTCGTGAAATACAAGGAAACTGTGGCCTTCACCATTACTTCCGGTTTGGTGACTGGTGCCTTTTTGGTGTATTTAAGTTCGGCCCAACATATTTTTGAAGACCAGTATGCGCTCAAAGAAGTGTTTCCGTACATATTTGCCGGGTTAGCCATTTCCATTGGGCTGTCCACTTTTTTGAACGGGACCTTGGTGATGCGCTTTGGTATGCGGAAATTGTCCCTTATGGCCACCATTGTATTTTGTTTGGTCGCTTTGATCTATTCCTTGGTGTTCTTGAACTCTCCCAACCCCAGTATTTATGTTTTGGTCGGCTTTTTATCCGTCCAGTTCTTTTGCCTTGGGTTCATGTGGGGTAATTTTCGGTCCATCGCCATGGAACCCATTGGGCACATAGCAGGAATAGGGGCGGCCATCAATGGGTTTGTCTCCACGGTGCTCTCCATTCCCATCGCTACATTCATCGGTGAGTTCGTTAAGGACAGTGTTTGGCCCTTGTTTGCGGGATTGGCCATCTGTGGATTGTGTTCCTTGGCCATTTTCTTGTTGGTCCACCGACCCAAGAAAGTTGTTACGGCTTAGTCCGAAATCGGAAAGAACACTTCCCCACTACAAGAATCCTGTATAGCTCCGGTAACGGAACGCAACACATTGATTTTGCCTTCAAGACGAAGTACACCCATCAACGCAAAAACCAAAGCCTCCTTGTATTCAATCAAGATTTTGTCAGGTATCACCAGTTCAATAGTAGGGCCCAACTTTTCTTGAAGGATATCCATGAAAAATTGATTTAAGGCCCCTCCACCAGTAGCAAGTAATCTGCTTGTGGGTTTATTCCCATGTTTGCGCACAGAAAAGGCAACTTGCTCACAATTGTGGTGGATCAAGGTATGCAATTTATCTGCATGGGTGCCTGATGATGCATCGATCAAAGGAACCACTTTACTTGTAAACCATTCATACCCGGTAGATTTAGGGTGAGGCGAACAGTAATATTCCAGACTGTTCAACTTTTTCAGCAAGTCGTGATCCAAACTTCCCGAACGGGCAAGTTCTCCATTTTCGTCATAGGAAAGCCCCAACTGGTGGGTAATATAGTTCAAGGGCATGTTGGCCATCCCAATGTCATAAGCGATACGCTCACCATTGTTTTCAAAAGAAATATTGCTGATACCGCCCAAATTCAAACAAAAATCGAATTCATGGAACAAAAGACGATCACCTATGGGGACCAATGGAGCTCCCTGTCCTTTTAGGGACACGTCTTTGGTTCGGAAGTCGCAAACCACTTGTTTGCCACAGGTGTTGGCCAAGACTTGTCCATCGCCCAATTGAAAGGTAATCCCATCTTC
>Ga0114901_1002284_pt1 | contig 10294 bp, 8 predicted proteins | sample MalvireepMed_s16_FD_89686 | JGI IMG/M metagenome (GOLD analysis project Ga0114901, IMG submission 89686) | Marine viral communities from the Global Malaspina Expedition - Malaspina viral metaG DeepMed_s16 | ecosystem: Environmental > Aquatic > Marine > Oceanic | place: Mediterranean Sea... | reverse complement strand
GGAGTTGTTCCCATGTATTATCATTGAGCACTGTTCTTGCCATAATTTAGAGAGCCATGTTTGAAATAGTCTCTTTATTTTAAAGGCTTTATAATTACTTTTCCAGATTAGGGACACGCCCTAGAGTCGAGGTAGTGATAGCTTCCGTTAGCTTTATATCTATTATTTTTACTTGGCATGCCCAAGGATCATTATAAAAGTAAGCTGGCACAGATGCAGTACTACGATAACCGTATCGAATACCGACAAAATGCCATAGGTAAAATATAGCCATAAAAAAAGCCACCCTACAGCGTGTAGAGTGGCTTTTGTTTAAGCTTACATGGCTATGAGTAGTTCATAGTATATAGCTTGAGATTAGCTGAACTGGTTCATAGTGTTTTTGCCACCACCAGCTTTTAGCGCGTTATCACCTGAGAAGATCTCTTTGTGATCATCGCCAAGGTCAGAACCGGCCATTGCTTGGTGCTTCACGCATGAGATGCCTTCACGGATCTCTTTACGCTGTACGCCAGCAGCATATGCAAGCATACCTTCATCACCGAAGTAACCTTTGGCTAGCTCATGCACACTTAGAGCAGTGGTGTGATAAGTAGGTAGCGTGATTAAGTGATGGAAGACACCAGCTTCACGTGAGGCGTCACGCTGGAAGTTCTTGGCAGCTTCGTCAGCAGCTTGATCAAGCTCAGTACCATCATAGTCGCTGCTCATTAAGTCATCTTTGTTGTACTTAGAGATGTCTTTACCTTCTTCTTCCCACTTAGCGATGATTTGCTTACGGAAGTTCAGCGTCCAGTTGAACGATGGGCTGTTGTTATAAACGAGCTTCGCTTTTGGCTGTTGCTCTTTGATACGATCTACCATCATTTTGATGTGTGCTACGTCTGGAGTCGGCGTCTCGATCCATAGTAGGTCAGCACCGTTTTCTAGAGCGGTTACACAGTCAAGCACAACGCGGTCGATGTTAGTGTCTTCGCGGAAGCTATATAAGCCGTTTGGCATACGTACTGGACGTACTAGTTTGCCGTTATGCTTAAGTAGGCTATCGTTCTCATTTGCGTCTTCAATGCTTATTTCTTCCATTTCTAGGAAGTCGATGTATTTAGAAGCAAGATCGCCTGGCTCTTCTGATACTGGGATCTTTTGAGTAAGTGATGCGCCTTCACTATCAGTACGAGCAACGATAACGCCGTCTTCAACGCCGAGCTCTAAGAAAGCGTAACGAATAGCGTTAAGCTTAGCGATATAGTCTTCATGCGGTACGGTTACTTTACCCGCTTGGTGACCACACTGCTTAGCGTCAGATACTTGGTTTTCGACCTGAATAGCACAAGCACCGGCTTCGATCATTTGCTTAGTTAGCAAGTAAGTCGCTTCTTCGTTACCGAAACCGGCATCGATATCAGCGATGATTGGCACAACGTGTGATTCGAAGTTTTCAATTTTCTCTAAGATAGCTTTAGTGTCTTGACCTGCTTCTTCAGCAGCGTTTAGCTCACGGAAGTAATCGTTTAGTACTTTAGCATCGGCTTGACGTAAGAACGTGTAGATCTCTTCGATAAGCTTAGGTACTGACGTTTTTTCGTGCATTGATTGGTCAGGTAGAGGACCGAACTCAGAGCGTAGAGCAGCGACCATCCAGCCAGATAGGTAGATATAAGTCTTTGAAGTGGTACCGAAGTATTTTTTCTTCGCGTACATCGTTTGCTGTGCAACAAAACCGTGCCAAGCGCCTAAAGACTGAGTATACTGAGACGTATCATTGTCGTAATCCGCCATATCTTGACGCATGATTTTAGCGGTGTACTTTGCGATATCTAAACCAGTTTTGAAACGGTTTTGAATCATCATACGGGCTGCATCAGTTTCGCTGATATTTTGCCAGTTGCCGTGCTTTTGCTTTAATTCACGTACTAAATCGATAGCTGACTTATAGGTTGTTGACATTTACTGTCTCCTTGGTGGGGTGGAAAAAACGAGGTAAAATAAGAGCTTATCGCAAGTAATATCATACCGGACTATAGTTGCGATTGAATTACGACTACTTTGATACTGATTGATTAATTACTACTAAATGCCTGTCTTGTTGGCCTATAAATGACTTCATAGTAAAGCCGGCATTGGTCTTCTTAAAATATGAGGACTATTACCCTAAACAAACCTGCTTCAAAATACAAGGTATTTGATTTAAATTATTGACAAAAAAAGAGTCAATCAATCATCAACAAGTAGCGATAAGGCGATAGCGCAGAAGCTACTTGTTATCCATCAGAGATGTTACAATATTCGCCAGTAACACGGCTTAGAGCGGGCTTGCGAGTTAAGCGTTGAGTCTTACTATAGACAGTTTAGTGTAATTTATCTAATTTATGATAGTTATCTTTGGTATTTATTGTAAGTATAGTATAATAAAATCAGTAAGTTATGAATAAATATATTGAGCTAGCTCGGTCACTAAATGATTTTTAGATAAGCATTGGGTACATTGTAGTTTTTAGGTCGTTTGAGAACAGTAAAGCCGTCTATCGTCAGTATTTAAAATCGTCAGTATTTAAAAATAGTAATTATGCAGCTATGAACGCTAAGTGACATTTATTATAAAGCGAAGAGAAACACATATGAATTTGCAGCGGGTTGATTTAAATTTATTGGTACATTTAGATGTATTGCTTCGAGAAAAGAATGTCACACGCGCCGCTGAGCAATTGGGTATCACTCAGCCTGCTATGAGTAACATCTTGCGTCGCCTGCGTAAGCTATTCAATGATCCGCTATTGGTGCGCTCTTCTGAGGGCATGACACCGACTGAGCGCGCGCTTGAGCTGCAGCCGCGTATTCGTGAGATACTCGCTGATTTGACACAAGTGCTTGAGCCGCGTACTGAGTTTCGTCCTTATAGCACCTCCCGTGTTTTTCGGATTATGACCTCCGACTATGCAGAGGCGACTTTGGTTCCTAAACTGGTTAAGGCTCTGCGCTCTGAGGCGCCCAATGTTATTTTGGACTTTTTAACCCCATCAGATGTGTCTTATCGTGATATGGAGCAAGGGCGAGTCGATCTGGCGATTAACCGCTTTAATGAGATACCGCAAAGCTTTCACCAAGTACTAGTATGGCGCGATACTTTTAGCTGCCTACTATCTGCCGATAGCCCTTATGTCAATCGCTTCAATCTTAAAAACTACCTCAAAGGTCAGCATGTTTGGGTATCCAAGACAGGTATGGGTGTTGGGTTTGGGGTCAATCCAGAAAAATCGGGCGGCCTTGGCTCCATTGATCAAGCCTTGCAGCGCTTAGGACAAAAACGTCAGATAAGCGTCTTTACTCGTCATTATCAGATGCCAGCGATGCTCGCTGCTAATAAGGACTTGATTGCGACACTGCCAACGCGAGTTGCACGCATGCAAGCGACCAATGATAGTATCGTCATGAAAGAGCCCCCTTTTTTCATTCCTGAATTTGAGCTGACGATGGCATGGTCACCACTACTGCAGCATCACCCAGCGCATCGCTGGTTGCGACAACTGATTATGCATGTCGCTCGGCAAGTCGTGGCAGACGAAGAGGATCAACAGCAAGATATTCCAGTGATTACTCAGTTGTTCTAATGAGATAAGCTGTTTTATTACCTAATAGCCATCTGCCGTTACAGTACTATGGAAGTGCTATTAAAGTGCTTTCAAGGCCAATTCGCATATTGGTCTTTTTTATGCGTATCATTGCATTACAGACGAATTATGCTACTGATTAGCCCGCTGATAGTTTAGGTCTACTTAATAGACTTTATTAAGCAGGCCTTTATATTTCAGTCACATTGTTAACATAAAAATTACACTTCATTATATCTTGTAAAATTACGCTGCCAATTATTTGTTATTATAAAATCATCCATTAGATAAGGTTTGAGGGTTTGACTTCTATAGTCTTAATTTTGAAAAAGACTTAACTAAGAAGTAGCTTTTTAGACCATCCTATAATCGATTAACGTTCATTGGCTGATATAGAGTTTTTAGCTAAGAACATTTCTAGACCACGATAACAAAACGCGATAACAAAATAAGGATAGTGAATCATGGCAGATATTACTACTGTGAACCCAACAACGGGCGAAGATATTAAAGAATATAACTATATGACTAATGATGAGGTCAACAAAATCGTTGATGCCTCACATGAAGCTTTTCTCGAATGGCGTAAAAAGAGTCACGAAGAGCGTGCTAAAGTCATTAAGTCTATTGGCGATACGCTAGTGAAGTATAAGGAAGAGTTGTCAAAACTGATGACTGAAGAGCGTGGTAAGCTTTATGACCAAAGTTTAAGTGAAGTAGATCTATGTAAAGGGATTTGTGACTATACTGCCGAAAAAGGGGTCACTGCATTAGCTGACGATGAGCGCGATATCGAAAATATGAAAAAAGGCATTGTCACTTATCAGCCCATTGGTGTTATCTACGGTATGCAGCCATGGAACTTTCCAGCATACCAAGTCTTTCGCTATGCCATTGCTAATTTGATGGCCGGTAACAGTGTTTTATTAAAGCATGCTGCCAATGTGACAGGCTCTGGATTATTAATAGAAAAAATCTTCCATGAGTCCGATCTACCAAATGATCTATTCCGTACAATCTTGATCGATCATGATCAATCAGAAAAGCTTATCGGTAATGATAAAGTGCGCGGTGTTACGCTCACTGGTAGTGATGGCGCAGGTAAGATCGTTGGTCAACAAGCGGCTAAAGTCCTCAAAAAAGTCGTACTAGAGCTTGGCTCGAATGATGCCTTTATTGTCCTCGAAGACGCTGATTTGGACCTTGCTGTAGAGACTTGTACGCAAGCGCGTTTAATCAATAATGGTGAAACTTGTGTTGCAGCGAAGCGTTTTATCGTTGTTGATAGCTTATATGATGAGTTCCGTGATCGTATTGTTGAGAAGTTCTCGAATAGCAAAGCTGGTGATCCTATGGATGACAGCTCTGATATCGGTCCATTAGCACGTAAAGACTTGCAAGAGAAGTTACACGAGCAAGTTGAAGAAAGTGTTAAAAAAGGCGCGACAATTTCAGTCGGCGGTAAATTACCTGAAGGTAAAGGTAACTTTTATCCCGCTACGATTTTGGAAAATGTCTCCGAGGGACAACCAGCCTATGATGATGAGTTATTTGGCCCAGTCGCTTCATTGATTCGAGCAAAAGATCAAGATGATGCCATGCGCATTGCTAATGATAGCCGTTATGGTTTAGGCGGCGCTATCTTCTCTAAAGACGAAGATAAAGCCATCCGTTTAGCAAGAGAGCAGTTTGATACGGGTATGGTCTATATCAATGGCTACGGTCTGGCAAATCCAGCACTACCGTTCGGCGGCGTAAAAAACTCAGGTCATGGCCGTGAACATGGTGGCTTTGGTATTAAAGAGTTTGTAAATATCAAAGGTTTGCATGTTCATAGTAACTAAGAGCACAGACAAATCTTATAGCTAAAACAAACTTAGCGCTAGATAAAATGAAGCCCAGTCATTCATATATAGAGTGACTGGGCTTTTTTATGTGTCATTATTTCTAATTGAGAAATCTTAAGATAGAGCTTGCATTTACTGGTCGATGTGCAATGTTAACGGTAGCGCTGGCAAGTAATTAGCATCATCTGATGAATCGGTATTGAGTGTTAATACACCTTTAGCCAACAGCAAAATCGTCCAAGGCAGCAGTTGATGTTCAAGCTTTTGTACTCGTACTTGTAAGCTATCAGCCGTGTCCTTCAAATTGACTTCCAGTAGCGCTCGAGTCAACACAGCACCCGCATCAAGCTCAGCGGTGACCACATGGATACTACAGCCATGATGACGCTCGCCTGCCTGAATCACTCTTTGATGAGTATCGAGTCCTTTATAGGCAGGAAGCAATGAGGGATGTAAGTTAATCATTGGCGCGATAGCATGATGAATAAAATTGCTACTCAGCACCCGCATAAAGCCAGCTAATACAATCAAGTCAGGTTGCCAGTCTTGTAGCCGCGCAGATGCATGCGTCTCAAAAGTCTTAATACCCATGCGTTTGCCACTTGCCACATGAGACAATACCACGACTGGGATATCGGCATCTGTTGCACGCGTGATTGCATAAGCATCCTCGCGATTGCTGATAACGCCAACTATCTCTATCGGTAGCTCGCCTGCCTGCATAGCATCTATTAAGACTTGTAAGTTGCTACCACTACCTGAGACGAGTACGGCTACTCGTAATGGCTCACTGATGGATGAGGCGCGGCTTTTTAACGAAGTGCTAGACATTAACGATAGACCACAGCGTCAGCTTCGCGGCTGACCATTTCGCCGATTTGCCAAGCTTGTTCACCATTGTCGTTTAAGATCTCAATAGCTTTATCAGCCTGCTGTTCTGGCACCACAATCACAAAACCAACACCACAGTTAAAGGTACGATACATCTCAGCCTGACTAATATTGCCCTCAGTTTGTAGCCAGTTAAACAGCTCTGAGAATTGCCAGCTAGTAGTATCGATACTAGCAGCAAGATGATCTGGTAATACACGTGGTAAATTATCAGTCAGACCACCGCCGGTGATATGTGACATCGCGTGCAGCGATGAGCTACCAAGCGTGTCTTGCAGCGCTTTGATCGCTTTGACATAGATACGAGTCGGCGCCATCAGCGCATCTGCGATAGGCTGGTCATCAAGGGTCTCATCGCTAGTAGTGACATCAACACCGCTGACTTCGATGACTTTACGCACTAGCGAGTAGCCATTGGAATGAGCGCCACTTGAGGCGAGGGCAATGAGCACATCGCCCTCGCTGACGTTTTTGCCGGTGATGACTTCTGCCTCTTCTACAACGCCGACACAGAAGCCTGCGAGATCATAATCTTCGTCTTGATACATACCTGGCATCTCAGCAGTCTCGCCACCGATAAGAGCACAGTTAGCAAGCTTACAGCCCTCGCCAATGCCGCTGACGACTGTAGCTGCGGTATCTACATCGAGCTTGCCGGTTGCGTAATAGTCCAAGAAGAATAACGGCTCAGCCCCGCATACGAGTAGATCGTTTACGCACATAGCGACTAGATCAATACCAATCGTATCGTGACGATCAAGCTGTAGTGCCAGCTTGAGCTTAGTGCCGACGCCGTCGGTACCTGAGACGAGTAGTGGTGAAGTGTAGCCAGTAGGGATACGGCAGAGGGCGCCAAAACCACCAAGCCCGCCAACTACTTCAGGACGGGTAGTGGCTTTTGCCACGGACTTGATACGTTGGACTAACGCATCACCAGCATCGATATCAACGCCAGCATCTTTGTAGCTTAAAGAAGGCTTGTCACTCATAGTCATCTCACAATTGGGGTATGGAACTAAATAAGATAAAACAATTTTTGTGTGCGCATTATACCCAATAATAGCTCATCCTCGCAAAGCAACTTGCTAATATTGTCTATAAAAGCCTTATATTTCTTATAAAACAGCAATAAGTGGTAAAAGAGTGGTCGATACAAAAATCTCACCGCTTTTTATGATTACTTTGCGATAATGTCAGTCTTACTCTTTAGAAGTTACTAAAAAAACTCTCATCATTAGACTGCTTAGCTTTTATCGCTTATAAGCGCATTAACCATCTCTTATTTATAGGATCATTAATAATGACATCCCAGCCTATAGATCCTTTTTTTCGACGTCTATTTATCGTCGTCATTATTATTATAGCCTTGTTTTTATTAAAGCTGATGCTGCCTGTCATCATTCCTTTTTTTGTCGCCTTTGTGCTGGCCTATTTATTTAACCCGTTAGTAAAGCGGCTGAGCAAATACGTTAAACGCTGGATTGCAATTATCGTCGTCTATACCACAATTACGGTAGGTATGGCGCTATTGTTGTGGTGGTTGATACCGACGTTGTGGTACCAATTACAAGCAGCTTGGGAGTATCTGCCGAGGATTTTGAGTTGGTATAATGATGTGGTTCGCAACTGGGCTGCTAATAATACCAACATACTACTGCCGGCATTGCAGATCGAAGGCTTTTCTGAGACCTTGGTCAGTTATATGCAGACGCATTACAACATCTCTGATGCGAGCACATGGATGAGTCAAATTCTTTCTTCGGGGATGAGGTTTGTCAATAATGCCGGCTTGATTGTGTTGGTACCTATTTTGACGTTCTACTTTTTATTCAATTGGGAGCAGCGTATTCATAACTGGAAGATGGCCATACCGGCAGGGTATAGCAAAAAAGTGATTACTATTGCTAAGGAGTGTGACCGCGCTTTAATGGAGTTTATTAAAGGACAGCTTTTGGTTATGGTTTTACTAGGCGCTATTTATGCTATACAGCTGCAGCTGATCGGTTTGGAGCTGGGACTCACTATTGGTATGGTCGCTGGTATCGCAAGCTTCGTACCCTATTTAGGTTTTGGTTTGGGCTTTATTGCTGCCATTATCGCGGGACTATTTCAGTTTGGCTTTGATTGGTTCTATCTTTCGTTGATTGTGGGAGCCTTTTTGGTCGGTCAAGCCGCTGAAGGTTATGTGCTGCAGCCGCTACTACTAGGGGACAAAATCGGTCTATCGCCGCTATGGGTCATCTTTGCGGTGTTGGCAGGGGCAAGCCTATTAGGCTTCGTTGGTATGCTTATTGCGCTACCCGTATCAGCGGTAATTAATGTGCTATTTAGGCATCTCTATGCTTATTATCGCTCGACTGACTTTTATAAAGGCCGCGTTCAGTTGGATCTATTCAAAAAAGAATGATCTTATTTGAGAACATATCCTTCTTTGCTATGGCTAAAAAGAGTAAAGCACTTGTCAGTCATTTTAGAAGTATGGTATATATAGGCGCAGTGTTTATAACACAATTTTAGAAGATATGGTTTCTCAATACCGTTTTACCGTGTTATCCAAACTAAGTTGACGATCTATGGCGCAAGCACAGCTAAGTCTCAATCTGGACATAAAGCATGATGCGAGTCTCAGCGACTTTTCAGGTCCCGGTTGGATGTCTATCATCGATGCAGTGCGGCAGCTTCATGTCGGCCTGATAGGTCAGTTGTACCTATTTGGCAGCCCTGCTACTGGCAAGTCCCATTTATTATCTGCTATCTGCGAGTCGTTTATCGATATTGATAAATCAGCCATTTGCCTTTCGCTCAATGAGCTAGTCAATACCGATGTCAATGTCCTATCTTCGCTAGAGAACTTCGATGTTATCGCTATTGATGATTTGGATGTTCTAGAGCATAGTACTCAGTGGCAAGAGGCTTTGTTTCATCTGATCAATCGCAGCCGAGAGGGCCAACGTCAGCTATTATTTGCTGCTAATAAATCTGCAAGCACGCTGCCATTTCAGCTGACCGATCTACTCACTAGGTTGTCGCAGGCGCCAAGCTTCAAGGTCCCTGATGGCCATGAGTTGGTCGATCGTCAAGCGCTGCTAGAATCTATCTTGCGCCGGCGCGGTTGGCAGTTTGATGAGCGTATTTTGACTCATTTGCTCACAGAAGGTCCGCATCGTATTGGGGCGATGATGGAAGTGCTCAATTACATACAGCCTATGTTTTCAAACTTAGGCCGCAGTAATATCTCAAAAGCAGTCATCAGCGATGCTCTGCGTACGATCGATGAGCAGACCTTAGCCGCTGAGCTGGCGGATATCAGTCAAGAAACCCAAGTCGATAGTCAAGCGGCGATCGATGACAATCAGACGATGCCACTCGACTTTTAACCTTATACTCATATTTTTATTGCACAAAACAGTCCATTGCACACAGTATTGTATTTTATAAAACAACTTTACTATCGATAGGATATCTTATGACACTCTCAGCCTCTTTATACAAAAAACTATCCGTCGGTACATTACTGATGGCCGCAAGCTCAGTATCTATGCTAACGCATGCCGACGTGACGCTGCTCGTGGATGACAATATCAAGGTTACCGCGATTAATGGGCAAGAGATTTCTCAAAGTATCTTTCAGCCATTGACCAAAAGCTTCACGCTACAGCCGGGTAAGCATGCGATAACAGCCAAATACGATCGTCTGTATAATCTTCCTCGTGATGAGCATGACTATCTGCGTTCGGGTAACGTCAGTGTTGTCGCTGAAATGGCGGACAATCAGACCTATCGTTTGGTTATGCCAAACCAGCCAGAGGATTATAAAGCTGCTAAAGAGTATGCAAAACAGCCAACGCTTGCTGTGCAGCAAAACAATACCATTATCGCCAGTCAACAAAGCGTAGCTGGCAACAGTGGCGGAATTTTCTCTGGGTTGAGTAAAGCGATTGGCGGCGT
>Ga0114901_1002281_pt1 | contig 10318 bp, 13 predicted proteins | sample MalvireepMed_s16_FD_89686 | JGI IMG/M metagenome (GOLD analysis project Ga0114901, IMG submission 89686) | Marine viral communities from the Global Malaspina Expedition - Malaspina viral metaG DeepMed_s16 | ecosystem: Environmental > Aquatic > Marine > Oceanic | place: Mediterranean Sea... | reverse complement strand
CAAGGGATAACGGTTGGGATCACCTTGCGGGATTTTCATGACTGCGTCCATGATATTGTTAAAGTCGGTATCAAAATGGATGGTCTCTAAACCATTCGGTTCCAGCTCATACATTTTGGCACTATTGACAGGCACAATACGTTCAATGCCACACTCCAAAATGGAAATGGATGTCCCAATCGATAGCTCCTGGACTTCGGCACGGGAAATATCCATGGTCTCGTCAGCGAAACAGGTGACCACGCCCATCAACAGGATTGTCACGGTGGCACAGACAAGAAAGACGAAAATAGCCCACACCCAGGTGGGCATGACATAGCGAATCATAAGAGACACCGACCTTCTGCGTCACAAAAGCTTTCCCCCACACCATCGGCAGAGAATTTGACACGTTTGAGTTTCAATTCATCCTGACGGGAGTGATATTGGGCCTCCGTCAGAACTTCATAGGGGGGATTTTTAAAATCATGACGTTCCTTCAAGAAGGAAATCCCTTTCAGATCATCTTCAAAATAACTCAGGGCTTCAGGTAATTGATCCAGTTCATCCGGTTTCACCGTCACGGTACAACTGATTTGATTGTCGGCCCACCACTTTTGAAATTCGGCAGCTCGTTTCATCTGTGACCACAGGTTGGAATTCTGGTAGGTGGGGGTACCTGGAGCTTCGGCAATAGGAAACTCCACCACGACCGTGTTCTTTTCTTTCCGGTGTGTCATACGGAAACCTTGACTCTCGAAGGCTTCGAGACTGGCATCATCCGCTTGATATTCAACTCGACGGAGATAATAGGGGGCAAATGCTGGATGAAGACCAGGAGGCTCTCCGATGAGTAAGGACTTTGTACCTGAAGGTTGGATAGTTGTTCGTTTAATTGATGGCGTGACACTGAGCCAGTCAGAATATTGTTGATCAAGTCCATGAAGGAAGTGATACAAACGGTCGCACATGCCCATTGTCTCCCTGACCCCGTGGATAGCATAACTACGCATGAGTCCTGACAAGCTGAATCCAATCCGATGGTTTCGATTAACAACTTCATTGGTTTGCTCCCAATTGGTGTCTACGAGGCTCACGGCTTTGGCACAGAGATACAGGGTTTTCGCCACCGAATAGACTTCATTGCTTCGGAGCTGTTTAAACCGTGAAGGATACATTTCCACCAAGTTACACAATTCAAAAGGTTCCAGACCAATTTCCCCACAGGGATTGGTCCCTTCAATACGGGGATCAGTGCCGGTTGGGGCATCAATCATCCGTCCATAGCGTTTGGCGTTTTCTTTCCAAAAGAACCCCAGGTCGCCAATCTCGTTCAGTCGGTCAGTGGCAAAGCTGTAGTCCATCCCGTTCTTGCCAATCACCGAATCATTACTGGCCCATCGCCAGGAATCGGGACCTTGTACGGTCTCCCGATTGTTCTTCCGATTCATATAGGCTGGATCATCAGCTCGTCCCAAACACAATTGAGCGGTACGACGAACATTGCCACTGACCACACACACCCCGACAAAGTTCATCAGATCGGCAATGGCGACGCTGTCTAGCGTATCGCCCATCCGATCCATAAAGACGTTGCGAAGATTTTTGTGCAGCTGCTTCAAAGGGTCCGCTCCAGAGGAGACCCCGCCAAACCCATGAATCGGGGCACCAGCTGGTCGAATCAACTGGTACTGAAAAATAGGATAGGGGGCACCGGACAGAAAGGCTCGACACAGATACCGGACACTCTCCACCCACCCTTCACGGGTGTCGGGGATTTCATAGGGCCAGTCATCACCTGGTTGCACCACTTTGAATTTCCCTGCTCCCAAGACATCAAAGGCCACCCCCACCCCCAACATGGATTGATCCATCATGAAGGCCAGGGGTTCCATGATATCATCACGAGTGGTGACAAAGGCACAGTTATTGAGTGCCGATCCACCGGTTCGCTGAATACACGGAGTGCCCATCGTCCACAAGGCACGGCCACTCGGCAGTCCCTGGAAGTTCCAAAAGATGTCAAAGGCTCGTTGCGCTGATCGTTGGGCTTGACCGTCATCCCATTGTCGTTTGTGTTCCTGTTGCCAGTTCTTGAGAATACTCCAATGGCCTTCAACGACACGTTTAAACACCTCCGGCACCGATTCAACTTTTCCATCCTCTCGTTTCCGAACATAGGTGCGGTAAAAGATGGTGCGTCCAATCGGACCCCATCGAGGTTCCTTCTTCTCATACATTTTTAAAAAGGCTGAGTCCAAATGAAACGTGGGTTCGGCTAACCAAGTGTTCATACCTTCCTCCGTGGTGTGGTCGATGGTGGATATTTTTGCGCTCGAATGGCTTTTTCAATTAACTCTTTTTGTTTCTCCCGTGAAACATAGCGATCATCCTGGCGCAAAGGAAACGCATTGGGGTGGATAAACGCATCCACCTCCGCTTTCTCCTGGCTTGGTAACTCGGCATATTGGGCGACCGTTAAGACGGTGTGGCCTTTTTGTAACCAATCACTAAAGGTCGGGAGTTCGGTGTCGTCTACCACAACGGTAATGGGTTTCGGGTTTCGTGTCATGGGCGCACCACAAATTGTTTCCCTTCCACACAACAAGTCAATTCGACAATAGGAATGGGAGATAAATACACATAACCACGTTTCCGATCAAACCGGCCCCACCCAAATCCATGGACCCATTGGCTTTTCGCTTTCATGCGATGCATGTAGTCAATACAGTCGGTATCGCCCAACCAGCCAAAGCTGGCTCCCACATGCGGATGTCCGTGGGCATTGCCTTGCACATGATAATCCAACCGATGGTTGTGGCCGATGACCACATTATCCTGGTAGGATCTCAAGGCTTGACGAGTGGAGTGCATACCAGCTTGTCCAATGTCATGGGTCACATAGAGGGGTCCCACCTTCACATGTTCTTTATAGGGAATCACCTTCCACTGATTGAGTCGCAGCTGGAGAAGTTCCGCAGCACTGACAAAGGGTTCAATTTCTGGCGCATGCGTCATCAAATAGCGATCCAGTCGAAACTCATGGTTCCCCATAATATAGTAGCGGTCTCCACGACACCATTGCTCCAGCTCACGCAACAGTTTATTGCTTTCTTTCACTTCATCCTCAAAGCGATCCAATCGTGCGGGATCTTTCAGATGTGCGGAGACCTTATAAAAGTCACACCAATCTCCCAGGATCAGGACCATCTCTGGTCGAAAATATTTCGCCACTTGGAAGACCAGCTTTAAGGCTGGTCTGGAATGATACGGAATGTGACAATCAGGAATAATCAAACAGGATTTCATACACGACTCCTTCGTATGGGTTTCCATTCGATTGGAATCATGAGGTCGTGCCCATTGATGGTAAAGGGTTGCTCGACCACATCATGGAGTTCCCATACTGTACAGGCTCCCTCCGGAACCGCAAACCAAAAACTGTCATGCACCCCATAGACATACCAGACCATCGGCAAGGCGGTGATGACTCGAACAATCGTCAAGTTGAGGATATCCGCTCCCCCACATTGCATCGGGGCATTGTATCCTTCTCGTCTGGCTTGATCGCCATGGGCATAGAGGTGACGTTTCCGACCGCTAAAGGATCGAACGATTCGGGTGGTCCGAATTTGGTGTTCCAAGGTTTCCCAATAGGCTTGGAGGGCCGGATGTTTCTTCAGGTAGCGAGTGGCGATATCAACCCCTTCAGCCTGATGAATGCCCAATGCTTTGGACCCTGGAATACGATATAAATACGAGGGATTTTTCCCGTAGTTCATCGCCAGCCGTGCCCGTTTCATCCAGTTTCGCCAGGTCTTAAAGGACTGTTGATTGAGGCGTAACGCATCCAACCAGGCCACATCATATTTCGGATCGACTCGATTGGTGGGATAGGGCCACTCCATCCCATCACACAACGCCATGGTGTGGCTATCTTCACCTCGTTGCAACACTTCTAAGGTAGGGAGATCATTCGCTTCGGCACTCATGATCCAAATCTCTTGGCCTTTAAAATCCCCCCCAACCCAAAAGGTACCCACATCCGGTTCAAAGATATCATGCAGATCTGGTGGGAGTTGGGCTAACGGAAAGCCTCCATCCTTCTGGGGATGACCGGTGGTGGAGTGCCGACCGGTGGCTTGGGTATGGATGGCAATGTTGGGATGAATGCGTTGGGTAATCATTCGGGAATCACCAGCTGCTTCAAATACTTTCTCGTCTTGTCATCATGATAATTATGGGCGATCAAACAGACCAGGATGGGATGTTCCCCTTCACGAATTCGCTCAAACACCTCGTTGAGAGGCCAGGTTTCCGTGGTGGAATCGGGACGCTCCAGTCCATGTTCATCACACCACCACTCTCGGAGCGTATGAATGGCATCAGCGGTCATGCACGGTTGTCGGGTGGGACCCTTTTGTATCGGGAGTTGTTCTCGTACATAGAGCAGGGACATGAGTTGTTTAGGGGAATCGAGATTGAGACCAGGGCAATAGCAATCGGCTAACCGATCAATTTCCTCAACCACATCATCGACGGTCCGAAAGGCTCGTTGCACTCGATCCTGATTGACCTTGATGCCTTTCCATTTGGTCACCATTAAATGACGGGCCACAGGGAGGGATTGGGTCTCATACACGGTGCGGAGAACAGGGTCATGGTCGAAGGCCGTGAAACAGGCTTCCAGGGTTTCCAGTCCGGTGATGACATCGCCCCAGTTGTAGTCCATGAACGATTCTTTGGCGAGATGTTTCAATTTTGTATAGCGACTATAGAGGGAGGCACAAAACCCCAGGGAATGAGGAAACTCGCTGTTGACAATGGCATGAGCCAACATGGAATCGTCCACATGATGATACTCATCAAAGCTAATTCCCCAATTTTGTTTCAGGACAGGAAGATCGGCTCCAAAGATATTGTGTCCGGCTATTCGATGATTCCGAATAAAGTTTCGGAAAGCTGAGAGTGTAGCTGCCTTAAGCGGTTTTGGGATTTTTGCATCAGACCATCGTAGTTGGAAACCTTTGAGATCTCCCGCTGGATGGCGGTAACCAACACCGAACAACGTGAGTAGTCGTGAGGCTGGAGCATATTCAGTGTCGCAATATAATAGTCCAACTGTTGCTTCTCGGAACCAGTCATAAATCTCCTCCTCTGTGGTTGCAGCGGTGACCACGAATCGAGTGGGAATCGGATCGGGCCAGGTTCCCGCTAACCATTGAATCAGTTTGGCCCAATCGGAATCAGCCCATTCACGTTGTCGTGGATCACGAAAATACTGGGAGCCATGTCCGATCACAAAAGTGTGGTCAAAGGCAAAGCCCCGCCAATCCGACAGTAACGTACGATCCGATCGTTGGACCTCCTGCCGTTGAAACCACATCGGCAACTCCCCGTGAGCGACCACGGGAATCCCACGAGGAAGTTGCAAATGGTGCGTCGTACAATGCTGTACCGCTTTCCACAGGCGATGTGGCGGAGGAAGCTCCTGGCGACGGGACCACCGACATTTCAACACCGAATGATAGGCAATCGATGAGAGCGGAAGTTGAGATAAATAGCGGTGTTTCAATTGGTAGCCAACCGGACCTAAGAGCGGGGCCGGTTCCTCTTGTGTCGTTTGTTGTATCCCTTGTTCATACCCTGTCACTCGTATGCCTTGTTCATCATGATACGTGGGTTGATCCGTCAGAACGACCAGATCAGGATGTAAGGCTGGACGGTCCGGTACAAATCCGGTTCCTTTCCCATAGAGAGGGCAGCCTTGACAGGCCGTGGGTTTATCCAGCATGCGTCTGGTCCCATTCGAGAAATTGAGCTTCAAGGTGGTGGTGGCGAATGAAGGCGAGGTATCGCCCCGCCTTCTTCGCAGTTAACCGTTCACGCTCCTGGTCAATGACGAGAAGATGTCCCCAGGCCTCCTCAAGGACAGGGCAGACCTGACCAGGAATTTTCTGCTCACAATCCATCGTTTACACAGGACGAACAGACCGTGGGCGACTGTCCAAATAATTCTTGAGGGTGCGTCCTTCCCCCATTGCAGCTTTGACCTCTTCATTGGAGCGAGGGAAGATGCTATTGCCCTGCCCATCCACGGCCATAAGTCCCACCTTCCATCGAGTGCCCACTTCTTCCATGTGTTCAGCGACATGGGCAATGGAGGCTCCCTGTAAACTATTGGTGTTCACATAGTTGGCCCATCGTTTATACGCACTCCGGCTTTTGTCTCCACTCAAATCTTCCGGTTCAAAGTTGGCGTTGAACGCCACCGATGTCCCTTCCACAGTGACAAAGCCTCGAAGATAGGCTCGTCCTGGAAACTCCGGACTTGATCCATTGGGATACACTTCAGGATAGGTTTCTTCCCTGAGATTGCGTATCCGAACGGTGTACGTTTCAGCCGGAACCCACGGGTCACTCATCGTTTCGATGTGTTCATCGCAATCTCGCACACTTTTGTCAGCGAATGTGGTTAATTCAGCCATTCGATCCTCCTTCTAAATGACGCACAATCTGTTCCCAATTGGTACACTCATCCGTCAGGTCCAGATTCGTGGTCATCCGTAAATGTTTCGGCAAGCGTTGTTTTGTACCAAACTGTTTACCTTGCCGTGTAATCAGTTGGCGTTTCATCACTTCTTTATAGCCACTCACATCCAGATGGAAACACAGGTCAAAAAGTCCTGGGACCAGGAACTCCAGCTTGGTCCATTCCATCATCGGTCGGATAAATTTCTGGCTGGTGGCGATATCTTGCATAGAGGGTTGTTGACCGGTTTGATCATCCTTTGAGGTAATGTCTGTCGGAGCCACCATCATGGAGTAGTGGACCGAATTATTCCACTCCCTGACAAAGGAACAAAACTCCGAATTGATTTCCCCATACTCATTCCGTTTCAAGGTGGTGTTGGGCATCCGGTTTTCCCCCAACAGTTTCAGGCGAATGAGCGTGGCCACTCCACACAGCTGGTCCACCCCGACCGCTTGATAGCGGTCTTTCCGAAACTTCGCCAAGAGGTCTTTCAAGTCATCATACGTTTCCACCAGGTAGGCTTCCGTAATACCCATACCGGCAATGGATCGCCACCCACCCTTGTCGGCATCCCCTTCTTGGGGCACCATGACGTAGGCCACCTTCCCTCGCTTCTGTTCATAGGCCAACATATCCCCCAGGATAGTCGTTTTCCCCGACCCATACATGCCTCCCACAAACAGGGACCATCCGGCATAGGGCTTATTCAGATCCATGGTTTTCATGGGCAGTCCTCCGTTTGGCCGGCATATGGCCCCTGTTTGGACGTATCCCAGGTTTTCAGTTCTTCCATCACATCCAGGGTTTCGTCCTCCTCCTCCTCATCATCATCTCGCAAATACTCATTTCCGGTGTCTCGACATTTTGTCATACCGTTTCCTCCATTCTGACATAGGTTCTCCGCATTTCGGTTTCGTCACGGCCCATAATGAGACAGGCATCCGTGTATTGGCATTGTCCAAACTCATTGGCATGGTTGGGGTTTTCTTCTCCTATGGTTCCGGTTTCATCCTCCGCTTCCATGCGTCGCCAGGAGACTTCTGCGGAGTCTTTCCACAACGCATAGCGTTGTTCATTATACATCCGACCTTCCATCATTAAGTACTTGGGTTCTGCCGACATGAGGCAAATGTAAAATTTTTCCGCTCGTTCCTGAAAATCGGTCTCGTACATATAGCGATAGGTCATGGCCTGATTGCCGTACATTTGTTTCTCAATCCAATTCCGTGCCCGTGTGGGTTCCAAGGCTTTGCGACATTTAAAATCGACAATACTCAGGCACCCATTGGGATCACGCCCGATCAGATCCAATCGACAATTATTGGAGAGGGTCAGTTCACATCCTAGTATCTCCCAATCTTCAAACACCTGACGAGTAAAGTGATGCGACAGAAAGCCTCGCATGGTGATCAACGCACACCGGTGGGGGATATCAGCTCGTTCACCAAAGGCTCGACCTAAGGCCAAATGGTCCTTCACTCGTTGGGAATATTCGGCAAAGGCTTTGTCTTCAACCGCTCGTTTCTTCTCAGTCTCCGTAAGGTTGGCGAGTGAGCCGTTGTATAGAATTTCCAATCCGGCACTCACTCCACTTCCGACAAACATGGCAATGTCCCGGGCATCCATATACTTCGGATACCATCCAGCTTTTTGCAGCTTTCGAAACACCCCACAAAACTGGTGATTGCTTAGTTGTGTTGGTGAATACACTTTCATTACCATTCCTCCTCCCCTGCACTGTCGATCCAGGCTTGTTCTTCCGCAGAGCGTTCAATATCCAATCCTGTTTTCGGGTCCCACTTCGGTCCAAAGGTCATGACCGCCCACCACATGCGATCCGCTTTGTTGCGATCAACTCCACAGACCAGCATGCATTCCCAGAACATATTATGGACCGCATGATATGGGTGGGTGCGAATGACACAATGATGATCGTGGAAGGCTGAAGCAACTCGATACTTTCCGACCATTGGTGAACCGGATATGGACCACAGCATCCGTGGAATGGACGCTCCATCGACTAAGGCATCTTTTGGCAAGAACCAAATGGTGCCATCTTTGGTGCGGAACTCATAGTCGTGTACGATTCGGCACGTGCGTCCGTCACTCAACCATTCAACCTGAATGTTCATGGATGGTTCCCCCTTTTCCGTTGATCTCAACTTATAGCAAATTTTTTTTTGTATTGCAACCTTTTTGAAATTCTGGTATAAAAACCAGCGTGTCCTAAACACGCAGGAATAGCGAGGAGTCTGCCCTGCCTTAAAGCAGGGCCATCTAACATTTTTTAGGAGGAGAAAATGTTTGACCACGTTTGGAGTTTGAGTGATCTTCGAAACCAGCCGGTGATGGAACCCACCTGGCTGATTGATGGATGGGTGGGACACGGTGATGCCGTGTTGCTCTACGGGGAATGGGGAAGCGGGAAAACCTATGTACTGATGCACATGGCCTTGTGCCTGGGTAGTGGCACCTTTTTCTTCGGAGCCAAAACCCAACAAGTGCGGGTGCTTTACATCGACCAGGAACAATCCTTTGCCAATGCCAATTACCGGTTCAATTTGTTGATGGCCGGATCGCCACATTTTCACGACTCTCTGGTGCATTACGTCAACCAGCCCAATTTGCTCCTGACCCCAAAAAAAGGTCAGCAATTAGGGACCTTAGCTGATCGATACGATGTCATTATTATTGACAGTCTGCGGTCAGTCCTGGACGGGGATGAGAATCGTGCCCAGGATATTCGGGCACTCTGGTCGGCCCTCCTCCATTTGAAAAAAGCGGGGGTCACCACCATCCTGACGCATCATATGAACAAGGAAGGGGCTACCCCACAATCGTTGAGGAATCGAGCCAGTGGGAATACCGACCTCGGAGCCGGTGCTGATACCGCTTTGGCCCTGCAATGTTTAGATGAACGGCCCAACCGGATGGATCTCCGATTGAGCCATGTTAAAACCCGATGGGATGGCAAACATCAACCGCTGGAATTCAAAGCCGTGTGGAAGACCGGTGAATGGTCACGGTTCACCCAACACCCTTAGTCTACGTGCCCCATGGGTAAGGTGTCAGCTTGCAGTCGTTCAAGGATTTTCTGGTAGCGGTGATGCAGCGTGGACAACGACAGTCCACGTTCTCTGGCTAATCGATTGAGACTGATGCCATCTACCACATGTTCCCAAAAGAGTTGCTGTTCCTCTGGTGTGAGGCGTTGCAATCGCCTGGTCACATCCACCAGATCTCGTGGAGCGTAGGAGAGAGGAGTCTGATAGTGACTGCGTTCTCGAGTAATCGATCGCAGGGTATTGTGTAAGGCGGTTCCGAACCAGAGGTTGAAACCGTCATCCGACTCCGGCCATTTCCCCGATCGCCAGGTTCGGATAATGGTGGCATCAAATAAGTCCGGATCGACAAAATGGTACCGTCGGTACTCGACACAATGACGCAAGAAATCACGCCAACTAGTGAGGGTCATAGCAGCAGTCCTCCTGTCCCTGCTGCATCAAGCGATCTTCACCTTCCAGAATTTCCGTGTAGCAGGTCTCACAATAATTCAGTCCGTGGTAGACATTATCCCCTTTAGTGGCATCATCATGCGAGCAGCCATTGGTCTCTGGTGGATCGACCCACCAGTCAGGGTTGATATGTGGGTTTTCAATCATGATTACCTCCGTATCGCCCATCCGCTTCCAGAACCTCCAGTTCAGTCTTCAATCTCATCCACAACCTGTCCACCTCCAGGAACTCCTCGCTGTTGATTTTCTCATACCCTACGCTCACCGGTGGGAACCCATCCAGTAATGT
>Ga0114901_1002276_pt1 | contig 10344 bp, 19 predicted proteins | sample MalvireepMed_s16_FD_89686 | JGI IMG/M metagenome (GOLD analysis project Ga0114901, IMG submission 89686) | Marine viral communities from the Global Malaspina Expedition - Malaspina viral metaG DeepMed_s16 | ecosystem: Environmental > Aquatic > Marine > Oceanic | place: Mediterranean Sea... | reverse complement strand
TGTAGTCGCAGCAGAGGTGATGGAGGGTAGGTCATTTTCTGCTGGGGATTCCGGCACATATTTAGCGCCTCTCGATGTTCCGACGGAATACCATGATGGTGACAATACTCTCAGGATTGACCTGGGTTCTACACCTGTGCGAGAAATCCTCATAGAGAACGTGTCTGTTGGTACGGCGTTCACGGGTTCTGCCCTACCGTCGGGTGAGGCTAATGTAGTACAGGTGGGTGGCGTAGCAGCATCACAGGGGTTCACCGCAACTCGGCTGGAGGTGGGGACGCTAATCTTTGAGAACTCACGCTGTAAGAAATTGACCTTGATAGATATCCAAGCGCACACCCTCATAGTCATAGGCAATGCCAGTGACGGTCAATCAATCGCACCGTCCCCAGGAACGAGTAGGATGAGAGCCATTGGCGGAGGTCACTATCAGGCTGATTCAATGGTTACGTCTGGTGGCACCTATGACCGCATCTGGATTCAGGCTCCTACTTCAGGCGTTAATGGCAAGGTGGGAACATTGACGCTCAGAAATTTGTTTACTAAGGGTGGCGAATGTCACCTCAGCAAAATGAATGTGGGAACCGTGAAAATTTTGCTCAACGAGGTGGGCATGGGGAATGGATTTTCCACTAAAGAGTTCGCCATCGCAACATCTGTAACCGCCGCCAACATGACCATTGAGGATAATGTTGAAGTATCCATATCGGAGCCGGCGACGCAGTAACCATGTGGCCCTTCAAGCATAAGTGGAAGCCCCGGAACAGCCCCGTGACCCAACATGAGTTCAATTCCGCTGGTGCATGGGAGTTGTGGCAAGGGCTGATGGATGTACGGGAGAGGGTAGGGCGCATAGAGGGCGGTTTGATGCTCCTCATCCCCCTGGTGTTGGCAATTCTAGGGCTATTGATTGCAGAGGGTCTGAGGTAAACCATAGGTGAGGGGCTTACATTAGCGTGGCGGTACCTTAAAACGCCACGTAGGCACAACCACAGCGTCCAGGGGGCCAGCGTAGGGCGCAAAAGCAATGGCAATGCCGCTGGCCCCACAATAGGAAGGGGGGAAAGGAATGAGGAATCATCTCGACTCGGATCTTCGCCACGCGCTGGAGGTTATAGGAACAGCCAGCACTGGGGTTCGGTTGGAGGTGGCGTGTATTCTCATGCGCCAGTCAGCCATTGACTCTTCAATTGGAGTGGTGGGCCGAGGGTTTCTCAGGGAATCAGAGCGCGGACTACAAGCGGTGCTGGACTGGATATCAGTTGGTGACCGCGATTCATCAAGGGCTATCAAGGAAATGGACGTGGAGGAGGTGTCATTGTGAGTTCTTCACCATAAAAGAGTTACATTACTTTACTACCCCCTTTAAGGGGGTAGGTAGTAAAGTAATGTGCGGGAGAGTCAGCCCCTCTTACCAGCGCATATTGGTTGGCCCTAACCTTTTGCGCCACGACGACTATCAATTCCGGGACCAGAACCCTTAGCTGGGGCTTTGCCAAGGGCGAAAGGGGGGTATTGGCGTACCCGTCCCTGAGCCATGTTTGCCGTGACTCTCCCTGATATATTATACACTATGCCAGTTTCCCTCCGTGTCTCCAGGGGCGGGTGGCATTATAGGCCATCTTTATCTTCAGTGCTGCGTTGAGGTCTATGCCGGCACTCTCTGCCAGGTCACAGATACGGATCAGGGTGTCGGCTAGTTCGATAGGGAAGCCTACGGGCTTGTCACCCTCCATCCTGATGACTGCTAAGTCCTCGTCAATGCGCCACTCCTCCAGTGCCTCGCTGACCTCACTATGTACTAGGGCCAGTAGTTCGCCCACGTTGCGGTCCTCTTCCCACCAACCCTTAGTGACGGCTATGGCGTGGCTGGCTATCTGTAGTTCCTTGATGTCCATTATCCTAATTCCTCCACGGGTCTTCCCTGCTCATCTCTTGATGCATGACCCCATATATATAATGATGGTGTTGGCCGTTATATGCCCTATGGTTCTCATCGTGTCACATGGTAGAGGGCAATACTCTTGTTGCCCTTCAGCGGTTTGTCCTCTGGCCCCTTCATATAGGGCATAATCCACAGGGGTCTATTCTGCTGCGTTCTGGCATAATACTGGCTGCGCCAATGCCCTTTCACAAACCACCTACAAGCCCACGCTGTGGAGCCACCGTTTGATTGCCCCTTCGTGTGTTGTGTTCGGCGCAATGTGATGACCTTGACCTGTGGGTCTTCTAATCCAGCCTCCCGTTGCAACGAGCGTCGCTGCGCTCTAGGGAGACGGCGTGACTCAGCAGTGCTGAACGGTTGATTCATAAAGGCAAAGAGGCTAATAACGAAGGATGCCCTTCCCTCTTCAGCGTGTTGTGCTATCTCATGGACCTTGGGGTATTCTTTATGCAGGGCGTCCAACCCGTGCGCTATATTTCCAGACTGAAGGGCGAGCCTAGCCCCCCAGGAGGCGAGTCCCTCGTGAAAAGGCCATGTCTGCGTAGAACGTAGGACCAAGCGGTTGTCATGTGTTCTGTGGTAGTAGTCAAGCGTGACCGAAGGAGGTTCCTCGCTATGTTTGCCAGTTCCTTCGGGGAACTGAAAACCACCCTCTCTAATGCATCGGACAACATCATCTGAGCTACATCCGTTGAGGCAACGGACATATAGTCCTCCATCTTCCTTTTCTAAAATCGAAAGCGATGGGTTCTTGGTTTTATCTGGGTCGTGATAGGGACAATGCACCAAGTGATGGTGGCGTACCTGATCTATGGTTGACCACGCTAACGCAGCCCACCCAAGAGATATGTCAGCTTCAGGTGATTCAGTCCACCAACTGATAATCTGTTCTCTATCGGTTGTGGCTAGGGGGTGAGGGATTGGCCTCTCAAACAATATCCAGCCCCTGTGACTCGGTGGAAGCACATCCCTAATACAAATATCGTTTGGGAACGAGGCTGCGCTGTCCATGATCCACTCTTGGATGTCTCCATCTAAAAAATATGGTTCCGCTTTCCGAAGCAAGTCGATTGCTCCCGACACCACTTCCACAGAAAACTCCGGACGATCTGCCCTCCATGTGTCAAGCGCATCTAATTGTGCATGGATGGCATCAAAATAACGCATCGTCGCAGGCTTCATTATCCTAATTCCTCCACATCTAGGATGGTGTTGGCCCTATCCCCTTGCTGATACTGTAGCGTGTAGCTGACGTGCATCGCGTCATCATCCAACAACAGCCCAACGGCTACGAGGCCGTCGATGTAAGCCTTCATGGAAGAGAACAGGTTGTCTGTATCGCGCCGTCGCTTGTCCTTGGCTACCCATGTGATGGTGATGTGGGCCTTCTCATAGGGACGGGCTGGCTTGCCTTGTGACAGGACAAGCAGTATTGTATCCAGCTTGGCAGATTCCTTAGCCCTGTAGAGTTCCATATAATGCAGCCTCTTGTTGGGACTCAGGTTGCTGTCAGGCAGGCGATCCAGTTCAATTTTCATGCCCGGTGAACACCTCCAGCAGGGTCTTGGGTTGCGTCATTGCATTCCTCATCTTCGGCAGCGTGGGTCTGCGTGGGTTGACGGGCAGACCCAGCTTGTTCCGTATCTGCCTGATTCTCTCCCTGCTCAGGCCGAGCTTCTTTGAAATAGCAAAGTCACTCATGCCCTCGCTGTGTCCCTCCAAGACCGCCGAGAAGTGCGGGCCTCGGCGGACCCATGTCGACTTCTCCTTGAATCCCTCTATGTCTTCTGCGCGGACGTATAGATGACCGCCTGCCCGGAATCCTGGCATACGCCCCTTCAGAACGCGGGCAGCGAGTGTACTACGCAGTATGCCATATTGCTCCGCGGCCTCGTTGAGAGTCATAAGGTCTGTGGTCATCAGAGTTGTTCCTCCTTCATAAGAAAAGAATCCCACGGGTCTTCACTGAGCATTCCTTGGGTTTCTGGGGGGCTGGGGGGGGATTCTCCACCCCTCACACCGGCGCATATATCGCACCTCACTATGGCATCATCCCTGCACTGCCCGTCTGCACATACACACCGCCTGTCATCCGGGTGCAGTGCGAAGTGCATGGCCTCTAGGTGTAGCCACCGCTCCGTACCCTCGGAGAGTTCATCATGCAGCGCTATGAGCTTACGCTGCTTCTCGTCTAGCCACTGGCGTATGGCATCGCCGTCCGCCATCACGGCTATGATGTCCTCCTTATGTCTGGCGAGGATACGGAAGACCACAGGCAGGTTTGGGTTGTCCTCTTCCACGGTCTGCTCCATCCTCAGCTTATCCCCATTTACCTTAAGGGCTATGTGGTGTTGCTGGGCGAGGCCCAACAGGTCCATGACCTGCTCTATGCTTCCCATGACCTCGCCCCAGGCTCAGGCCCCGAATCCTCATCTATGTTACTCAGGTTGGCATAGAGTCCGTTGTTCAGCTTGATGAACAGGTGCTTGTGGGTGGCGAGTTCCTTGGATATGTGCCCCGGTGCCTTCTCCAGGATATCCGCTATGTCCTTGACGGCATGGGGGCCGTCCCTGAGTATGCTGCTTATCTGGTCCACGATACGCATCTCCCCTGCCAGCTTGGTATCCCTCACGTCCTTGCGTGTCATGGCTATGGCGTCCTGTGTATTGTCGAACTCCAGTACCCATCCCAGAGGCTTCACTAATTTGGAGTTGTTGGCCTTCCTATGGAACATCGCGAACTCCAGCTTGTCTTCTCCCTCACCCTGTGCCTTCTTGGCCTCGAATATCTGTCTCGCAGCGTTGAACTTGTACACGCTACCAAACAGTGACCCTTCCTTGGACACATGGTCCACGCACAGAGAGGTCACGCCAAGGGAACGCAGGGCCGCGAACATACGCAGCACCACCTCGGCACTCTCTGGCTCTCCCATACAGGCCGAACCAAGAGAGTCCAACACTACGAAGTGGATGTTGTGCTTCTGCACTATACCTCTCACCGTAGCGATGTCAGCCGATAGCCCCTGTGTCATGGCCTTGTACCATATCCCGTCCTGGGACTCTGCCGGTAGGCCAAGCCCCTTGCGTATCATGGAGATGCGGAACCCTATCTCGTTGATGTCCGTCTCCCAGTCCAGATACAGTACCCGAGACTGTTCCACGGTGAGCCCGCTCACGCTCATGCCCTCATGCACCAGTACGCTCAGGTACTGTGCCAACCAGGATTTGCCCGTGGAACCCTTGCCGTATATCAGGGTGGGGTGGCCTATCTGTACAAGCGGTTGTATCAGCCACCTGTTGGCCTGGGCAGGTGCTACGCTGCCCGTTATCGCCACCTCTGGAGTGCCTGCCCTCCAGTCCTCAAGGACTGCTACGGAGATCTGTTCCACCACCTGATCCCAGTCCACCTCCGAGTCCCTGTCCTCAAGAGTCTTGGCGAACTGCTTGCGGTTGGCAGGGGAGGTCAGTATGATCCTCCCCTGCTTAACGTGACCAGTGGAGTTGGGGCGTTGGGACTCTATCCATATCTCCCCCCGCAACTCATGGTCACTGTTCTCCTTGAGTCTGGCAACATCTGCCTTGATGAGCAGTTGGGGCCACTCAAGCTCATAGATGCCTGCTCCACCCTCCATAGTGAAGTCGTAGTCACCCTTGGTGGTCGGTTCGTCGTGGCTGGACACTCATTCCCCCTTTCGCTGCTGGTTTCTTAGGATACCGCATTGGTGGTGGTGGTGGTGCTTCTCGCCGTGGTTTACGCAAATCCCTATATGCTAAGTCCAACTCCTCCTCCAGCAATTCATTCCTTGTCTTGAGTTCTACCAGTGTCTCCCGTTGTATTGTCTCCGTGCGTGCCTGCCGGGCGTCTTCCCAGCAGGCATCACACCAGACAGGTGCGTGGGCATAGTTAAGGTCACACCGTGCCATCACTCACCCCCGGTGTAAAGTATCTAAGTCCAGCAAGGTTGCGTAGGCGGCGCAGGCTTTTCGCCTCCACTTGGCGAATCCTCTCTCTGTTTACACCGAAATGGTCAGCACACCGCTGGAGAGTGGTGCCCCGTACCCGCATTATTAGCATGTTGGTAGCCTGTTCTGCCCAATTGACTTTCCGATTATGGGCCGCATACTTTGTCTTGTGAAACCAGTCATTACTGAGGAGCCGGCGGGCCAACATCCCCTCGTCAATGACAGGGGGCCCCTCGAAATGTGGGGGCTTAACTCGGTTCTTAATTGCACGCACATCGTCATCGGTCAGTAGTAGATCAAACTGCATCACTCACCCCCTTGGGTCAGGAGGAACAACTCCCTGGATGCGTTGAACAGCTTGCTGCCACGCTCCAGGTCTATCTCTACCACGTCCACATAGGACCCGTCCCTCATAATGTATGCTATGCGCCCCTTGGTGGGTGTGTAGACACTCCCCATTGCTCGGAGGGCATCGGTATAGGCTGCGAGTTGGGCGTGTTCATGGAGATACCCACCGTACTTCTCGTAGGACTCTCTCTCCTTGGTCTTCCAGTCCCATATCACGACCTCGGCCTTATCATCCATAGAGATGGCATCAACTGTGCCACCATAGTTGGGCTCCAGTGCAGGGTTGTAGAGGAATAGCTCCGATGCCAGCCAGTCATTGGCTTCCCCAACCTGGTTGAACCAGGCCAGGAACAAGGGGTCTTCCTCGTTCACAATGTGATTCCTGATGTACTGGTCTATGGCTTCATGGAGTCTGTTGCCCACGTCCATTGACTCCTTGCTGACCTGCCGGGGCGCATCGAGGTTGCCATCATTCTCACGGACCAGCTTCAGTGCCCAGTTCATAGCAATCCCGAATGTGTCCCCCTCTATGTGCTTGAGCATCGAGGTCACGCTCTTCATCTTGGGGCCGTCATCACCTATCCAATACTGATGCCTTCCATTCCTTGATATCTGTACCTTGGACCCGTCCGCCAGTTGGTGATGTTGTGTGTCACTCATACTTCCATCACCCCCATATTAGGTGGCAATGGCCCCCTTGGGATTGAGCGTAGCCAGGAGGCTGTGTCTTCCTCGTCTGTATATTCTGGGAAGGGGTCGGGTTCCAGATTAGGATCTGGGGCCTCTACGGGCTTCTCAGGGGCATCCTCTACTGGTGGCAATGGCCCCCTGCGGATGAGGGCATATATGTGGTGTGCTATGCGGTCTACCTCTGCCACCCAATATTCAAGAGGGGGGAGAGGGGGTGGAAGGCCGTCATCAATAGGCCCAACGGCACTAGCGGCATTGTTGATAGCTGAGTTCCAGGCTATGCGTTCATCCAGGCTGCCCCATGCAGGGGCTGGTGTTGCTGTGGTGGCAGGGGTTGGTTGTGGCGTGGGTAGGCTACTGAGTACCTTGAATGTCTGGGTTTTGTTGTACTCCCGGGTGCCCTCGTATGTGCTTTTGTATTCTGCTACTACTTGGACCTTCACCCCGGCCAGATGCGCCACATCCCCAAGAGATACATACCATGCCGGCATCTGGATTGGCTCGTAGGTGATGCGAGTGTCGTAATTGCTCTTGGGCCACTCTGAGATTTTCACCTTGCCTTCGGCGGTTTCAATGTAGATGGTGGCAGGACGCCATCTGCCCGCATCGTTCTTGGCGGGAGCGAAGGCTTGTGTCACCTCTCCCTCGAGTATCTCCACGGATTTCTGGTTATTGGTTGCCATTTGTTCCCTCCTCAGTGATTCGTGTTGAGTATCCGCGGTCACGCAGGCACTCGTCCAGGGCATCCTTTGTGTAGACATAGCCACGCCCTATTGGGATTGAGCGTAGGCAGCCTGTCTTCCGCCACCGGTTCACTGTCTGTACGCTGACCGCCCCCAAGGGTCCGCCACAGTAGTCCGCGGCCTCCAGGGAGGAGTACAGGCGTACCTGCTCCCCCGACACCTGGATGAAACTGGGATTCATACTAACCTCCGTTTCCCAGTGACATACTGGGTAGGGCCACAGGCCCAGACCAGTTAGCCATCTGATGTTTGCATTGGTTCAGGTCCGAGAGGAGCCTGCGATTTTCCTCTCGTAGCTGTTGCCGTTCCAGCTTCAGAGTATTGTTCTCCATGTCACGTTGTCTCAGGCCATCAGCGATAGCCTCAAAATACTCCTGGGGCGTGTAAGCCTGGGCTGGGGCTGGCTGTAGCTCCTTCACTCTCTCCAGGTAGGCGTGGCGGGGGATATCCCTGTGGTGCATGATCGTGGCCTGTGCTGTCTGCACGGCCTTCAAGTATCCCGCCTCCTGTTCCTCCTTCCGCAGCCTTGCCTGGGGCACTGTCTCCGGTGCTGCCCTGCGCGGCTTCCTCATGCGGCGCAGCGGTATACCCATCTCCCGTTTGACATTGGAGATGGTTCCCGCGCTGGTGGAGAGCAGTGTGCGAATCTCCGTGACTGTTATCCCGGCCTTGATGGCATCCTGTATGTCCCTGCGTTTCTCCTCCGATAACATTCTAGGCATGGTCACTCCCTTTCCTTGTTCTTTGTCTTTTTCTTGATCAGGATTGCTGCCAGTGCGCCCACAAGCAGCCAGCCGATGGTGCTGAGTGCCAGCAGGCGCGTCTCCGGATCTCCCATGTCCACATTCAATTTATCACCCCCTTTCTATTTACTCGCAGAATGGACACACCAACATGAACGTGCCGTCCGTGGATTTCTTTATCGTGCCACCCCATATCACCAACACCTTGTGACCACATCGCCCACAGGTGCTATACATGGGTGGTAGGCTGAGGTCATTCATCACTGTCACCCCTTTCTGATAGTCCATTGCGCCATGCAATCGTACTCTATGGCTATCCATATGTCAATCCATTGTATGTGTATGTTAGCTATATCACCTCCTTTCATCATGACTACGGCATACTCTCGGCCCGCTCGTTAAAGTAGCTTTCCCTGTCATCGGGCATATCGTCAGCGAGGCCCGATAACATTATCGCCTCCCAGTCCCTCCGATGGAGCCAGGGTAGCTCCCTGTGGCTACCCTGGTCCTGGCACTCATAGCTCCGGCACTCTGCACATTGGAGGGTGCAGTGGTCATGTTGGTCACATACGTTTGTCATTTATACTCCTCATGGGAGTATCAAAAGTGTCAAAAGGGCTTTTGTTACTTTTGATACCTCTATACGTCTACTCGCCATAACGTCTGCGAACTCAGTTCATCCATCCATCGTTATACCTGGCGTCGATGCCATTTTCTTGCAAATATTTCAATGCAGGTCCATGACTGTTATAGGCAGATAAGTTTCCCTGTACAAAATCGCAGCTAACTACATTTCTTGTTCTTGGGTAGCGTTGTCTGGGTCTTACAAAATCCACTTCCAATCCCTTTCCACCACAACAGCTTCCCTCATCAATGCTACCTTGTGCAACCCATGTCTCAAACCATATCTGTTCAGCCATGCGTAATATTGGCAACTTAGGTTCTAAGTCCTTGACCTCATAAGCGTTTATGACGTCTTCGTTATCTCGTCCACCGAACACTGTAAATTGTTTCACTGTTAGTTACCTCCCTTCGCCTTGGCGATGGCTGCTATGGCTATGGCTTGAATTAAGGATATTCGGCTGACAGGTCCTTGGTGTTCCCAGACATCTCCGGCAGCGGTTTCTTTTTCTCTCCACATAACATTGTCTCCGCACCGCTGGGTTTCGCGAGAGCCATCGCTGAGCACATATTCGCACCCGGTAGGGAAGCAGTAGTCGCAGGTATATTGACCGCCGAGCACGTCCGCGACTACTAGCTCTCTGAGGTCTTCTGAGACACCCATTTCATCCATGAGCTCGTCGGCCTCTCTTGAGTACAGCGAGTCGTCGTGTCCACGAGCCAAGGAAGCGATAAATTCCAAAGCCTCGGTCTTATTCATCACGCACCCCCTTTCGCCTTGGCGATGGCATCAAAGGCATCCTGCCATACCACGATAGCCCGATCCTGGGTATCAGGGTCTGTATAGGTCCCTGGCTCATCGCCCTCCCATTCCATGAGTTGCATGAGGGCGGCTAGCAGGTCAGGGGCAGAGGCTATCAGCCGTGCGTTGGCCTCGTTCTCGGCATCGTCCACCACCTCGCCAAACCGGGGCCACTCCACTACCGTACCGGACTCAGGTGCGTGGCTATCGCAGAGCAACGCTACTGGCTCGCCCCACGGCCCGATCCGCTCATGGTCAATAGTCCACGGGCCCGGTGTGTGTCCCGGGGTGGCTACATCAACGCGAGGATACCAACTTCCGCCGTCCCACACATAGTCGGTGGCCTCTGCATCAGTGCAGCCGGTCTGCTCCTGGTATGTCGCACAAGCTGCCACGAAGGCCGCGAGGTCGTCGGCGGTTGCCTCGGAGCCCAGGTGTTCCTCAGTCATGTCCCGATACGTTGCGTCTTCCATTACTTGCCCTCCTCGTT
>Ga0114901_1002272_pt1 | contig 10358 bp, 11 predicted proteins | sample MalvireepMed_s16_FD_89686 | JGI IMG/M metagenome (GOLD analysis project Ga0114901, IMG submission 89686) | Marine viral communities from the Global Malaspina Expedition - Malaspina viral metaG DeepMed_s16 | ecosystem: Environmental > Aquatic > Marine > Oceanic | place: Mediterranean Sea... | reverse complement strand
CTAGAAGATTTGTTATTGGTGATAGTATTGAAGGTTGGTCAGATGCTGTTAAAGTATTAGTTAAGTATTATTTGGGCTCTAAGAGATCATCTAAGGTAAAGTTTGATTATTCTGATATTAGACCAAAGGGCGCAAGACTTGTGACCTCTGGTGGAAAAGCACCTGGACCACAACCGTTAAAGGAATGTTTGTTAAAAATTAAAGGAATATTAGATGCTAAAGAAGATGGTGGTAAGCTTTCAACTCTTGAAGTACACGATATTGTTTGTCATATTGCTGATGCTGTCCTTGCTGGTGGTATTCGTAGAGCAGCTCTCATTAGTTTATTTTCGGCTTATGACGAAGAAATGATTTCGTGTAAATCAGGTAGCTGGTGGGAAATAAACCCACAGCGTGGTAGAGCTAATAACTCTGCCGTTTTAATAAGACATAAAATAACTAAAGAGTTTTTTATGAATTTGTGGAAACGTATAGAGCTATCAGGTTCTGGTGAACCTGGCATATACTTTAACCACGATAAAGACTGGGGCACAAACCCTTGTTGCGAAATAGGTTTAAGACCTTTTCAGTTTTGTAACTTGTGTGAAGTAAACGTATCAAATGTAACTGATCAAGATGATTACAACGCAAGGGTTAAAGCCGCGGCTTTTATAGGTACATTACAAGCTGGATATACTGAATTTCATTACTTAAGAGAAATATGGCAAGAGACAACAGAGAAAGACGCGCTTATAGGTGTGTCAATGACAGGAATAGGGAGTGCCGCTGTGCTCCAGCTGGATATGCAGGAAGGTGCAAATATCGTAAAGTCAGAAAATGCGAGAGTTTCAAAGTTGATAGGTATCAATCGCGCGGCACGTACAACGTGTGTTAAACCTGCAGGGACAACATCTCTTGTACTTGGAACATCTTCAGGTATTCATGCGTGGCATAATGATTATTATATACGTAGACTGCGTGTTGGTAAAAACGAAGCTATATATAAATATTTAAAACAAAACCACACTGAACTTGTTGATGATGAGTATTTTAGACCACACGACACTGCTGTAATTGAAATACCTCAGTCATCACCTAAAGGTTCTATATTAAGAACTGAATCTGCTTTTGATCTTATGGAACGTGTTAAGCGTGTAGCCACTGAGTGGGTTACACCTGGTCACAGAACTGGAAGCAATACTCACAACGTATCTGCTACTATAAGTTTAAAGAAAGAAGACTGGGACAAAGCAGGTGAATGGATGTGGAAAAATAGAGACTGTTACAACGGTCTTTCTGTACTACCTTATGATGGTGGTACATATACTCAAGCTCCTTTCGAGGATATAAATAAGAAAAAGTTTGAGGAGTTAGTTAAACTATTACAAGATGTAAATCTTGAAAATGTAATAGAAGAAACTGACGAAACTGATCTATCTGGTGAATTAGCCTGTGCCGGTGGGTCATGTGAAATAACAGGCTTATAACTAAACAATAAATTATGAAAAATGTTTTAATGAGTTTTGCTTTGGCAGTACTGTGTGCTGTAAGTGTTAACGCTCAAAATGTAAAAGGTGACTGGTACGTAGGAACTGGTGATATTACAAACGTAGCTTGGACTGAATGGTCTGTAGCTCCATCTGTTGGTTATGGATTAACTGACAACTTGATGGTTGGTTTAAATGTATCACAAGCAGATTCTACTGCTGACATGGTAATCGATTTAGATGCTAGATATTTCTGGAAAGGATATTTTGTATATGGATCAGTGCCTAACCTAGAAACTGATAACTTAAAATTAGGATTTGGTAAAATGTTTACATTTCACCGAGGAGTTTTTGTTGATCCAAAAATCGTTCACGATATGAAAGAGGGTACAACAAACCTAATGTTAGGCGTAGGTCTTAAATTTTAGTATTAACTTAAAAACAAAAAAAAATGGATAAAGTATTTAATTATTTAAATGGATTTTTTGGTGGTATGGCTGGAGTATTAATGACTCTACTACCACTTACAATTTTATGGGAAGTGTTATCTGGAGGATTATTATTTAATATGGATGTAATCTCAAACTTAACAGCTTTAGTAAATGAGTTTGGAAACGGAGGCTTTGCTGGTCTAGTTGTACTAGTGTTAGTTGCTTCATTCTTTGTTAAAAAGTAAATCAAGTATTAATCAAATCAAATTAAATTATGTCTTTTAATAAACTAGATGAGTTGTTTGATACGTTGCAAAACGAAATCAACGATAGTCAATCAGATGTTACAAAATTTGTTGAGGGGAATAACTCTGCAGGAACGAGAGTTAGGAAAGCAATGCAAGTTGTAAAAGCATTGGCTCAAGAAGTTAGGATTGAAATTCAAGATCAAAAGAATAGACAGTTCTAGTAATATCTAAAAACAACAAAGGGGGTAACGTAAGTTACTCCCTTTTTTTTATACTATCAAAGTATTCTTTTCTATCTTTTAATACTTGCAATGTAAACAAAGTAATAAATATAAAACTAACTATTATAAATGTTTTCATATTGCCACCAAGAAGATAGTGATCATTAGTACCACGTATATTATAGGACTAAGATCTATTTGTTTTGTTTCCATAATTTAATAATTACAGAAATTATAAATGCACTAAGCATTTTAATGTTAAGAAATCGTTAACAATCAGTTAGCTCGTCGTAATCAGATAATGTTTTTAAATGTACGTAAGTTTGTTTTACAATATTTAAATTAGCTGTGTTAGCTACTGATGGTGTAAATGATCCTGATACAGTATATATTGCTTCGTCTGGATTAGATGCGTAAGCCGCAGCATCTTTGTAAACTCTAGCTGAATAATCAGCATAAAGAGTTTTGCTCCATGTTACCGTGCCATCTTCAGCCGTTGTAGAAGTGTCTACCACTCTATGATCACACCCCATCACTCTTAAATGTGCGTTAGATATTGTTAATCCTTTATATGTTAATGCTCCTGTTAATGCCATATTATATAATTTTATATTTAGTTTTGTTATTTTTTTTGTATGCTTTTAAACATCTGTTTCTATTTTCTTTAGCCGATACGTAACTAACATGTACCCAGTCTGGGTTGTTGTCACTACCAAACTCCCATATTATTTGATCAAAGTCTAAGTGTTCTTTTATAAACTCGTACATTTCAGCGTTAGTCATTCTGCCGTAAGTATCATCTATGTCTACGGCTTGGCCATGACAATGTTGTGACTTTGTACTACCTCCTATAGCCTCGTTAAGCTTAGGTGATCTGTAAAAACTATTTATTTTTATAGGTCCACCAACATAAGTTCTTAAAGGTTCAAAAACTTCTTCAGCTAACTTAATCATATTTTTTTTATGTTCTTCTGTAGGGGTATTGTCTATACCTAACCTTAACGCTGTTCTGCTATACACACTTTCCCTGTCACTTATATGTTTACTTATCATCTGCTTAATATTATGTCTACAGCAGGTGTTCCTGATGCAGATCCTAGTTTTGTAAATAATCCAAAAGTTGAGTTGTCAAACTTAAAATCATGAGTTAAAGATACTCCAGCTGGTATTGATACATTTTTTAACAAATAAAACTCACCATAAGAAACATCATAAGTTTTTCCTGGTGTTAATTTTTTTTGTATATACAAGTCTACAGTACAAGTTAATGTAGCGTGAACATTACAGATAGAAACAGAAGAAACGCTAACGTTGTCTCCAACAGCTAGCAGTTCCTTTGTTATGTCACCTGTTACATTATGATTTAAAAATGCCATTTACTATTCGTAAAATACGCAGTACTCTAAAGTAGTTTCAGTAGTATCGCTAGCTGTAAACTCAAGGTTTTTTCCAGAAGCAGCTTTGTAAGGTATTAACATCCAGTCTCCACCATATAATCTACCTATTTCTCTTGTAAGTATTAGTATTGTAACAAACTTAGTACCATCTCCTCTGTCATTAGTATTTTTAATATATACTTTAGCTGATTTATCTGCTGTTATATCTGCACCTACACTGTTTGCTACACCAGGTTCGATTAAAACCGTGTTAGAGCCAGAGCTTGTTTTCTTTCTAGCTAAACCTGTAGTTTCTGTAATACCAGTATCTGTTCCAGCTGTATAGAAAGTAGACGTGTTAGATATACTTAAAGCATTGTCAGCTATATCAGTACTAGCTAAAGTAATTGTTGCTGTTGTTGTTGCCATGTTTATTTATTTATTTATTTGTTATTAATTCCTATGAGTCAGCTGCTGTTAATAATGTTTCACCAACGTGAAATAAAGCATATTCAATAGTACAGTCGTGAGTATTAGCTGTAATTTCTATACTAGAGTCATTTGCTGCCGCTGATAAATCACAAGACCAAGGAAAAAATGTCCAGTCTCCTGCATATAAATGACCAATAACTTCGTCGTTAATTGATAGCGTAACATAATCAGTTACATCTGTATTTTTGTTTATTACATAAACGTAATTTGAGTTATCTTTTAAAGCATCGCTTTCTGCGATAAGATCAAAATTTGTTCCCGTAGGAATAATAGCTCTGTGATAGTTCATTTGTTCTAATCCAGTGCCTGTTGTACCACCTTTATTCAAATTCATAGTAGATGACAACGATAGGTTGTCCGTTAACAAATCTGAACTTGCAAGTGTTAATGTTGCTGTTGTTGTTGCCATAGTTTTCTATTTATTATTTATTAATATTATTACATGTTTTAGGTGAGTATTAATCCACCGTGTTTATTTTACCTATATTCGCTGTTGCAACTGTATTTACTTTGCCTATGCTAGCCGCTGCAACTGTGTTTACCTTGTGTGTATATCCGCTAGCTGGATCTGTATATGTTAAGTTTATAGCGCTACCAAAAGCTATACCGTTACTTATATTACCACTTTCCTCTAATGGCGACTCTTCTTCTTCAGCTAAATCATGTTGTAAGATTAAAGCTACGTTGAAATCGTTGTTATTTATAATTTGAGTAGCAGCCGCTGCGGCCAAAGTAATTGTAACTGTACCACTACTTGCCCAATCAGTTGCACTAGAGTAAGTGGTATTTCGATCTATATTGCCAAAATCATCGTTAGCAAGTTCACTACCATCTGAAGAGCCGGCCGTGTGTTTTACAGCAACAACTTGATATGTACTATCAGTACTACCAGCGGACGAAGTAAGACTAAGTTGAAAGCTAGATCCACCTGTTATTCCTGATGTATCAAAATGTAAAAATGTTCTTGTAAATCTAAACGTACCACCACCTCTACCTGTTGAGAAAAAATATTGTATTGCCGTATTAGCGTTACTACTCTGAGCATCATAAGCAGTACCAGTTCCACCACCTAATGCATCCGAGTAAGAACTCGCTGAAGGCCCTTGTATATACCCCTTTCTATTTGATGCTAATGTTCCCATCTAAAACTCTTTTTTAGGTAAATAATAAGTAGTGTGGTTAAAGTAACAATTAGATGGAGGGTTTACTATAATAGCCTCATAAGTAACACCGTCAATATTGTAGTAATTATTTTCACTATTAATACTGTTCCACCAAGTGACTTTAGAACCTGATTTTGTTAAGTTAGTTAAAGCGTCTTTAAACTTATCCATGTTATCATCACCAAATGTATCATAAAATATACCGTCGTAAGTAGATAAAGAATCTTTAATGGTATACCAATCACCCTCCACAACTGTTACGTTAGATTTTCCGCTAGCCCAAGCATTTGCTTTTTCAATTATCTGTGGGTGGTTTTCAACTATAGTATGAGATGTTATAGAGTTCGCTTGTATATAATCAGCGGCTATACCCATTCCAAATCCTATTTCTAATATATCTCCTCCACCCTCACAAGCGTAATCAGCAGACTTTTTCATAACAGCGTCCTCCCAGTCCATCATCACTTCCATTTCAATGCTATTACCAGCATCGTCATAATAAATCTTATTAGATTCAAATATTAATGTTTTATCTTTATAACTCATTACGCAATTTCTACAAACGCACCGTCAGGGTTAAACCATATTTGACCGTTAGTAGCGTCTAAACAATATCCCACAACTCTTACTATATCACCAGAGCCTGAAGGAACTGTTTTAGTAACATCTCCAGTGGCTAAAGCCACATACAATATATCTCCAACAGCTTCAGTACCTCCAATATTATTTACAGTGACCATACCTCTAAGCAACATTCCATTTGTGTCTGAGGCTGCTCCTAATGCAACTGCTAATAAACCGGTAGAGGTTGAGGCGGCATCAGCATCGGTTTGTGCCCAAGTACCGTCTGATTTATAATAATATAATTTACCAGCTGTCATAGACGTTGTACCACCAAAGTAAACTATATCACCATCTGCATCACCGTCTGTATTTGTTGTTTTAGCAAAATGCCTTTTGTGTATAGATGTTTTTACCGCAGGATCAAAAGTAAATGCGCTATCAGTAACTTGAAACACATCAGTGTCTGCAACCAAACAGTCAATCTGACTAGCGCCCATATTAATTGTAGTCGTGGCGTCAGCGTCTGCCGTATATGAATCTGCTCCAATACTACTTATATTAGTTATAGAAGTGTTATCATCACCAATGATACTACCATTAGCAGTAATATTACCAGAAACAGTTAAATCAGTACCGACATATAGTTTTTTAGCAATACTACCACCACCTTCACACCTTAAGGCTCCAGTATCACCTGTGGCATCTGTAGAATCTGTGGTATCTGTTATGTCTAAAGGCTTAGCAAGCTCAGCTTTGTTAGGATCTAGTTGTAGAATAGTAGTTCCATTGATCCTCATAAATATATCAGTTTGGCCATTAAGCATTAGCTTAGTACCACTAGTTGCTCCTTCTATAAACGTAGATGATGTACCAAATCTAAGAGCTTTGTCTGTTAAAAAGTTTGTTGTTTGTGCTATTTCTATAGTTTTAGTACCACCGTCACATCTAAAATATTCTGTAATACCACCACTATCATCATCCGTATAAAAGAGTAAATCACCATCATCAGCGTAATTAATAATCTTAAGATCACCGGTATGATTTTTTATTATTCCATGAGAACCACTGTGTTGAATTTGAAAATCTGTATCATTTCCAAAATCTATATTTTTAGCATCTGCTAAATTCAAATGTTCTGTCAAGGTTAAGTCCCCACCATCTATAGTAATTAAATTACTACTGTGCGTCATTGTTACGTCGCCATTATTAAAATTAACAACAGCGCCAGATGCTAAGAAAAGATCTGACCATCTTAAAGTAGCTGTACCTAAACCTAATCCGTTAGTTGTAGTTGGGTGTAAAGATGTAGCGTTAAGTTTTAATTCGTTAGAGTTATTTATTCTAAACGTTATTTCGTCATCAGTTGTAAAATCAATAAGATTATGTGCGTCGTAACCGATTTTTAAATCTGTTGCAAAGTTATTACCACTTAAACTACCGCCAGCAGCGTCTTCCCACGCAACACCACTACCTGTAGAGGTTAACACTTGACCATCAGTACCTTGAGCACCACCAATTTTAAAATTTGTTGCGTCTACAAAGTTATTAAAAGTAGCAGCGCCAGCCGCAGACATATCTAAAGTAAGAGCTGTTATATCAGCTCCACCATCTGTTCCTTTGAATATTATATCTGCGTCGTCAGCGGCACTATCTATAGTTAAATTACCTAGATGGTTTTCTATAAAACTATTGGAACCGTTGTGGTATAATCTTAAATCAGCACCGTTACCCATGTAAATAGCTTTACTATCTTCCCATAAAGCATTCTGCTTAAATACAGTCCTACCCTCACCACCATCTAACTGAAAATAGGTTGTCATACCTCCACTGCCATCATCTGATTGGAATATTATATCTTTGTCATCAGTTGCATTTTGAATATAAAGATCTCCGCCTTGATTGTAAAAATAACTGTTAGTACCGTCGTGGTATACTTGAACATCAAGACCATTACCAAAAGCTAATTTTTTATTATCTGGAAATTTTGTTACACCAAAACTACCATCAAGCATAAAATATGTTTCAACCCCACCAGAACCGTCGTCCGACTGGAATATAATGTCTTTATCGTCAGTGTAATTAATAAATTTTAAATCACCTGTGTAGTTTTCGTGCTTTGTGTCTGTACCATCGTGAGTAATACCATAATCACCATTACCACCAGTTCCAAAAGCAGCGCTTACATTATCTAAAAATTTTATAGCTTTTTGTGCAGTTGTATAACCTAATCCACCATCTAATGTTAAATAAGCCGTTAAACCACCGCTACCGTCATCTGTTTTTAAAACTATATCGCCGTCATCATGATTGTTTTCTATATTTAAATGGCCAGTATCGTTTGTAACGTAACTAGCCGTACCATTATGATAAACTTCTAAATCATTACTACTACCTAGTCTTACTTTGCCAGAATCACTAAGCTTAATATCATGATTAAATATAGCTGTACCAGCGTCTGACATGTCTAACGTAAGCGCTGTTATATCACTACTATCATCTTTACCTTTAAAAATAATATCTTTATCACTTACAGAGCTTAATATACTTAAGTTACTACTTGACATGTTAATAGTACCAATATGTGTTCCAGCATCTTTAAACATTACATCATTACCAGCCGCGTCTAATGTTATGTCATCTGCAGAATCAAGCACAAGAGCGTCAACAGTAGCTATAGTTAAAATACCAGCACCAGTTTCTGTAAGAGTAGCAAAGTTAGCGTTGTCACCACTTATTTGTAACGAGCCTGATATAACTTTTAAAGATTGATTTGAATCAATTTGCACAGCTGTTGAGGCGCCTGTCACGAAAGAAATATGATCTCCCGCGCCTTCTGTTATGTATGTATTACTACCACCGTCTAAATATAATTTTTGTGTAGCTTGAATTCTTAAATCTACATTTTCAAACGCGTATTGCCCGTCAGCAACAAAACCATGTCTTTGTGTTCCTGTACTAGCATTTTTAAAATAGTAAGAACCTTGACTCATATGTAAATGGCCTTGGTTTATATAAAGATCAGCGCCACCATTTAAGTTTAATCTACCACCATTACTATCTTCATCCCAGTGCATGTGTTTGCCAGACGTAGCTCCGTAAAATATAACATCATAGCCAGTATCGTCGACACCAACAGTCAACGTGCTGTTCAGTTGTAAAGGACTATAAAACTGTTGTGCCATATTATTTTATTTAATTAATTAATTCTATGTATATGCTATAGATCCAGCTGTTGCACCTGCTAAACTTGTAATTAAAGCTCTGCAATCATTTGGAGGTGCAGTACCAAAATCAATTGATACTACAGAAGTACTAGCTGTACTAAAGTCATCTGTTGTTCTAGCTATATCGCACATGATATTAGCCTCTGTTGTTTTGTCATAAACTTGTACTACTATATCAGCTGTACCTAAGTTATGTGTTATTGTTACTATGTTTGCGTCTGTTAAACTAGATACATCTATGTCACAAACTACAGATTTAGCGGACAATGTATCAGCTGTAACTACTCTAGCAGCGTCTGTACCTGTTATAACTTCTGCAGCAGTTGCAAGCTCAACAGCACCTTTTGTAGACGCGTCACCATCAGGAACTGTAAATGTTAAATCAAAAGGATCACCATCACTACCAGTTGAGGTATCTGACCAATTAATATCTATGTTACCACCTTCAACAAACTTAACTTCTTTATTTTCAGTAATTGTAACTTCAGTACCATCACCATCTTCTAGCACAAAACCATCACCCATGTCAACAGTATCAGTATTTGTAATAGCACCAGATGCGGCGCCTAAATAACCCCACTGTGTAGCTGATATTGTAGTTGTACCTATATTTTCTAACTGTGCACCTTCATCTGCAGTTAAATTAGAAAGTTCAGTTACTTGAGATATTGCTATAGTTTTGTTTGATAACGTATCAGAGCTAGATGCTGTTATATAACTATAACCTAATATTTTATCTTCAACAGCAGCAGAAGTCATAATGTGAGCATCATCATTAGTAAACTCACCTGAATCATCAACACCGGTTATAGTGTTACCATCTAAAACAATACCAGCTGGAACTATATTACCAGCAAGCGTAAGTATACCGGTAGGTCCTAATTCCATGTCGTTTGTTACCGCATCTAAAGAACCTGAAGTAGCACCCGCGGTTTCACTAGTACCAGTTGTAAATACTAGGTTTGTTCTATTGTTTGACGCGTCATATGCGGCATCAGCAACTGCAAATATACCAGCGCCAGGAAGTATAGCGTCAGAATTATCAGAGTCACCAGCTTTAAATTCAATACCAGCAATAACATCGTCAGCAGCTATAGCATCTTCTTCAGACTCTAATGTTAATATAAAAGGAGTTGCAGCACCAGTGGCCTCGTGAGACAAGGTTAAACCTTT
>Ga0114901_1002267_pt1 | contig 10375 bp, 12 predicted proteins | sample MalvireepMed_s16_FD_89686 | JGI IMG/M metagenome (GOLD analysis project Ga0114901, IMG submission 89686) | Marine viral communities from the Global Malaspina Expedition - Malaspina viral metaG DeepMed_s16 | ecosystem: Environmental > Aquatic > Marine > Oceanic | place: Mediterranean Sea... | reverse complement strand
GCCTCTTTCAGCCGAGGGGGCTTCTGCGCCAGAACCTCCTGAATAATCTGACGGATCGTTTCCAGTTTTTCGTAGTCATGCATCTGCCTTCCCCTTGTGGTTTTTTGGGTACTTTTTTACGACGTAGTCGTTGTCGATAATGCCTAGCGTCGGATCGCCCACTATCTGTTCCTTGATCCATTTTCGCTGCGTCGTGCCATCTCTAAAGTGATACGTGGACCAATGGCCGCGGCGGCTGTGCTGACGTTTAGGACTTCCGGTGCCTCTGAATAAGCGTGTCGGAATAATGACGCCGTTCGGCTTCGGTATGTCAATTTCGATGACCTTCAATTCGTTCTTAGGAATCTTCCGCAGATGCAACCACTTGGTTTTCTTACTCCGGGCGATGGGCTGTGCTTGCTCGATGACGTGCAGATCGTAATTGATCAGCGCGAGCAGTGTATTTAGGAACTTGAAGTCTCCTCGGATCATCTCCAACGCACTCAAGGTAGCGTCTGGGTTGTACTTAAAAGTGGGTTGATCGTCCCAACTCGTTGCGATGGCAACCCCGGTTCCCATTAAGGCGCACGTCGCGTAGGGAAGAACTCCCAACCGTTCTCCCAGGTAGTTGCTGTACCTAGCCCCAAAGCATTTTAAGAAGTGCTTTTTCGCTTCGTCCAATTCCGTTACGTTCTTGGGAATCCTTGCAGACGCAAAAGTAGCGGCGCTTACTTTAGCGGCTGTAATAAAAGGGTTGAAACCGTACAAGTGACCAAACACTTCGGATGCGTCGATGACAGAAGCTAAGTCATGCCGTTTCCTGGCTCGCGGGTGCGTTGTAGCGTCATCCAAAAACTGGTATACCCAAGAAAACGGGCAGCGGGTCACAAGCGGCAAACTGTCACTCCACGTTTCCCAGCCCATTCTTCGCGGCCCAAGTTCCGTGCTTTTAAAACTCACGTAGCAAGTGTACTGGTGTGCGGGCCCTGCCTGGTCGCTCACCCTGGGGGTGGATTGAGACGAAGTGATGTGGTAGCCCACCCGCTTACATCCGTTGGACGAGTCGGGTTTGAGAACAAAGGGCGTCTCAGGAGTGTTCTTTATGTTATTTTTTCGAGACTCGGAATAGCCCGGCCACTCTCCGTAAAGCTCAAGCGCACACTTTTGCTGATATGCTTCGTCCCACTCTACCCACATATTTTCTAAGGGTGGAATGGCGCTGTTGACGGCCATCACAAAGTCTTTCGGAGCCATGAACATTGCACGGACGGCTTCTCTTACGGCGGCGTTGCTGATCGTGAATTTTGTCGCCGCAGACAGTTGTCTGCGGCTAGTTTTCAGAAGATAGGCCCTAATGGGTTTATATTGAGCACTATCCTGCGGCAGGCTTCCGGACAGCTTCCACCCAGGGCCGGTTGACAGATCGGGGAAATATTTTTCCGGCTTCTTGGCGCTCAGTGCAGCTAAAACTTCGTTGAAAAGGGCGTCGTTGGTTTCCACTATTTATTTAGCCTAAGTGGCTCGCGACCGAAAATACCTTAAACCCATCGGGGTTGTGGACTCGTCGTATCCGCATTCATTTAGAAGCTCGCCAACCGTTTTGCCGGTCGAGTTCTTAACCTCGCTGGCGATGTTTCTGCTCCACTCGGAGAGTAATTTCCAGCCGTCCCAGTGTTCGTCGATTTCGGCATAATCTTCGACATCTAAAGCGCTGTGCAACCGGCGGTGCAACGTCATTAAGTTCTTTTCGGTAGAGGGGGAGGAAGGAAAAGCCAGCACGCGCACCTGTTCCGGCGGCTTCCCTTTTTTGTTGATCATCATCCGGCGGTAGGCTTCGGCTTCTACGAGAGAGAAAAACGACTCAGACATGAGTTCAACGTCGTCATACATCCTCCAGGCGACCAGGTAATCGTGTGTATCTTCCATTTGACTTCTCCACTGTGCTTAACAAGAGCGTGAAGTATAGAAGAGTATACGATTATCTGCAACTCAAAAAAAGACCGCTCCTGTTTCCAGGAGCGGCCAAGGGTGGTCAACAGCGCGGGGGGTTGGTTGACCGGCAACCTGTGGAGATACCTGTTCGTTGATCTCGAACAAGAAGCAGCCCACGCTCTGCCAGGGTTTCAGTGAAGCGACTCCCCCGAGGAAGAAACGCTTAGCGCCGCGCCGATCGACATCGCGAGGATCCCCATCATCGCTTGGGGGTTAGGTGTTTCGTCCATAAGTTCTTTGAAGATGACCGCAAGAGCCGCGCCCAGCGCGGGTCCGGTGGACAGATCCTGACGCTGGCACTCCCGTATCAACTCTTCGGCAAGCTCCAGTCCGCTCTCGTAGTCTTCTTCGATAGCTTCAAACATAATGAAAGTTTAGCACACCCTGCATTTCGAGGTATACACATTTATGAGACAATAGGTCTTTCTTTCTTGGGGGGCGCTCTATGACCGACGTACAATATCACTATGAAAAGCACATCCAATGCGAGCTTTGCGGCCGGGCGACACGCGGTCCTCTAAATGAAGTCGGTGACGTTGTCTGTGACAGTTGTCACCGAGTTCTTTTTACACCTAAAGGTCTGGAAAAGTGGAAGCAATTACAGGAAATGGAACTACGAAACAAACTTCAAACTAAGGCGCAGTTGGAGCGGGAGATAAGTTTACTGGAGGATTTGCTTCAGCACTCTTAACGTTAACTACAGTTGTCGAGCGCCCAGCGGGTCCAGTCCGTTGACTCTTCGTATGACTCATCCGTTACCTCTGGGTTGATTGCCAGATCTGTAGTCTCTACTGTAAATGGGTGGTTGGGGTCATTTTTTTCAAGATACATTTGAATCCAAACCTTCAGGGTGGCCACGTCGTCGTTATAGGCACACCCGTTCACATGTAGCTGGGCCGCGACCGTTTGGGCAGCGCGCTGCAAGTTTTCTTCAATTGAGCAAGGCACTTTCAGCAGCCTCGACTTCCGATCGAAGGAGTTGCAGGTCTCGTTTGCTCAAATTCTCCTGCTTCCAAGATTCAAATATTAAGCGAAGTTGACCGGATATGGTGCGGCCCTCAATTCTAGATAGGGCAGCCAATTCCGAGTACACTTTTCGCGTGGCTAAAATGCTTTTCCACTTAGTGGTATCCACCAAAAAACCTCCTTAACTAGTTAATGGGATGCTATTCGATTTTTCCCATAAAATCAATCAGCTTCGCCCCAATTTGGGCCTATTTCGACGTCACAACGGCTCGGAATTGTCAATTCGACTGCCGTTTCCATCACTTTGGCGTATTTTTGTGCTTCTTCCTCGTTTTTTACTGAAAAACACAGTTCGTCATGCACTTGCAGCAACGGAACGACGCCCTGTTCAAACAAGAGTTGCATACTCTTTTTCGTCTGATCCGCACTACCACCTTGGAGCAAGCGATTGAGTCCCCGGTAACTATATGCACGTTTTAGACGGGTGGTAGATCCGTGTTCCGCGATCGCTTCTTTGTGAGGCAACGCCTTGTGCAGTTTAAAGTCGTCCGGTTCCCACATATCGAACCTGCATTTCCTGCCCAGCAGTGTCCGTATGGAGCCGGAAGAGGTGGCGTCATTCAGTCTCCGTGTCACGCCGGACATAAGGGCGCGGACAAAGGGCACATGCTCGTGGAACTGCTTAATTAATTCCTTCGCTTCGTCCAATTCAATATCCAGTTGCGCGGCGAGTTTCTTCTGACCCATTCCATAGACCAGGCCCAACGAAATGGTCTTTGCGATTTTCCTTGGCAAGCCCGCCAGTTCGGCTATTTTTGAATAGAAGTCGGTATCCGGCTTTTCTTTGTACAGTGCAACAAAGTCGTCAACCAACGGAAGCGGACTGTTCCGGCTGTCACCATAAGTCTTCGCATAATGCAGCAACATGAGCGGTTCCTGTTGGCGAAAATCAACCGACGCCCATTGCTCGTTTTCTTCAGGAAGGAACAGTGAACGGATGAGCGGACCCAGCCACGGATCGCGGGCTGGGATCTGTTGGAGGTTGGGATTCTGCATAGAGATCCGGCCGGAGACCGTACCACCGTCATCGCTTCGCAATTGGTTAATGTGACTATGGACGCGGCCGTCACTGCCGATATGCTTGAGGATGTTAGTGATGAAGGCGCTATGCGTTTTGTTTAGTTCACGCGCACGGGAAATAAGCTGGGGCAATTCGTGGGGGTGTTCGAGCAGAAAAGAGCGGGTAAAAGAGGGAGCCCCCTTGTCGGTTCGCTCGAAGGGGATTTTAAGTTTTTCAAACGCCGACGCAATGCTTTGTGCTGCCCAGATTTCGACCTCACTGCCCGCCATTTTCTTGATTTTACGATGCAGCTTTTTCTCTTCACCCAGAAGCTGCACTCGGGTTCTTTCTGCACGGTCGATGTCGATACGAATTCCACGCCAAGTCATTTCCAGAAAGCAGGGCATCACGCTGGTTTCCAGATCCCAGATCGACCACAAATCGTCCTGTCCCAGTTTGGTTTTGAAGAAGGTCCAGAGTTCGAGGGCCAGTTCTGCGTCCGTTTGTGCGTATTTCGCGATGAAGGGAGCAGGGAGCTTCCACATTTCGGCTTTATGATCAGTAATGCCAAACTCTTTGGCTGCGGCAACCAAGGTGCGTTCGGACTTGGTTTTGTTCAGGTAGTCGTAGGACAGGGCATTCAGGCTATAGCTGAACCGGTTTTCGTCGATTAGTCCCGCGGTCATCATGGTGCAGATAACGCGGCCGTTCATTTTGGCCTTTTCGCCAAGCCAACGGCGCAGCCAGCCCCAGTCGTATTGCGCGTTGTGCATAATTTTGTCACAGGGCAGTGCGCATACTTTTTTCATCCATTGCTTGACGAGGCGCTCATCGAGATTGCCGCCACCAAGGTGCTTGACCGGCAGGTAACCTGACCAGAAAGACGTAGCGATAGCCACGCCAACCACATCGCCGCTATCGGGTCGTGCCCAACCGGGGCCGTGTGTCTTGAGTTCCGGATCTCGGGTTTCGAGATCTATCGCGATCTCCTTGGCCGCGCTCAGATCAGGCAGTTCTGAAGGGGGCACCCACTCGGTATCCGGCGGGAATAGAACCATTTGCAAAGCTGTATTAGACATAGTTAGATTCTGTGCTTAGTGGAGGGTGGTACAAGAATTGTTTTGATCATGGGGCTTCTCGACCAATCACACCCTCATAAATACCGGGCGTTATGGAATTGTTGTAACCCGAGCCAATCGCACCCTCATCGATGTCCGGTGTTAAAAAGTTGTCGTAGCCCGAGCCAATCGCACCCTCGTCGATGTCAGGTGTTAAAAAGTTGTCGTAACCCGAGCCAATCGCACCCTCATCAATATCAGGCGTCAAAAAGTTGTCGTAGCCGTGAACGGTTAGCCCGAAACTGACTAGACATAAAAGAATTCCATAGCGGTAAATCATATTTCTTTCCTCACAGACAGATTGATGTTTGTAAAGCCTTTTTAGCGTTTTCTGTCACCTCAAAAAGGTACATCGTCCAAAAATCTTCATTCGTAGAGCGGGTAAGAAAGGTTGTAATTTTCGCAACCCACGAGATACAAGGTGTTTCGGGTTCGCGTCACGGCGACGTAGAACAGTCGGTGCATGTCGTCGCCAATGTCTCTGGCCGCAGCAGGAGAAATATCCGAGAACAGTACGACATTATCAGCCTCGCCCCCTTTTGACTGGTGGATCGTGTTTAGCTGAATACGCGGTTTGGCATTAAAGCGCTCTCCCTTGCGCAGGAAGGCAATAATGTATTGCCGATCTAGCGGGGGCAATTTATCCAACGCATCGTGCCAGATGAGGTCTGCGCCAATCAGGAGCCCGTGCGATTCTCGCAGCTTCTTTAAGGTAAAAAGTTCTTCGTCTGAGGCGGCTATTTTCTTGTGTCCGCGGGCAACTCGACCGCCGTTGCCGCTCATAAAGGAATAAACAGCTTCTACCGTATGCAGAGGTACTTCCCGATCCTTTCTCAACTGCTCCCAGCCGTTCACTGCTTCGGCAACTCTCTCCTTGATAGAACTCTTGTGATTTCGTTCAAACAAGAGACCCATGGTTTTTAATTCGGCGTCGATAGGGGACAGCATGTAGTTGGCCTGCGCAAGAATGAGCCACGAGCCGTGGTCCATGTTCAGGTTGGAGAGGTCATACAGGTGTTCAATCGCGCCAGGTGCATCACGCGGCTCGTACACTTTGGGAAACCGGTGGCTAATTCGCTTTGTCAGTGTTTCCGCGAGGGCATGGACGCGATGCGGGACACGATAGGATTTAGACAGGGTATCGCTGCTACCGGGAAGGTTAATCAGATGTTCTACATCCGCCCCGTTCCACCGAAAGATGGCCTGGTCGTCGTCACCCGCGGCAAACATCCTATCCGAGTGTTCCTCCAGAATGTGCGCCACGTCCCATTGGAGGGGAGAGAGGTCCTGTGCTTCGTCTAAAAAAACGAGTTTGAAGTAAGGGCATTGTTGCGCCCCGTATTTAATGAAGAGTTCCAGCATGTCGGTAAAGTCATACAGACCGTTAACCGCTTTGTAGTTATTGAAGGCGGTGGTGATGTAGGACACTTCGGTCCACGACATCATCAATTCACTTTGGTCGTATTGCCTGCGCACAGAAACTTTTCGAGAACGGGCCTTGTGCAGCAAATCGAGAATAGGGTGCTGTGAGGAAACCCGCTCTTCTTCTTCGTTGACGCGCACATTTAGCTCCACACCAATGTGCGTGGAAAGTTCCCGGTAATGGTCGTCGCCCATCAGGTTTTCGTTTCGGAGCCCCGTTATGCGTTTACCAAAAGAGTGAAGCGTTTGGAAAAAAGCCAAGTCTTCTTTTGCGTTCAGATCGAAACGCTCAGATGCCCGTTCGCGGGCTTCTCTGGCTGCTTTTTTGGTGAAGGCCAGAAAGGCAATCTGGTGTGGCTGAACACCTTCCGCAAGGGCCTTATCCACCATGTCGAGAAGGCGCGTGGTCTTCCCGGTTCCGGGTGGCCCGAAGATTCTGAACATCAGAAGGGTGGATCTTCAGCAGGTTTGAAATCCGGCGTATCCAGTTCCACGGGCCGTGTTTCGTAGGACGGGATAGCCCAGACGCGAACAGGTTTCCCTTTAATTTTCACAACGGTGGATTTACCGTTCAGGTCTCTCAGCCGCTGCGCGATTTTATGGGTTTTGAACTCGGTGAACTTGACCTTTTTAAGATGGTTCTCAAAGTCACGGAGCCGAAAAAGGATAAGCCGGTGTTCTTCGTCTGTGTAGGGCCGTCGCAATAGTATTTCGTCACGGTCGGAGGCTTGTTGCAGGTTGGTACACCACTCCTCCAGATGGTCGTAAAACCGGCCGGAGGTGGACGCATCCTCGCTTACTTCGATGATGGAATCATCATTCTCGTTCATTTCGGACAGGAGACCGGTGATACGGTTTTCCCACGCCTGTCTTGTAAGACTGCGAGGCATAAAATTCAGTTGTTCGACACAGGCTTTTTGGAAAATGGTTTGGTTCAAAAAGGTATCCGTGTCCAGTTCCACGGGCTCACTGTTAACGTCAAGAAACCAGACGGGGGGCTGTGAGTTGTACTTGCGGAGATTGGCGATAATCGCGCCTGAAGCAGCCGCTTCGATGCCGTACTTTCTCGTTCGGCAAAGCTGTGCGTTGCAGAACGCATTGATTGGGGCATCTTTACACTTGTAGGCATAGTCCTTCTTATTAAGCTGTCGAGCCACCGTGTTGACCTCATTGAGAGGCAGCGGGGGATCGATACAGTCGTTGTTATATTTAAGAATTTCGTTTTCCCACGAATCACTGAACGCTTTCCGCAGATAGACGCCGATATTGAACAAGCCGTTATTCCGGCTTCCTTCGCTAATTTTTTGAGCGCACAGGTGCTGTAGACAAGGGGGGCCATCCTTAATGGGTTGGACTTCGTCCGTATCAACAGTCAGCGCCAGTAATTGCTCCGGTGTCTGGACAAACTTCTCATACAGTTCAAAGAACTCTTCCAGTGTGGCTGCGGATCCGTCATTTTGAATGGCGTAACGAAGGCCGTTCTCATGGTCGAAGTAGGGTAAGTTGAGAAAATTACCTACATCCCCGCGCTGAAGATGGAGCTTGATTTGCTTGGGGAAAATTTCCACATCCCCATAACCAAGAGCCGCGCCGACATGGTGTAGTGTTTCCTGCATGTCTTTTGCAGACATCCACTCAGTCGAGAAAAAGTAGCAGTGGGCTCCGCCCGATTTCGAGCGGAACACTATCATGGGTATTTTTAAAGCGCGTATCTTTTTGACAAGGGCAGAGTGGTCAAGGGGGTACTGGTCGATGTCCAGACAGCCCCAACGAACCATATTGTCCGCATTGATTGGAATAATCCCCAGTGCATCCCCGTCTCCGGAAAGGTGGTTCTCCCACAGGTTGATGGTCCGTGGTTCACGATGAACGGTGGCTTTGCCGGTGTTTTTGCCGTTTGCGTTTTTACGGTCAACTCGGTAGGTGCCGTAGGCTTCTTGAAGGCCATCAAAGATGGCCGCAAATTTCTCTGCATAGGACATAAAAACGTCTCAGAACCGGGTGACACCGAAGTGCCACCCGCTCAGTTATTTAGAAGGGTACGTTTTCGTCCTGCACCTCGTCCGAAGAATGCTTGACTTCCACATCCCCGCTGTTGATGGACTCCGCAAAGCGCTTGGCTTGGGTATACGTGTCCATGCTCTGCACCTCTGAGTCAAGGGAGATTTCCCAGCCCTGCCAATCGCCCTTCCGATTCGACTCGTCGATCGTCTTCAGGTGATAGACGTAGGCAAAACGGGGAGGGTTGAAGTCTCCGTTTTTGCCCGTCATCACGCGGCTTTGGATCATGGAGTTCCACTTGCGTGACTTTTTAAGCTGAGTGGACTTCATGGCAATCAGGCATTCGGACCAGCGACCGTCTTCCTGTTCGACCAGTACAAACTGCTGGGCGGTTTCCTGCAAGTAGTCGCCTTCGCCGCCCACCACCAGATCGACATTGTCGGCAGAGCGCTCAGTTTTCGGACGCTCCTCGGAGGGGGCGTAGATCTTAATCGGCGCACTGGTGCCTTCGCCGCGTGGGAGCCAGTGGAGGAATCGGCGCTGATAAACGCAGGGAACGACACGGATACCTTTCTCGCCGTCGTACACTTCGTTCGTCACCGTGTTAATGATGTCGCCCATTTTTGCGTCAAGCTCTCTATCGGGCTTGCTCAAAATCTTCAGGAAAGGAAGGGCTAAATCTTCCTGACTGACGCCCTCGTTGCCGAGACCGGCGTCCTCTTCCAGAATACTGGTGTCAAAAGGAACCATCTTGCTCTGCTTCTTCGCAGCTACCTGTTGCTTTGCCATTATTTCGCCCTCCGTATGTGTGCGCGTTGGCCTATGTAGGCCCCAAAAAGTTCCATTGGAAATTCTTCACCGTTTTCCACCCGTTCCTTAACCCACGCTTTCAGGGTGGAAGAATGGACTTCGGTTTTTTGACTGGGGCTAAGGCCAGAGTCTTGTATCAGCATTGAAAAAATCTCAGCTTGCTCGTCTTCGCCTTTGCCGAAGCTGCAACTTATTGAGTTTTTGATAATGCCGTCGTGCCCATTTGCACGTAGCCAGTCGAATGCTTTTTTACGGTTATCGGCATTGATGTGTGCGCCGTATTGTGGTCGCACATTTATTTTACTGCCGTCCTCCAATTCAAAAGCATTAAGCCCGAGTTCTTGAAGCATAGCGGGCAGCTCTTCATCAGTTAGTTTAAGGTGTTCGGCCTTGGCTTCCTTTAGATCTCTTTCGAGTTGCGCAATACGTTTTTCTTTCTCTTGCGCAGCGCGAGCAATTTCTGCAATGGAGCGAAGGCCTTCTTGTGGGACGTTATTGAAATCGGAGGAAGTACCGGAATCGGCTTCCATGATGTCAAAAATATCGTTCTGCATAAGTACGCTCTCCTGTTTCGTGGTTCGTGTTTCAGGGGTCGCTAACCCCTAGACGAAACGTATATTCTCGTATATCATCCACTAAGTCAACAAGGGCCGTAACACTTGAAATATATCCCAAAAACAAAACCTTACGAACACCAAAAAATAGCGCTACGCGATTTATGGGATCGGGAATACTTGGGCGTGTTTTGGGAAATGGGTACAGGCAAGTCAAAACTAGTTATTGACCACATGGGCAAGCTGTACAAAGAAAAGAAAATAGACACAGTCTTAATCTTTGCGCCGAAGGGGGTCTACGACAATTGGGTTGGGCAGGAACTTCCTACGCACCTGCCTGATGACATCAACCAACGGTTGGTGCGATGGCAACCCAACTTGACTGAAAAGTTCAAGGACGAAATGCGTCATATTGTTTATCAAAAAAACCGCGAGCCGGACACGCTGCACATTTTAATTATGAACATTGAATC
>Ga0114901_1002266_pt1 | contig 10376 bp, 6 predicted proteins | sample MalvireepMed_s16_FD_89686 | JGI IMG/M metagenome (GOLD analysis project Ga0114901, IMG submission 89686) | Marine viral communities from the Global Malaspina Expedition - Malaspina viral metaG DeepMed_s16 | ecosystem: Environmental > Aquatic > Marine > Oceanic | place: Mediterranean Sea... | reverse complement strand
GTTCGGTGATCGCCGGTGCGCGGATCGAACGGGGGAAGTTGCCGCGGGTCGCGAAATCGTCAACCGGTTTCCAGCGACCGCCAGCCGTCCAGGTGATGTGCCCGCCGGTGAGCGAGTTATCGACGTAACGAATGGCACCCTTGGCTTCGAGCAGGTTGACGAACGGAACGTCCATCGTCGGCGAAACAAGCGGGATCTGGAGTTCGCCGAACACTTCGTCGGTGTTGTACGAACCTGAGACCGGATCGATCGGGATCGAGCGACCGAACTGGGTGCGCGGTGCATCCGGGTCGGCCGGGTCGGGCTGGCCGAAGAAGAACGCACCCGGATCGAAGTCCGCCGATTCGTCACGGTGCTCGTAACCGATCGAGAAACCGACCGGGCCGCTCCAGATATTGAACAGGTCGCCGCCGATGGTGGCGATGAAATCATACTGTTCGTTGGTTGCGGTCGGATCCGCGATCGTCGTGACGTAATCCGCCACGGCCTGCGTGTTCTGGTTGCCGAACGGGTTGAACGGGGCGCAGATGTCGCTGATCGTCGCGATCGGCGAACTGTCTGCTCCGGCCGGGCAGCCAGCCAGGGCGTTCTCGAAGTTCTGCTGCACCAGTTCGCGGCTGCGACCCTCGGTACGCGAACGACCGTAGAGGCCCGAGACTTCCCAGTTCAGATTGCGCGAACCGAGGTAGAAATCGCCACGCAGACCGGCGACAACACGATAGACTTCGACTTCCGACGAGCCTTCACCGGCGATCAGGTCGGTGTTGGCGCGGCCGAGGTAGAAGAAGTCCTGGCCCGCGGGAAGCTGCGCGCCAATGGTTGCACGGGCTTCGTCCGACAGGAACGGGTTGCTCAACGGCACGATCAGATTGCCGTCGGGCGTGCCCGCATCGTCGAACAGCCAGGTGTTGTAAACCGGCTGCGAGCGCAGTTCGGTACCCTTCGAATTGGCGTACTGTCCTTCGAGGAAGGCCGTGATCGAATCGGTTACGTCGTAGGTAGCGGTGAGCGCGCCGAGATAGCGCTCGACCGGCGAGAGCAGGTTCGAGACCGGGAGAAGGCTGAAACCGTTGCCGCCGGCGGAGTTCACCACACCGTAGCGTTCGCCGAAGTCCAGCGGGGTAAGGTTGCCATTGGCATCGAATACGAGCGTGTTGCCGCTGCCGTCGGTGATGTCGAAGCCAAAGCCGGGCACGATATCGGCAGTCGTCGGAGCGCCGAATTCGCTGAGGATCGGGATACGGCGATCGCTGATGACGACGTTGTCGAACGGCGAGTTCGGATCATTGGGAGCGGCGTAGAACAGCCCCTGTGCCGTGCGTTCACGATCGGTGTACAGCAGGCCTTCGGTGTTGTTGTACTCGACCGCTGCAACCACGTTGCCGCGACCATCGGCGAAGCTGGTGCCAACCATTGCACCCAGACGGTATTCCTGCGCATCGCCTTCTTCGGCAATGCCCATCTGCGCGTCGAAGCGGACGCCTTCGAAGCGGTCCTTGAGGATGATGTTCACGGTGCCGGCGATGGCATCGGCACCGTAAATCGGTGCGCCGCCGACGGCGATGGTTTCAAGACGGTCGACCATCAGCGTGGGGATCGTGTTGAGATCGACCTGCGAACCGGCTGCCACGGGGCCGAAGATCGAAGCGGTGTTCGAGCTGACGTAGCGGCGGCTGTTGACCAGCGTCAGCGTGCGCTGCGAGCCCAGACCGAAGAAGTTGATGAAGCTCTGGCCCGAACCGAAGGAACCCGACTGGCCGCCGACCGCGCTGCTGGCGGGCGGACCGAAAGCGGGCTGTTCGTTGAGCACTTCGCCGACATTGGTCAGACCGCGTTCTTCGATCTGGTCGGCGTTGACGACGATCGAGGGCTCGAGCGTGTCGCGGTTGGGGCGGCGGATGCGCGAACCCGTCACGACGATGGCATTATCGGCCTCGGGAGCGGCTGCGGCCTGTTCGTCGACGATGGTGTCGTCGGCATCCTGCGCGAAGGCAGGTGTCGAAACGGCCAGGGCGGCGATACCCGCGCTCGTGAAGAGCGCAAGCCGCCGGCCCCGTGCGAACGGGGGGGTGGAGGTCATGTTGTGGTTCCCTGATTGCGACCGTGCATGATTGCACGCGTGCATGAGAACCAAAACTTCCGAACGTGGCAATGCTTTAGCTTCCGTAAGGGAAAACTCGCATGAGGTTTGCCCCGAACTGCAATGAAAATGACACATCATTTGCTACAGAGGCATCCATCTGCACGACAATCACCGGTCCCGACCGTGCGCCGCGGCTTGTCGGCGGGCTGCGATCTGATAGTCTCGTGGCGGTTCTGACGCCCACGCTTTCTAGGAAATCACTGCATGCTGCTTCGTCCTGATCGTCTGGCCTCATCACGCGCAGGTTCGCGCACGATGGGCAATCGCTCCTGGTGCATGGGCGCGGCTTCCGCCGGGCTTGCAGCGATATGCACCCTGGCGTTCCCGGCAGTGACGTCGGCGCAGGACGCGCCCTCCGAGGCACTGCTCGACTGCCGCGCCATCGGCAGCGATGACGAGCGGCTGGCGTGCTACGACCAGGCGCTCGACACGCAGTACGGGGTGGACGAGGAATTGCAGGAAAAGCGCCGGCAATACCGGCGCGAACGGTTCGGCCTTCCGGTGGATTCCTCGGGGTCCCGGATGGCCGAACTCACCGCGACGATCGCGGCGGTGGATGCGAACCTGCGGACCGGGCAAACGACGATCGCGCTCGACAACGGACAGGTCTGGCAGGTGCTCTCGAGCGGCGGTCTGCGGGCGCGCTTCCGCGTCGGGTTGGAGGTGACGATCAGCGAAAGCGCTACCGGCGGATATCGCGTGCGAATTGCGGACAAGACGGGGTTCAAGGGCGTGACCCGCATCCGCTGAGGGCAGGCCCACCGCACCATGATCACAGATCAGGATATCCTGCAGGATGCGGAATGGCTGCCGCATCGTTATGACGAGACGAACGGCAGCTTCCGCTTTCGGCATGTCCCGCGCGACGTGCAACGCGAGGCCGCGTTCCTGACCGACGAGCATCTGCCCGATACCGGAGCGGAACGCGTGATACCGCTTGAACGGATCGACCGGCGGGCCCTGCCCGCAGCTCCGATCCACTTCGTGTTCCATTCGGCCTATTGCTGCTCGACCCTGGTGGCACGCATGTTCGATGCCCCCGGCTATTCGATGGGGCTGGTCGAGCCGGTGGTGCTCAACGACGTCGTCGGTTGGCGGCGGCGAGGGGCGCAGCCGGAAAAGATCGCTGCGGTGCTCGATATGGCGCTTGCGCTGCTCGCGCGGCCGTTCGGCGATGACCGCGCGGTCGTGGTCAAACCCTCGAATATCGTGAACTCGCTCGCGCCAGCCATCATGGGGCTGCGCGCGGATGCACGTGCGATCCTGCTCTATGCGCCGATCGAAGATTTCCTCGCCTCGATCGCGGTGAAGGGTCTGTGGGGACGCCGCTGGGTGCGACAGGCATTGATCGGCCAGATGCAGGATGGCGTTCTGGCGCAGCAATTTGCGCCCGATGAGATGTTCGAACTGACCGATCTGCAGGTCGCCGGCCTGGGCTGGCTTTCGCACCATTCAATCTACCGGAAAATGCAGGACCGGTTCGGCGCCGGGCGTCTCGGGATCTGCGACAGCCGCAGCCTGTTGGCGGAACCGGCCGAGACGGTTGCGAAATTCTTCGCCCGCTTCGAATTGCACCCTGACCCCGAAGATAGCGCGGCGATCGCAGCGGGACCGGCTTTCACGCGAAACTCGAAGGAATCGACGTCCTATTCCAGCAGCGACCGCGAGCGGCAAATCGCCGCGACGCGCGAGGCCAACAGCGACGAGATCGCCAAGGTCGCCGAATGGGTCAGGGTGGTGGCGGACGGCATCGGACTCGATGTCGCGCCGGTGTCCTCCGCCTTGCGCTGAGACGCAGGGCTAAGGTGGCGCCGTCGTCGCGGTCCAGGACGTCCCACTGGCCACTCGCCGCACCCCTCACGATCGAGCGTGCGAGACCATTGCCCTGACGGGCTGCGGCAAGCCACTGCTTCTTCGTCATGCAAACTTTGTTCTTGATTGCACGCGAACGAACGCTGCGGACAGTCTTGCAGATCATCCTGTCGCTAGTCTTGGCTTTCTGTTCGGTAACCGCTTCCGCTTCGGGGGACTGATCCTGCGTCTCGCCTCCCTGGGCCGCGAGGCCAGCACCAAAGGGCAGTACAAGTGCTCGAGCACCATGGTCGCCTTTTGCAACGGCCGCCTTGTCAAAGACCGGAATCTGGCTTTGTATCCTGCCGGCCGAGCATGGCGTGGCCCTCATGGGGCCTCGGAACCCCCGGTCGGCCTCGAACGGCGTGAACGCCGAACGTCGTCAGTTCGTAATCAGCCCGGAGGAATTCTTCTCCGCCATCGCGCTCGCAAGGCCGCGGCCTTCGCGTGCGACACGCGCCCATTCCCGATTGGTCAGGCAGACACGGCGCTTCTTGGCTCGCGAGCCGATGACAGACTCGGTCCGACAAAGAATGTAGTCCGGATGCTTCTCATCGGTAATTTTCCCCTCCGCATCGCGCGCAGGCTCTCCAGTGCCCTGCTGAGCAGATGCCGGCACTCCAGCAAACATGAGCGCAGTACAGGCCAAAGCACAAATCTTCTTCATCTTCACCTCCTCATCTACGATGATGCATTGCACATCTTGTTCGAGCGAAGAACCGATTTTCCATGGGGGGAGCGAACGATATACGACGCGGCGTCTCGCCGTCGCCGACCGCAGCCCAGGGTGTGCCTATCCGCCCCCACTCTCCCGGGCCGGATCGTAGAGCGCGCCGTCAGGCGCGTCGCTCGGCAACACCCGGCCTGTCCAATCCGATCAGCACACGAATTGCTGGCAGGGTGAGCCGCGCTTGTTCTGCTGGACCGCTTCCCAGTCGATCCCTGCTCGACCGCCTTCGACAATCGCGGTCGCCATGCTCCGGCCTTGTCGTGCCACTTCGGCCCATTGTTCATTCGTGAGGCAGATACGGCGCTTCTTGGCTCGTGATCCGGCTACCGATTCGGTGCGACACTTCACATAGTCAGGATGACGCCTGTCAGTGATCTTGCCTTGCTCATCGCGAGCGGGCTCGGCTCCCTCGTCGCCGGCGGAGAGAGGAGCAGGCGAAACAATGATCGCTGCACAGTACAAGACTCCAAGAAACTTTCTGCGCATTTTTTGATCCCTTCGTGTTCGCGTGTGAACCCGGTAAGTTCTCGGTCCATCTGCTAGTGCCTTCACAAAGAAGCGCACGGCTGAATCGGGAATCCAAATGCCTTTGTTCAAGTCGTCAAAAAGGAATTTGTCCTACCCATTCTATTCCGATCCGCGTTCATGATAGCACCGATTTCAAATAAAAAAAGGGGCGGTGAAAACACCGCCCCTCTCTTGTTCAGTTGATCTGCGACTAGAAGCGAAGCTTCACCGCTGCAGCATAACGACGGCCGAGGGCGTCGTAGGTCGACGGGTAGATGTTACCCGAGTTGTACGCGGTCGAGCCGATGTCCGAACCGACGATGGTCGGCTTGTTGTCGAGCAGGTTCTGCACGGTGAAGACGAACTCGAAGTTTTCGGTCGCCAACCAACGCAGGCTCAGGTCGAAGTAGCTTTCAGCCGGAATGGTGTTGAAGTCCACTTCCTGGCCAGCCACCGGACCAGTGCCTTCCGGCAGGGTGCCGACGAAAGCGTCGCCGCTTTCCGCACGCTGGAGCGGTTCGAACTCGACGCCGTCGAGGTAGCGCCACAGCGGCGAGACATCCAGCTCGTCGTAGAACGAGAAGGTCGCGCGGGTGTTGAACACGAACTCAGGCTGGATCGAGCTACAGTTCACCGAGTAGTAGCTTACGCACTCGCGGTTGACCGAAGTCGGGGTTGCCTGGAATTCGTTGCGGTTCGTCCAGGTGCCGTCGGTCGAGAAGCGGAAGCCGATATCGTCGGTCAGGCTCGTGCGATAGCGCAGGCTGACGTCGATACCATCCGTCTTGATCGTGCCGAGGTTCGACAGGCTGAGCAGCAGCCCGGGAACTTCGTTCGGCGAACCGTCGAGACCACCGGTCGCAGCACTACGAACGATCAGCGAGCAGAACGGATTGTCCGCGCTCGGTGCGTCGTAACAACCGCCGACAAGGTCGTTGACCGTCGGAGTCGTGATCGCGTCTTCAACCTTGATGTTGAAGTAGTCGACCGTGAACGAGAGGTTGTACATCGGTTCGAACACTGCACCCACCGTCCAGGTGGTAGCCGTTTCAACGCCAACATCGGGGTTGCCGCCCGTGGTGATGTTGATCTGGCCAGCCGCCGGCTGGAGGATGTTGCCGATACGGCTCTGTGCGAAGGCCTGAGTGGCGCCGCCTGCAACGATCTGCGAAACGCAGGCCGCCGTCAGGGCAGCATTGCCAACCGGGTTGGTCCCTGCACAGGGATCGACCGCAAGGTTCGACAGCTGGGTGACGACCGGCGTGAAGAGTTCACCGATGTTCGGTGCACGCGACGAACGCTGGTAGTTACCGCGATAGGTGATGCCATCGATGGGGGTCAGCGTACCGCCGACCTTCCACGTGAACTCACCGCCTGCAGTCGAGTAGTCCGAATAACGGCCACCGGCTTCGAGGGTCAGATCGCGAACGAACGAATCTTCGATGACGGGGATTGCGACTTCGGCGAAGAAGTCCTTGACGTTGTACGAACCGTTGATGTCCGGAGCGGCACCGCCGCCGCCGACAACTGCACCCGGGGTCTGCGAAGCTTCGTCCGACAGGCGGGTTGCGGTGTACTTGCGGTATTCGGCACCGAGCGCGAACGAGATCGGGCTAGCCGAAATGCCGAAGCCGAGGTCGCCGTCGATGATCGCCTGGGCCTGCGTGAGGCTGGCCTGGGTGATCACCTGCTGCGTCAGGTTGAAGACGTAGTCGATGGCTTCCTGCGAACCGAGATCGCCGAGCGGACCGAACAGGTTGATCGGAGCGCAACCGCCCGAGGGATCGGAACACTGGACGCCACCGGCACCGTCGGGAATCGCGATCAGCGACTGCTGAAGGCGATCGAAACGAGCGAAACCGCCCTGACGCTGGATGCGCTCGCTTTCACCGTATCCGCCGGAGACTTCCCAGCCGATCGAATCGGTGATGTCGCCGCGCAGGCCGCCCACGAGGTTGAACAGCGTGGTGGTGAAGTCCGAAGTACGCGAACCAGCTTCGGGCGTACGACGACGGACCGAGGTGCTGATTTCGACATAGTCGGGGTTGGCAGTGCCGTCGGCCAGCGTCGCACCGAACTGGGTGTTGCGGCCGGCAGTGCATTCTGCTGCGGTGAGCTCGAGGCCGTCACAGAAGGCCTGTGCCAGCTGGTCGGGCATGAACGGGTTGTTCAGGTTGACCTGGTAGGTGTTGAAGAACGAACCGCCCGGAGCGATGATCGTCGAAACGGTATTCTTCGAGAACGCCGCCTGCGTGAACACTTCGACAGCGTCCGACACTTCGTAGTTCGCCGAACCATAGACGTTGAAACGTTCGAACGGCGTCAGGAAGATGTTGAAAGGGTTGAAGTTGAACGGACGATCGAACACGCCGTCGACGTAACCCTGACCATCGTCGGTCAGCTGACCGAAGCCTGCCGGCGTCGGGCCAACGATAACGGCGGGAATGGCGTTCGAGGAACCGCTAGGGTTGCCCGAGAACGAACCGATGTTGAACAGCGAGAAGCCACGATCACCCTGATAGACGGCGTCCTGGTTCTGGTAGCCGATGCTCAGGACTGCGTTACCGCGGCCGTCGTCGAAGTTGGCACCAATGGTGACGTCGGCACGGAAAACGCTGCCGTCGCCTTCTTCGGTGATCTGCTGCGAAGCGGTTGCCTCGAGGCCTTCGAAGTCGGTCTTGGTGACGAAGTTAACAACACCGCCGATTGCGTCGGCACCGTAGGTGGTGCTTGCGCCGCCGGTCAGGATTTCCGTGCGCTCGATCACTGCCAGCGGAATGTTGTTGAGGTCGACGCGGCCGGTGGTGTCAGCCGGCGTGAAGCGGCGGCCGTCAAGCAGGACGAGGTTACGCGTGGAGCCGATGCCGCGCAGGTTGACGAAGCTCGAGCCGCCGTTGCCGTTGTTGACGGCCGAACCGACGCTCGGAACCGCCGAGGGCAGTTCGCGCAGGAATTCTTCTGCAACGTTGGTCTGGGCGAGTTCGAGGTCGTCGCTGCTGACGACGCTGACCGGGCTGGCCAGTTCGAGGTTGGGGTTCGAGATACGCGAACCGGTAACGACGATTGCTTCCGAAGGCACGACGGGAGCGGCAGTTTCTTCCGCTTCCGTTGCAACCTGTGCCATCGCCGGCTGCGCGAGAAGCGCAAGACCGAGAGCGGCAGGTGCCGCGCTGGCTTTGAAGTAGGTTTGGAGTTTCACTCTGATAATCCCTCTATTGATCGACCGACCCCTGAGGTCGGATCTCCAAGGAACCCCTGGGAGGAATAGAGAAAATGCACGAACTTAACGCCCATGCAGATGCAGGATCCCTCCAGTGGAACGTCGCATGTGCCTTGAGGGACGCGGTGAATGCAAAGCTTTTGTTACATTTTGGCCGGTTTGGCGTAGCGGGTGTGACGCCGATGTCACACCCGCCGGCCCGCCCGGTTTTCATGCGTCCGGGCAGGCGGAGCAATCGCGGAAACATTCGGTCCCGCGCTGCTTGACGTTTACGTAACCCCGGCTTACCCAATTGGTCCCATTTGAAAACCTATAATGAGGATGTCGATGCCCGAAGCCTATATCGTCGAAGCCGTCCGTACCGCCGGGGGGCGCCGCGGGGGCCGTCTTGCCGGGGTGCACCCGGTCGATCTCGCCGCCACATCGCTCGATGCGGTCATGGAGCGCAGCGGTCTCGAGGCCAAGGCTGTCGATGACGTGGTGATGGGCTGCGTCAGCCAGGGCGGCGAGCAGGCCATGCAGGTCGGCCGCAATGCCGTGCTGGCGAGCAAGCATCTGGGCGAGGGCGTCCCCGCGGTCACGATCGACCGCCAGTGCGGCTCCAGCCAGCAGGCAATCCAGTTCGCCGCGCAGGCGGTGATGAGCGGCACGCAGGACGTCGTCATCGCCGCGGGTGTCGAGAGCATGAGCCGCGTGCCCATGGGCTCGACCGCGATGTTCCACATGAAGGAAGGCCTGGGCAATTATAAGTCGCCCGGGCTGGAGGAAAAATATCCCGGCATCCAGTGGAGCCAGTTCATGGGCGCGGAAATGATCGCGCAGAAGCACGGCTTCTCGAAGGACGACCTCGACCGCTTCGCGCTGTCGAGCCACCAGAAGGCGATCGAGGCGACCAAGTCGGGCGCCTTCGAGGCCGAAATCGTCGGCGTGGAGATCGAAACCGCCGAAGGCGAGGAATGCCACACGGTCGATGAAGGCATTCGCTTCGACGCGACGCTGGAAGGTATCGCCGGCGTCAAGCTGCTCAGCCCCGAAGGCAAGATCACCGCGGCCAGCAGCAGCCAGATCTGCGACGGGTCGAGCGCGGTGCTGGTGGTCAGCGAGCAGGCGCTGAAGGACTACGGCCTCACCCCGCTGGCGCGGATTCACAATCTGACCGTCACGGCCGGGGATCCGGTAATCATGCTCGAAGAACCGCTGTTCGCCACCGAGCGTGCGCTCCAGCGCGCGGGCATGTCGATCAACGACATCGACCTGTACGAGGTGAACGAAGCCTTTGCCCCGGTCCCGCTGGCATGGCTCAAGCACCTCGATGCCGATCCCGCCAAGCTCAATGTCAATGGCGGCGCGATCGCGCTGGGCCACCCGCTCGGTGCGTCGGGCACCAAGCTGATGGCCACGCTGGTCCACGCGCTCAAGGCGCGCGGCAAGAAATACGGCCTGCAGACGATGTGCGAAGGCGGCGGCGTCGCCAATGTCACCATCGTCGAGGCGCTTTAATTCACTTGAAATCTGAGAGGACAATCCATGGAAGTAAGTAGCAAAACCCCCGCCGTCGTCACCGGCGGTGCATCGGGTCTGGGCGAAGCCACTGCGCGCGCGCTGGCCGCCAAGGGCGCCAAGGTCGCCATCTTCGACATGAACGAAGAGAAGGGCGAAGCCGTCGCCAAGGACATCGGCGGCATCTTCTGCAAGGTCAATGTGACCAGCGACGAGGACGTCGATGCCGGTTTCGCCAAGGCACGTGAAGCGCATGGCCAGGAACGCATCCTCGTCAATTGCGCAGGCATCGGCAATGCGATCAAGACCGCCAGCCGCGACAAGCAGAGCGGCGAGATCAAGCATTTCCCGCTGTCGGCCTTCGATTTCGTCATCCAGGTCAACCTGATCGGCACCTTCCGCTGCATCGCCAAGTCGGCCGCCGG
>Ga0114901_1002265_pt1 | contig 10383 bp, 12 predicted proteins | sample MalvireepMed_s16_FD_89686 | JGI IMG/M metagenome (GOLD analysis project Ga0114901, IMG submission 89686) | Marine viral communities from the Global Malaspina Expedition - Malaspina viral metaG DeepMed_s16 | ecosystem: Environmental > Aquatic > Marine > Oceanic | place: Mediterranean Sea... | reverse complement strand
TGAAAATTATGTATGGGTTTTATTTCTAAATGATTTATTACCGCTACATGTTTTTATTTTAAAAAATGCCTTTTATAAAAAAAGGCGACACAAGTGCCGCCTTAAATGTTTTCACAACGGAATGGGGAAAGTTTAGACCCTGTTTGGAGCTGTAAATCATGATTAAAAATACAATTCTGAAAGCAATTCACAACTGTAAGGATTACCATATCTCCACACTAAAGGCTGTATTAAATGCTATAAAGATAAATCTATTTGGTCTAATGTTATTTTTCTATTTATATTGCGCGTTAAATTTTAAAAAATAATATGAAAGACTTAGTTACACAAATTGAAACAGCGTTTGAAGCGTTTCAAAAAGATGCGAATTTACAATTAGAAAGTGGGAATAAAGCTGCTGGAACCAGAGCTCGTAAATCTTCTTTAGAACTTACCAAGCTTTTTAAAGAATTCAGAAAAGCTTCCATTGACGAAGGAAAAAAATAAACAAATTAAACCCATTTCGATGCAGAGTCCTTCGGTAAACTCAGCACAGGCTCTGGGGAATTAAACCCTCAATGAGGGATTAAAAAGGTCTAAAAAGCAATTTTTAGACCTTTATCATAATCGCTATTTTAGTAATGGCAAAAGAGATTATTTATAAACTTTATTGTTGTCTATAAGTTATCTTCCTCTTCTCTTTTTTCAAAATCTTCAATTTTTACATCCAAATACCTTGTTAGCTTTCTTTAAATTTATTCTTTTAAATTTACAACAACAGATTATTAATTTTGATAAAAAAGTTATGCTTTACAAACTACACGTTTAGTATAACTCATAAAATACTCTTAATAAATGATTGCACTTATAAAGAAAAATACCGTATCATATTTATTGCTAACCCTACTCCTACTATTAGGTTGTAAAACTGTTATGGCTCCAGAATATGATAAAGCCATTGTAGAAAGCGTAACGGTTAACAGTGAGAAAACAATGGTTTTTTTAGCATCAATTTCTGCTGGAACAACAAATGAAGATTTTGAAAAAAGAGAAGAGAAGTATAATGAGTTAATTGGAGCTTTTGATGCTTTAAAATTACAAGCAAAAGCAAGACCTATTCCGAATAATGTTCCGACCAAAAAAATTAATGAATTATTAGCCATTAAAAATAGCAATGCCCTATCGGGAGATTATCCAAGTGCTTTTGCTTTTGAACAAATAGCAAATACTTTTCAAAAAATGAAGGAGGTAGATAAAATGAATGGTATTAAACCCACCGCAATGTTAGCTTTTAGAGGGATGATTGAAACATATTTAGATCAGGCTATTACCTATGAAAGCTTTTTAAAACGATAAAAAATGGATCAGAACGTATTAAATATCATCAAAGAAATCAAAGAAGTATCTTCTAATATTATAGAAAAAGATGTTACAGAGATAAGAGGTTTTAATGAAAGACAAGTGGAGGCTATAGCAAAACAGGCCATTATTATACAAAGAGGAGTTGCAAACGGAGATATTGATGAGGATCTTAAGGAATTCTTTTTTGACGGATTAGAGGCAATGGCATTAAATTTCGTAAATACATTAAAGGGAATCCTTTCTGTTACTATTGAAAAAGTCTGGAATGCTATTGTAGATGTTTTATGGAAAGCTATTGATTCCATAAAATAAACTATCCATTTCTATTATGGCAACCAAGCTCTTTTCCGCTAAGGAGTATATATTTTTCATTAATGTCCAATTAAAAATACAAGACCGCTTCACCGTAAGAGAAAAGAACAAAGACTAATCTTAACTATTACAATATGAGCATTTTAAAGAAACAACATTACTAAACTCCTCTTTTTATTCATTTTTCTTAATAGCAAGGGCTATTTTAAAAACCTTTATTAATCCTTTATATATGTGGAATGCAATAAACGCTGTCTGCTTATATCTATTTAATTCTTTCATTATTTATTATTGCGATTATATTGCATTAATGAAAAATAATAATATATTTGCATCGTAAATTAATGCGACAATATTGCATTAGATGTTTTTAATGACTTTTCAATAAGTAAGCCTTGAAAAGGTAGCTTCCTTGCTTTACTTTACTTATTTAAAAAACTGGATTTAAAGAGGAATAAGCGTTTTTTATGACTAGAAGGGGTATCCCATTGTAAAGCAATACTTTTTAAAATTTCTAAAATTGATTTTCCTTTTACTTAACTGAGGAGTGTTAAAAACTAAATAATAAATACCAAAATAATTCTGATGAAAATAAAAAACAATACCATTGACCTCATCGCACTTTCTAGTTCTCTAATTTGTGCTATACACTGTGCAGCCATTCCAATAGTTCTTTCGTTTTCTTCCTTGAGTAGTTTACATTTTTTGGAAAATCCAATCATAGAATGGACTTTTATAGGCTTCGGTTTAATCTTTGTTCTTACATCTCTTTGGCCGAGTTACAAAAAAGTGCATCATCAAACTAAACCTTTACTAATTGCCGCATTAGGATTTGTTTGTATTGCCATGGGAAGACTTAACTTAACAGAGTTATGGGAAATTGTAAATACAGTTATTGGCGCTTCCTTGGTTTCTCTAGCTCATTATAGTAACTGGAAGTTACTAAAAGGTAAATGCAATAATAAACATTAGTTATAATTTAGATGTTATAGCTTAACTTTTGAATTATTTTAATAAGTTAGCATTCCATGAGAAATGGTAAATTAAAAAATAGTATTACCTATCTATTCCTTGTTCTTTTTCTTTCAATGAAAATAGCAGGGTTGCATGTATTATTTCATACAGACGACAAGGATCATGTTATACATTGTACTGTTTGTGACCATGCCATTACCAATAATTTAACTCCTACTCTTACTCCACACTTAGAAGATTTTACTATTAAAAACCTTCTATTTACTCCTCGGAGGGAAAACATTAAAAACTACAACTTTGTAATAGTAAGCAATCTTGCTTCTGGACAACTTTTTTCTCGCCCCCCTCCTTCTATACTTTAAGTTTTCAATTCAACATTTAAATACTGCTAACCTTGATATTTACATTTTGTAATAGTCTTTAAAAACGCTGAACTGCGACTTTAAAAATATAAAGCAAATTATAGTAATAATGAGGTTTCATAACTGAGCATTTTATAATTGTACTAATACGCATTATGAATATGAGGTTGATTTATATGAAATTTTTGTAACGAAAAGTATCGCTTTAATAATTACTGAAAAAAAATTCGCAAAGCTTTTTTATCAAAAGAGCGCTCAACCTTTTGTTTACAATCTAAAATATGGTCTTTTAATACAAAGCCCCATACATAATGTTTACTGTACAACAAATTAATATAAAAAATGAAAAAATTACCAGTAACTGTTCTAAGTGGCTTTTTAGGCGCTGGAAAAACTACACTATTAAATTACATACTACACAATAAAGAAGGTTTAAAAGCGGCTGTAATTGTTAATGACATGAGCGAGGTTAATATTGACGCCCAGTTTATTGAAAATGAAAACACCCTCTCTAGAACTGATGAAAAACTAGTCGAAATGTCAAATGGTTGTATTTGCTGTACTCTTCGAGAAGATCTTATGATAGAAGTAGAAAAGCTTGCAGCCCAAAATAGGTTTGATTATTTACTAATTGAAAGCACAGGAATTAGTGAGCCCATTCCAGTTGCTCAAACCTTTACTTTTTTAAGTGAAGATGGCACCATAGATTTAAGTCGTTTTAGTTACATAGACACTATGGTAACTGTTGTAGATGCCTTTAATTTTTTAAATGATTTTTCTAGCGCTGATTACTTAACTTCTAGAGCGCTAACAGATATTGAAGGGGACAATAGAACCATTGTTAATTTACTTACCGATCAAGTTGAGTTTGCAAATGTTATTATCATCAATAAAATCGACTTAGTAACGCAAGAGCAGCTAGAAGAACTTACCGCTATTATTAAAAAACTCAATCCCGAAGCTAGGATCATAACCACTAGTAAATCTAGAGTCAATTTAAAAGAAATTATTCATACAAAGCTATTTGATTATGAAAAAGCGGAGGCTTCAGCAGGATGGATTAAAGAACTAGAAAATGAACATACTCCAGAAACCGAAGAATATGGTATAAGCTCTTTGGTTTTCAGAAGTAAAAAACCTTTTCACCCCGATCGTTTTTTAAAATACCTCAACAGGAATTTTCCTCAAAATATTATTAGAAGTAAGGGATTATTTTGGTTGGCATCCAGATCAAGTCAAGCATTGGTTTGGTCTACTGCCGGAGGTTCTTTCAAAGCAGATAGTGCTGGTGTTTGGTGGGGTTCAATGCCATTTAGTGAGCGGATTAACTATGCTACTTTTATTGAAAATAAAGAGCAAATTGAGACAGAATGGGATTCTGTATATGCAGACCGAAAAATAGAAATGGTCTTTATTGGACAACACCTTAATAAAGAAGCTATGGTAACACAATTAAACAATTGTCTTCTTACTAAAGAGGAAGAACAACAATGGAAAGAGCACTTATTCCCTCAAAAAGACCTATGGCCTATAACACTCTAAAAACAGCTAATAAAACACGATTATATGTTACAAACAGCTAATCTTTCATTTCAATATAAAAAAAAGGAACCTACCTTCCACTTTCCAGATATTTCGCTAAAAAAGCAAGAAAATTTGCTCATTCTAGGAAAGTCGGGGGTTGGTAAAACAACTTTTTTACATCTTTTGGCTGGGCTTTTAAAGCCTATTAGCGGGACGGTAGCAATTAATGATACCCTTATCAATTCGCTCTCTCCATCGAGGTTAGATAAATTCAGAGGACAAAATATTGGATTAGTATTCCAAAAAAATCATGTTGTAAAATCCTTAAACGTTTTTGATAATTTACAAGCACGTCTATTTTTCAGTAGAAAATCTATTAACAAAGCTACCATAGACCATCTATTAGAACAATTAGATTTATATGAAGTTAAAAAAAATAACGTAAACCAACTTAGCGAAGGTCAATTACAACGGTTAGGAATTGCCAATGCCGTAATTCATAATCCGCAAATTATTTTAGCAGATGAACCCACCTCAAGTTTAGATGATGATAATTGCAAAATCGTTATTGACTTACTAATAAATCAAGCAAAGCAAACTAATGCCAATCTCATTGTAATTACCCATGACCATAGAGTTAAATCATCATTCCCAAATTCAATCTCATTATGAACATTTGGAGCATTAGTATTCGAAACCTCAAATCTAAACCCTTGTATACTTTTTTGAGTATTTTTATTTTAACCTTAAGTATTGTCCTGCTATTAGGAATCCAACAATTGGAAAATTCCTTTAAATACCAAATGGAAAATAATTTAGGTAATATTGATTTGGTTATTGGTGCCAAAGGTAGTCCGTTACAATTGGTGCTAGCTTCTGTCTTACATATGGACAATCCTACTGGTAACATTTTATATGAAGATGCAAAGAAAATAAGCAAAAACCCCTTGATAAAAACTGCGGTTCCAATTTCTTATGGCGACAATTATAAAGGATATAGAATTGTAGGAACCAATACTAAGTTTTTAAAACTGTACAATGCCAAAATAGGAGTAGGAACTATTGTAAAAAACACAATGGAAGTAGTGCTTGGTTATGAGGTGGCAAAACAACTACACCTTAAAATAGGCAGTACATTTTTAAGTAGCCATGGATTAATTGAAAACAATATAGACGTACATTCTGAACGTTTAAAAGTTGTGGGAATATTAAAACCAACTCAAAAAGTAATAGACCGCTTAATTATTACTAATTTGGAAAGCGTATGGGAGGTACATCACCATACAGAAAACCATGAACATGAAATAGACAAAAGTCATTTAAAAGACTTTGATGAAGCCAAAGAAATAACTTCGCTATTAGTTTCCTTTAGAACCCCTTCTGCCCTTTTAACTTTCCCTCGAAAAATTAATAAAGAGACTAATATGCAGGCGGCATTGCCAAAATATGAGTTAGATAGATTGTATAGATTTACTGGGGTTGGACTGAATACAATTTCTTGGATTGCTTATATGATTCTTGTTATTTCTTGCATAACCATATTTATCAGTCTTTATAAAATGGTAAAGGAGCGCGCCTTTGACCTAGCGCTGCTGCGCACCTACGGAGCCAGTAATTTTCAATTAATAAAAATGGTAGCATATGAAGGGTTCTTAATTGGATTCTTAGCGCTTCTATTTGGACTTATCGTAACAGAAGTAGGGCTTTATTTTATAACCAATATAATTGAAATAGGCGGGAAATTGAATCTCTTACAACAATTTCCTATTAAAGAATTTTTCAAAACTGGAATGGTGGTATTTAGTATGATAATCCTCTCTATTTTACTAGCCATATATCCTATTATTAAAATCAATATATCAACTATTTTGAGCCATGAAGAATAAAATTATAATGATTCTTATCCTCTTATCCTGTTCTATATGTTATTGTCAGCAAAAAATAAATTGGCAAGATCTTGCGCAGGTAAAATTTACTGAAAAATTTTTTCCAGCGTATGGAGAGGCTTTTTTATACCCCACTTTTTTACAACCTGTAAAAGCTTTAGAAGGAAAACAGGTAACAATAACTGGTTATTTCCTAAACATAGACCCTCAAGAAAAACTATATATTCTTTCCAAAGGCCCTATGTCTTCTTGCTTTTTTTGTGGGGTAGGAGGTCCTGAAACAGCAGTAGAGCTTCAATTTAAAGAAAAGCAAAACTTTAGAACCGATGCTATAGTAGCCATTACTGGCACCTTAAAACTAAACGCTGATGATGTTGAGCATTTTAATTACATCTTATCTGGATGTAAAGGAGAACTTATTAAATGAATTAGCTCGAGCCAAGCCTTCGAGGTATTCAAAGGAAAATAATTTAATTCATTTCGACGTAGAACGTCGGGAAACCTGCCTACCGAAGGTAGGTTAAACCCTCAATGAGGGATTAAAACTTGTAATATAAAATTAAAATGAACAGAAGAATTTTTTTCAAAAATGGATCACTCCTTACTTTAGGAGCAACGCTATTACCCTCATTAAATGGGATGGCTAATACTATTGAATATGATAGTGAACGTAAAAACAAAAAGGCAAAAAACATTATCATTATTGTTAGTGATGGAATGAGTATTGGTACCTTAAATATGGCCGACCTTTATCTTTCTAGAAAAACAGGTAAAGGCACTAATTGGTTGCAATTGTACAAAGAAAACAAAGCGAGTAGAGCCTTGATGGATATGGCCTCTGCCAGTTCCATTATTACCGATTCTGCCGCAGCAAGTTCTTCTTGGGGAGGAGGTGTACGTATTAATAATGGTGCATTAAATGTAAGCAGTAATGGGCAGGAACATCTTCCTATTTGGCAAAAATTTAAACAAGCTGGTAAAAAAGCTGGTTGCGTAACTACTGTACCTATAACTCATGCTACTCCTGCAGGTTTTTGTGTTAATTCAAAATCTAGAAATGCGCAAAACAAAATTGCGGAGAAATACTTAGAACAAAAATTTGATGTTATGATGGGTGGCGGTGATAAGTACTTTTCTTCAGAAAAAAGAAAAGATAAAAAGGATATGTATCAAGCCTTTGCTACGCAAGGGTATGAAGTGGTTAAAACAAGAGAAGATATGCTTTCTGCAGCAATTGACAAACCAATTTTAGGAGTGTTTGAGAAGGATGGTCTCCCCTATTCTATCGACAGAAAAAACAATAAAGAACTCCTTAAAAATGTACCAACACTTGCCGAAATGACGCAAAAAGCAATTGATGTTATGAAAGACAGTCCTGAAGGCTTTGTTTTACAAGTAGAGGCTGGAAAAGTAGACTGGGCTGCTCATGCAAACGATATTGCTGGACTAATTTACGACCAAGTTGCGCATGATGAAGCCATTAAGGTAGCCATAGATTTTGCCGATCAAGACAAAGAAACTTTAGTTATTATAACTACAGACCATGGAAATGCCAATCCAGGAGCTATTTATGGAGATGACGCAAATGATAATTTTGATAGTATCCAAAAGTATAATCATACCAATGAATGGATTTTAAATGGTATTGGAAAAGAAACTTCTGTATCTCAAATTAAAGAGCGAGTACATTATGCCAATAATATTGCGCTTACAAATAAAGAAAGTAAACAACTATTAATTTATTATAAACAACTCAATACAGAAGAAGGACTTTACAATCCAAGACATCTTCCATTTAAGGTTTTGTCCGAAATTCAAAAACAACATAATTCAGTCGGATGGATTAGTATGCAGCATTCTGCAGATTATGTAGAGTTAGCCATGTACGGCCCAGGAAGTGATCTATTGAAACCTTTTATAAAAAATACAGACCTTCATTACTTTATGTTAGCAGCAGCAGAAGTAGAGAATAAGTTTTAATTTATTTTAGGCATGATACTTTTGCATTATTATTATAAAAATAAAACCAGATACCAGCATGTAAAAGTTGAAATTTCTCACTTTTATTTACATTATAATAACAAGGTATTTAATTAAATTTAGTAGGTTTGTGTCTTATGAAAAATGGTTATCTAAAAAATAGTATCACCTTTATTTTTCTAGCCCTTTTCCTTTCAATGAAAATGGTTGGACTACATGCGCTTACACATGCGGATGATAAAGATCATGCTATACACTGTACTATATGTGACCATGCCATTGCTCATGAATTAACTCCTGTTCTAGCATCAGATTTTCAGGAATTAAAAATTGAAAACCCACATTTTTTCGTTGAAAGCGATGTTATTAATCATTATGATTTTTACAATTGTGGTACCATTTCTACCGATCAGCTTTTTTCTCGCCCTCCTCCTTTTTTATTATAAGTAATCCTATACATTTTAAGAAAAAATCAACCCTGTTTTTAATTTCATTTATAGTTGCTATTGTGCCTAGACACTTTTTAGCAATGTAAATTAAAACTCCTTTGGTTACATCCCGTTTTATTAGGTTTATTATGACTATAGCTTAGTTATGCTAGCTTGGTTGTAGTAGCATTTTACGCCGTATAATTCTATGTATAGGCTTTGCAATGGTTCTACACTCGGAACAATCATTCAAATCTTATAATATTTAATATGACAATCTCTAAAATACTGAGCTTAGGGCTTTGCTTTGCCCTATGCTCAACAGTATTTGCACAGAACTCTTACTCCGTTAAAGGATCTGTGTTGAATGCAAATACATTAAATCCTATAGAAGGAGCTACTATAATTGGTGAAGGTTTTTATGCAATATCCTCATCAACAGGTCAATTTATAATAAAAAATCTTTCTCAAGGAACACATACATTATATATCTCTCATGTTGGTTTTAAAACTAAAGAACTCACAGTGCATGTAAAAGAAAACATGCAAACGCCTGTAGTTGCTTTAAGCATTGCTACTACTAATCTTGATGAAATTGAAGTGCATGGAAAATCTAAAAATAGAAAACTCCAAGAAACTCCTACAGTTTCTTATGAAATAGATGAAGAGTTTTTAAAACAGAATAGGGAAAATAGTTTAATGCAAACCCTAGATAAGCTTCCTGGTGTAAGTACCATTAATATAGGATCTGGACAATCTAAGCCAGTAATACGCGGACTTGGATTCAACCGAGTTTCTGTAGTCCAAAACGGTATTAAACATGAAGCACAACAATGGGGAAGCGATCATGGATTGGAGATTGACCAATATGGAATTGAAGCTATTCAAATTATAAAAGGACCTGCTTCACTGTTATATGGTTCCGACGCTATAGCTGGAGTTGTAAATATAAAACCAGCTGCAGTTCCCATAAAAAATTCTTTTAAAGGAGACGTGAATCTTTTAGGAGAAAGTAATAATGATTTATTTGGAATTTCAGCAGGAATACAAAAAAGAAACAATAAATGGTTTTATAATGGCCGTATAACATACCGTGATTATGGAGATTACAAAGTCCCTACAGATAAAATTAATTATGAAAATTACATCTTTGAATTACATAAAAATAATTTAAGAAATACTGCTGGGAAAGAAGCAAATGCAAGCTTTAGTTTAGGTTTTATTACAGATCATCTTAAAACGGTTACCTATATAAGCAATGTAAATGCTAAAAATGGTTTTTTTGCTAATGCTCATGGCTTAGAAGTTAGAACATCAAACATTGATTATGATAGCTCTAATCGAGATATTGATTTACCTTTTCATACAGTTAATCATTTTAAGCTTACCAACAATACCACTGTTTTTAAAGGAAATCATCAACTCAATTTTGATGTTGGTTTTCAAAATAATTACAGAGAAGAGCACTCAGAGCCAGTTCCTCATGGATATATGCCCAAACCTACTGATAGCAAAGAAAGACTATTTAATAAAAATACGTTTACCATAAATGCTAGGGACCAATTTAAACTAGGT
>Ga0114901_1002258_pt1 | contig 10404 bp, 10 predicted proteins | sample MalvireepMed_s16_FD_89686 | JGI IMG/M metagenome (GOLD analysis project Ga0114901, IMG submission 89686) | Marine viral communities from the Global Malaspina Expedition - Malaspina viral metaG DeepMed_s16 | ecosystem: Environmental > Aquatic > Marine > Oceanic | place: Mediterranean Sea... | reverse complement strand
TTTTTGATGTTTTGTTTGCACCAAATTTACCTGAGCCCTTTAAATACGGGCTAAACTAAAGTCTAACAAATTGTAAAGAATCAAGAAATTGCAGGCTACAACAAGGCAACAATTACCTAAAGTTTACACAGGCATAACCTTGAAGCAAAACAAGAGGCGTTTCTATAACTTTAACATAAAAGTTACGAGTTCGTCCTGACTCTCCAGCGGTAATTTTTTACGAAGACGGTAGCGCGCCACACGCACACTATCTGGTGTAATGCGCAGTACGGAAGCGATTTCTTTTGAAGAAAGCCCCAATCGAAGCAGCAAACACAACCGAAGCTCTGTTGCTGTTAATTTCTGTAATGCGATCTGATTAAGCTTTTTTGTAAAATCTGGATGAATCTCATCAAACAAACTCATAAACTGATCCCACTCGTCCTCTTCTTGCAAATGCACATTGAGATCATTAGAAAGCTCATGAAGTTTGCTTGGAATATCCATTCGCTTGCGTGTACTCAGTTTTTGTAGCGTACCCGAAACTTCCTCCAGCAGCTTGTTCTTTTGAGCCAAACTCAAACTGTATTTAGAAAGCGCAGCGGTCTTAAGCTGAATTTGATTTTGCAGATTTTGTTCGTGAGCTGCTTTGGTTTCTAGTTCTGCTTCTAGTGCGCGTTGTTTGTACAACTCAACGTCCAATCTTGCTTGTCTTTTTCTTTTCTGAACATAAAAAAACAGCACTGTTGTAGCAATGAGAACAATAATGAGCAGCAACAGTCCAACAAACTTAATCTGTGCCGTTTTGTTTTTTGCCTCAAGCAAATCGATCTTCGCTTGCTTTTCTTTGGTATCGTATACCGTTTGCAAGGCATTAAGCTGATTAAAGTTTTGAGAATAAAATTGCTTTTCTACCAGATCTTGATAGGCTAACGCATAATGATGTGCCTGCTCAAAATCCTGGGATAAGGCATATGCTTTTGCCAGATCTTTATACGCGCTTTCAACCTGATGAGCATTTTTATAGGTCTCAGCCAGGGCTAAAGCTTCTTGAGTTTTAGCAATGGCTTGCGCGTAGTTTCCCTTTTTTCGGTAGACATCAGCAAGGTTATTTAATGCGTTGACCTGCGCTTCATTTCCCGCATTTTTAAAATAACTGAAGGCTTTCTCAAAATAGGAATAGGCCTTATCATAATCCTCAAGATCCTCGTAAATACTACCAATGTTTTCAAGAACAGCAGCCTCTCCTTGAACATCTTTAAGATCTCTATAGATTTGTAAACTTCGCTGCTGAAAAGTCAGTGCCTTTTCAGGCTGCTCCTGCTTTTCCCAGCAAGTTCCCAAAAGCTGGTAACTCTTTGCCTGAAGCTGTAAAAAATGTTGTTTTTCAGAATACCCTAAACTGCTATTTAAAAGTTCTGCTGCTTTTGTGTAGTTACTAAGGGCAATGTAAATTTCTGCCAGCTCATTTTTTACTGTCGCGGCAAACTGACTGCTGTGATTTGCATTTTTGGTAAGCGCTGCATTGTAATGCGTGACCGCCTCTGTGTAGATCTGACTCTGTTTATAAAAACGTGCTAAATCTAAGTGCGCAAGACTTAATTCCTTTTCATCTTGTCTCTTTTTCGCCGAATCTAATCGGCTCTTGTACGCATAGAACACAGAATCTTCAAAAATGAGAAAACGCTCTTTATTTTGCTGCGCCTGAAGACCACTAGTCGCTAAAAAAACGATGATAAAAAAGAAATACCTCAACATTGCTTCTGCTTAATCGAGCAATATACCGGTCTAATGTTACCTGATTATTAGATTAAGTTTAAATCAGAACCGTAAACTACCTCGAGGCAAGCCTAGGAGTATTTGAACCTCTGTCGGCGCCAAAAAAAAAAGCCTCATTGTCTCTTGCGACAATGAGGCTTCTATACTAGTAACAAACGTTTCTTAAGCTTCTGCAGTAGGAACTACAGATACATAAGATTTGTTGTCTTTCTTTTTAGTAAACTTAACGATACCGTCTACTTTAGCATGTAACGTGTGATCTTTTCCACCGTAAACATTTTCACCTGGGTGATGTGTGTTACCACGTTGTCTAACGATGATGTTACCTGCTACTGCAGCTTGACCACCAAAAATCTTAACACCTAGACGTTTCGATTCTGATTCTCTACCGTTCTTCGAACTACCGACTCCTTTTTTGTGTGCCATTTTATTTTAAGTTTTTAGTAGATTATTATTTACTTAAAGCTTCAATTAATTCGGCTTTTTTCATTGAAGAATATCCTTCAAGACCTTGTTCTTTAGCCATTTCTTTAAGTTCAGCTACAGTGTGCTTACTTAAATCATCAGAAGATTCAGCTTTTGCTTCTTCTTTTTTCTCAGCTTTAGGAGCAGCTTTTTTGCCTCCTTTTAAAGAAATATCGCCAATTACAATCTCAGTTAAAGATTGACGGTGACCATTTTTCTTCTTATAACCTTTACGTCTTTTCTTTTTGAAAACAATTACTTTGTCTCCTTTTAAGTGACGTGAAATCTTTGCTCCTACTAGAGCTCCTTCTATAGCCGGGGCGCCTAAAGTGATGTTGTCACCATCTCCTGCCAAAAGAACTTTATCAAAAGAAACTTCGTCTCCTTCTTCTCCTGCCAAGCGGTTCACAAAAACCTTCTGGTCTTTTGCAACTTTAAATTGCTGCCCTGCTATCTCTACAATTGCGTACATAGCGTAATTATTAAAAAATAGTTTTTAAAATTCTCAAACCTTCTGGTTTAAGAGGGCGCAAATATACAGCTATTTACTTACAATACAAATGTATAATGTAATTTTAAGCCTGTGAAGTTTTAGGCTTCTTCTTTAAATTCCAGCTTGGTTTAAATAATTGCATAAAACTGAGGGTGAGTACGGTACTTGTCGCAAAACCCATAATAGCGACTACAAAGATAACACTACCCAGACTTGTATTATAGGTAGTTTCCCAGGCGGTGATCATATTGCTTAGAAATTCCGGATTGATATTTCCTGCATACAGACCAAAAAAGGCCGTGAAAATAATAGTTGCGACAAAGCCGGTCACTACGCCCACAGAAAAACCATCTCCGTATTCAAAATCTTTGCCTTTACTTAGCTTATAAAACTTGATGGCTTCATAAATCCCAAAACCGGTAATTACCCCGTTAAATAGACTAAACAATGGGTTTGTATGCAGCCCAAATAAGGCTAAAACAAGAAAATAGGCGATCAAACCAGCTGATATGGCGATGCCAAAACGTATAGGAAGTGCAATTTTAAGCATAACTTTATTTTTTTGATTCCTTATAAATTTCACCATTAAATCCCTCAATATCAGCTAACATCTTGTTAAATTTAGTCAAGTCACCTCATATTTTGTTTAATTAATCCCCAAAATAATTAAACATAATCATTAATGTTAAAGTTGAGGTAGTGTGTAACAAAGGCATTCTTTAACTTACGTATAACCAAAACAAAATAAATACTCTTTTTCATGAAAAAAACGTTTTTTTCACTGGCTTCAATTCTTGCAATGAGCCTTACTATTCAGGCGCAAGAGGTAGAATTTGAAGAATATGATCTTGACAACGGGCTACATGTTATCCTACATCAAGACAATACTGCACCTGTGGTTACAACCTCTGTTATGTATCACGTGGGTGGTAAAGATCGCGAAGATGGCCGTACCGGCTTTGCACACTTCTTTGAGCATTTGCTCTTTGAAGGAACTGAAAATATCGAGAACGGAAAATGGTTTGAGATCGTAAGTTCAAACGGCGGAACCAATAATGCCAACACTTCTCAAGACCGTACATATTATTATGAGGTATTCCCTTCAAATAATCTGGAATTAGGATTATGGATGGAATCTGAACGCATGCTGCACCCAATCATTAAACAAGATGGGGTCGACACGCAAAATGAGGTGGTAAAAGAAGAACGTCGTCTTCGTTACGACAACTCTCCATATGGGCAGTTCTTGTTTGCCATCAGCGAGCAGCTTTTCAAGAATCACCCATACAAAGATCCTAATGTAGGCTACATGGAAGATCTTGATGCGGCTTCACTACAGGAATTTCAAGACTATTTCAAAAAATATTACAAGCCTAATAATGCAGTGCTTGTAGTTGCAGGTGATATTGAAGTTGATGAAACTAAAAAAATGATCGAAGATTATTTTGGACCTATTCCTAGCGGACCAGAGCTTGAGCGCAGTTATCCTACCGAAACCCCTATTACAGAAGCTACGCGTACCCAATTTTATGATTCAAATATTCAGGTTCCTGCGATTCTTACTGCATATCGCACACCGGGCTACGGCGATCGCGACGCTTATGTTTTAAATATGATCTCTTCATACTTAAGCGACGGGAAAAGCTCTAAGCTTTATAAGAAAATGGTTGACGACGAGAAGAAAGCCCTTCAGATCGGCGCGATCAATCTCGAGCAAGAAGATTATGGAATGTACATCATTTTTGGTCTTCCGTTAGGCGAAACCAGTTTAGACACCCTTCTTGAAGGTATGGAAGAAGAAATTGCAAAACTGCGCAATGAGCTTATTTCTGAATCTGATTATGAAAAACTACAGAATAAGGCCGAAACCAATTTTGTGAACTCAAATTCAAGTGTTTCTGGTATTGCAAATACTTTAGCACGCAACTACATGCTTTATGATGACACAAATCTGATCAATTCTGAAATCGAAATCTATCGTTCTATCACACGGGAAGAAATTAAGGAAGTAGCAAACAAATACCTAAAACCTAACCAACGCGTAGAAGTAGAATATCTTCCTAAAAAAGAAGAGCAATAATCGAAAGCTTTACCGCTTAATCTTCAGAAACGAAAACAAAATATAATTTAGATGAAAAATATATTCTTTAGCTTACTATTTATCTGCAGCCTTGGTGCTGTTGCACAAATAGACCGAAGCACACAACCAAAACCGGGACCTGCACCTGAGATCAATCTTAGCGAACCGGAAACCTTCACGTTAAAAAACGGACTAAAAGTTATTGTTGTAGAAAACCACAAATTACCACGCGTATCCTACACATTAACACTTGATAATCCTCCAATTGCAGAAGGTGAAAAAACAGGAGCTGCAGCCTTATCAGGCGCTTTGCTTGGTAAAGGTTCTGCAAACATCAGCAAAGATGATTTTAATGAGGAAGTAGATTACATAGGAGCACGTATGAATTTTGGTTCTCAATATGCTTCTGCAGGCGGACTTTCACAATATGCAGAGCGCATTCTTGAACTTCTTGCAGACGCTGCAATTCACCCAAATTTTACTCAAGAAGAATTTGAAAAAGAGCAAGAGATCCTTATTGAAGGATTAAAAACCAATGAAAAAAGTGTCGCTGCAGCTGCAGGTAAAGTGAGCCGCGCCTTACTGTATGGTAAAGACCATCCTAAAGGTGAGTTTGAAACTCAAGAGAGTATTGAAGGTATTACTCTTGCAGACGCTAAGGCTTTTTACAACAAGGCATTTATCCCAAACAACGCTTATCTCGTTGTGGTAGGTGATGTTGATTATAAAGACGTTAAAGACTGGGTAACTACATTTTTTAAAGATTGGGAAAAAGGAGCTGCATTAAGCAACGATTTTTCAACTCCCGAGAATGTCGCAACAACCGAAATCAACTTTGTAGATATGCCAAATGCGGTACAGTCTCAAGTAATTGTTGAGAATCTGGTTGATCTTAAAATGAGTGATCCAGATTACTTCCCGGTATTAATGGCGAACCAAATTTTAGGTGGCGGTGGTGAAGGACGCCTTTTCCTTAATCTTAGAGAAGATAAAGGATACACTTATGGCGCTTACTCAAGCATCAGCGACAGCAAATACGGTAAGACTTCTTTTAGCGCTTCAGCAAGTGTGCGTAATATGGTTACAGACAGTTCTGTAGTTGCCTTTTTAGAAGAGATCGACAACATGCGTCAAGAGCCTGTTTCGGCAACCGATTTGAAAAATGCAAAAGCCAAATATGTAGGTAGTTTTGTGCGTTCATTAGAGCAGCCAAGTACTATTGCGCGTTTTGCGCTTAACAAAGAAACCGAAGGTCTTTCTGAGGATTTCTATCAGAATTATTTAAGCAAGATCAACGCTGTTACTATTGAAGATGTACAGCGTGTTGCTAAAAAGTATTTTTTAAGTGATAATGCCCGCATCGTGATCGCAGGAAAAGGCAGTGAAGTTCTAGAAAACTTAGAAAAGGTAAGCTTTAACGGAAAAACCATTCCGGTAAAATATTACGATAAAAATGCCAACAGTGTAGCAAAGCCTTCTTACGAAGTTGCAATGCCAGAAGGCCTTACTGCTACTGATGTTTTCAACAATTATATTGAAGCCGTTGGTGGTCAAGAGGCTGTTGCCGGTATCAATTCTATAATGATGTTGGGAGAAGGAAGCGTGCAAGGAACACCGCTTAAACTCACCATCAAAAAGACGAGCAATAACCAGTTTTTACAGGAAATCTCTGTAATGGGCAATGTAATGTCTAAACAAGTGCTTAACGGAGATTCTGCTTCCATTGCTGCACAAGGACAAACGATGAATCCATCACCAGAGCAAATAGAAGCGCTTAAAAAAGAATCTGCTATCATTCCTGAAATGGCAATGCTAGGCGATGAAACGATCACTTTAAAAGGCGTTGAAAAAGTAGACGGTAAAGATGCTTATGTAATCCAATTGACCGATGCTAAGAAAGCATTTTATGCTACCGAAAGCGGTTTAAAACTGAAGGAAGAAACGACACAACAAATGCAAGGCCAAACCTTTGTGCAAACAATGCTTTTTGACGATTATAAGTCTGTAGGCGGTGTGTTATTCCCTCACAAACTTTCACAATCGATGGGACCTCAAAACATCGAATTTACTTTTACCGAGATTAAAGTTAATGAAGGTGTGAGTGACGCTGACTTTCAGTAAAAAGTAGGTTTTTGCCAAATAGGTAAGGGGTTTAAACCCTTCGGTGGAACTAATAAATCAAGAAAGACCAACTTAACTGTTGGTCTTTTTTTGTTTTCTATTGGCATTCACCAGATAAACACCGGTTAAAATAACGCCGGCTCCTAGGAGATGGATCAACGTGAAACGCTCACCATCAAGCAATCCCCAAAAAATGCCCACTATCGGAATTAAATAGGTTACTGAAGTTGAGAACACAGCAGAAGAGATTTGAACCAATTTATTGAATAGAATTTTAGCCAATGCAGTACCGAAAAATGCCAAAATCACAATATACAGCAATGAACTTCTAATCGCAGGTTCTGCAACATCGAGCTGCATTCCACCGGCGAAATAAAGCACGATTACCGCAGGAATAAGCATAACACTAAAATTTCCTACTGCAATAGCCAGCGAAGAAACCTCTTGAAGTTTTGACTTCAAGATATTGGCATTACCCGCATAACATAAGGCCGCAATAACCACCAAACCTGCAAAAACGTAGTTTTGATCAGGATTCACTTCTGCTCCTTGAAAGATAAGAATGGCCGCACCCAGTAATCCCAGAATCACACCTACCACCTGATTGCGTGTAAAGGCTATCTTAAACAGCAAAAAGCCAAGAAAAATAGTGAATAACGGCACTAAAGAATTTAAGATCGATGCAATACTGCTGTCGATTTGCGTTTCGGCATAAGCGAATAAAAACACCGGTAAAAAAGTACCCAGCAGCGCACTTAACGCCACCCAACCCCATTGTGTCTTTGTAATTCTAAACAGTGATCTAAAACCAATAAGAAAAAGAAAAATTGTTGTAAAAATGATGCGAAATGCTCCAAGCTGTAAAGGGGTAAGACCCACCAAACCTTTTTTGATCAAGATGTACGAGGTACCCCAGATCAAGGAAAGAATGAAAAGATATAGCCACTTTTTATTAGATGCCTGCATAGCTCTATTTTGAGGCTGCAAAATTGAGATTTAAAAGTCAGAATAGCATCGTGAAGCTATTATTTCTTCCAGCGGAGGGACTCCATTAAATGCCTAATGTCGTTTTTAAGATAAGCCGCCGCAGGTAGAATACTGTCGTAATTGGGAGTTACATTAAAATAAATAGAGCCTGTGATGAAATGCGAAGTACTATCAGTCACATAAAACTGAGACTGAGAAGCCGCGTTACCCGCCACATCGTAAAACATACCGTAGACGCCGTGATACTCATTTACATACTTTTCTTCGGCAATATTATCGGCTTTTACAACGTGCTCGTAGGTGAGTTTTTGTGCGTCAATAAGCAATTCTTTAATATTATTTTCTACCGGCCTGTAGGTAAGATATAACGCCCCGTTCATCTCAGGATATTCAAGCACTGCAGAGCAATCGCTTTTGTAACGTACAACTGCTTTGGTGTTTTTCATAAACTCGTAGGGACAATCTGCGCCTCCGTAGTTTATATACTTCGGCTCGCTATAATTAAGCGCCAAAAAACCATCTGGTTTAGGCAACACATCCTCCTTGCACGAAAATAAACTCACGCACAAAAAAGTGGTAAAAAAATAAATACTGAATTGCTTCAAGAGACTGTATTTACGGCTAATCGATATCTTTAATCGTAAGCTTAATTTGTTTGATACGCTTTTGATCGATTACTTCAATAGTAAACGCATAATGTTCAAAATTTAGTATCTCATTCTTCCGCGGAAAACCTTTAGAAATTTCTAGTAAAAAACCGGCTAGTGTTTCAGCCTCTCCTTTGTTATCTTCAAAAGCAGTATTGTCTTCTAACTTGATAACTTTATAGAAATCCTTCAGTGAAGTTTTACCCTCAAATATGTAGTTATTATCATCAAGTTTTGAGAAGATAATATCTTCGTCATCAAACTCATCGCTGATGTCTCCCACGATTTCTTCGATAATATCTTCCATAGAGATCAATCCGCTTGTTCCGCCATATTCATCAACAACGATCGCAAGGTGATTACGCTTATCTTTAAATTCATTAAGCAAGTCGTCAAGCTTTTTGTTTTCAGGAACAAAATACGGATCGCGCAACAGGCTAGTCCACGCAAATTCTTCTTTGTCAATATGCGGAAGCAAATCTTTTACGTAAAGAATCCCGGCAATATTGTCGATGTTTTCTGTAAAAACAGGAATTCGCGAATACCCATTTTCTATAATCAACGGAATCACTTCCTGGTAAGTTAATTCTTCATTAAGCGCAAAAATATCCATACGCGGTTTCATCACCTGCTTGGTATCGGTATTACCGAAGCTCACGATACCTTTAAGAATTTTTTGCTCTTCGATCGAGGTATCTTCTTCACTGGTAAGCTCAAGCGCTTGCCCCAGATGATCTATGCTAATGTTAGCTTTTTGCTTACCAAATCGGTCTTGCAAAAACAAAGTAACTGCGCGCATAGGAACGCTCAACGGGGAGATCAAAGTATCTAAAACCACCATCGGGTAAGCCATTTGACCAGAGAACTGCACCTTATTTCTGCTTGCATAAACCTTAGGCAAAATCTCGCCAAACATCAAGATCAAAAAAGTAACCGCGACAACTTCAACTAGAAAGCGAAGGTTAATGATCCAGAATTGATACTGCTCAAGACCGGCAAAGAGGGTTTCACCGAGGCTGGCAAAAATGAGGACGATCGCAATGTTTATAAAATTATTTGCCACAAGAATAGTCGCAAGTAATTTTTTGGGCTTCTCAAGAAGACGCACCACCAGGTTTTGTTTTCTGGTTTGCTTCTCTACATCAAGTTCAAGATCAGCTGGAGTAAGTGCAAAAAAAGCCACTTCTGTACCACTGATCAATGCCGAGCAAATAAGTAAAATAAGAACCGCAATGATCTCTACAACCGTGGTCATAGAAAAACCTTGCTGAATAATTAATAAACTTGGGGGGTCAGGATCCAATGCAATTAATTTGTTTAGTCGGTATAATTAAAATGGTAAATCGTCTTCATCATCATCGTCATAGCCGGGAGCTACCGGAGAAGGTGATGGTTTTGGTGTACTTGCCGGAGCGGTACTCTGTGCAGGTTGCGCACCTCCTGACTGTGTGGTCATTCCGCTTGCATCTTTAGGCGTTAAGAACGTGAAGTCTGTGCATTGAATTTCTGTACTGTAACGTTCAGTACCAGATTCATCTTGCCATTTTCTGGTTTTGATTCTTCCTTCTACATAAACCTTATCACCCTTTTTCAGGTATTTCTCACAGATTTCTGCACCTTTATTACGCACAACTACATTGTGCCATTCGGTATTACTTACGCGCTCACCGGTGGTACGGTTGGTATACGTCTCATTTGTCGCAAGCGGAAAACGACCTATCGCCCCGCCACCTTCAAAATAGTGCATCTTTACATCATCACCCGTGTGCCCTATGAGCATTACTTTATTTAGCGTACCAGACATATTCTCTAAGTTTTAGAGGTCAAAAGTAACTAAAATTAAGGAGTTGCTC
>Ga0114901_1002257_pt1 | contig 10413 bp, 13 predicted proteins | sample MalvireepMed_s16_FD_89686 | JGI IMG/M metagenome (GOLD analysis project Ga0114901, IMG submission 89686) | Marine viral communities from the Global Malaspina Expedition - Malaspina viral metaG DeepMed_s16 | ecosystem: Environmental > Aquatic > Marine > Oceanic | place: Mediterranean Sea... | reverse complement strand
GTCTCGCATTTGTTTACCTGCCTCTGGAAAATCTTTTTTGCCAATAGCTGCAAACATCTTACGAAACTTTCGTACTCCGCTTTGACCAAGTTGAAAACACATCTCAGTCAGTACGCCTTCTATTGTTTCTTTTTTCTTGTCTTCTAATTCTGAGAACCCTGTACCAGTTAGGTGTTCGTAAACTAATGTCTTTGCACCTTCATGTGCTTTGTCGTAATCTTTGTCAAATAATGCAATCCAACCTTCTTGTGTAGTGGGTACATCTTCACCATCTAATATCTTGTGTCCGTAGCCACCAGTTAAAAAACCCTCTGTGCAATGATATGGAGATAATCTATAGCCTTCGTGTGCTTTTATGCGTTCTTTTACTTCGTTCATTTTATTGTATACCCTGACGGTTGTGTAGATAGTTTTGGCAACTTATCAGGTTGATTGCCTTGTAATATATCTTCTGTGTTTTTAAACAGATACCAAACAACAGATCCTATGATGCTATCTCTAGTAAATGTTTCTGATATTTCTTTGAGAGAACAGCCATACTGCAACAGTAAAGATACTGCTTTGCCAGAACTGCGTAATTCTCTGTCTAATGTGGACTCTGATTTCTTTGTCTTTACCCATACCGCTACAGGTGAAATTCCACTATCGCTTATGAGGTAATCCATAGTTGCTACGATGGGCATATCGTCAATAGACATTCGTACATTAACGGATCTCATCCTGTTTGGAATCTCCATGCGTGCCACGTTACTCATAATCTCTTTCTATTATCATTTCCAAGTAATGTATAGCTTTTTCTATATCTTCCTTTTTACCCTTGTATTTGTGCCTACAAGCGTACTTGATAACATTGCCTTCCGCATAGGGAAGATTGTTGATGTTTATAAATTCTGCTGGTTGTATGATAAATCTTTTGTAGTGATCGCCTTTTACTTGCTTGTCCAGTGTCTTCATGGACACACTTTATTCCAACGACCTCCTTTTGACAATACCATTGGTAATAATTTTGGCAGTCCATCTATAATTATTCCACAGCCAATAATAGGTCGAGACTTTTGTGTTTTGCAATACTCGAAAGCCAAAGATTTTGCATCTATAAGACAGCCAACTTGCATACCCCAGTTCAGGTTATTAGGGTTAGCCCAGTACAAAATAGAATATGAGGAATGATAGTGGCCCTGAACTGTAGGGCAACCATATTGTTGTGCTACTTTTAAGACATTATTTGATTTGCCATGACAAAAATAAACCTGTTGTCCATTTGACATGGTGATAAGAAGATCATCGTGCCATTTCCAACCAGGCCCCACTTCTAAAAACTCATTATAGGACTTCATGGCAGCCCTAGGCAAGCCACTAGCTTTTTGTCTACGATAAACTAATGATCCATGGTTAGAATCCATAAGATCCATAACAGGAAATAGTTTTTCCATAGCGTGTATTGTAGGCAGTGATTGTTTGTGTTCGTCTCCTGCACTATATAAATCAGGATCACTGTCGTGAAAACTTATAGCGTGTGAGTCTACCTCATCACCTATATGAATTACACGATCAGGCTTGTATTTTTTCTTAATGGTTTTTAAAAAAGGAATTAAATCAGGATGGTGATAAGGACAATGAGTATCTGATATTATAAGTATGCACTTATTTTTCATACTTAATATTTAGTTGATTTGCACTAGACGTGCAAGACTACATCAAAGTACGTATGATTAGGTAACACATTTGTAAAAAAACAGTAGTTCCTATAAACCAAACAAGAGTTCTCAGTTGTCTCATATCTCTTTCAATATGAAACAAATGATTATCCTTGAGGGTAGTAAGCTTGTTGTCCATTAGCTCAAGTTTACCCTCAATACGGATAATAGCTTCTTTATTCTGTTGTTCCATCAGTTTCTTTAGACTCTTCTTTTGGAAGTTCACTTTGAAGCTGTGCAGTCCAATAATTAGCTACAATATCTAAATCAGATTTTTGTTCAGCAACTCTTATAAGTTTGTTATAAGCTGCTTTAGCTTTATCAGATAATTTAGATTCGTCATATTCTTTGTCGTTTAATGTAAACATATTAGCCCTCCAAAGCTGTTACTTTAGTTTCTAAAGTTTCTATACGAGTTTGTGCTTCTTGTAAAGCTTTGATGGCTTTCATGTAAAGAATAGAATAATTAACAGATTTAACTTGTTCTTTAATTTCTTTTACATCACCTATTTCTTTACCTTCTGGTATGGTGTCACCATCTTCATAAAGAGTTCCAAATTCAGCATTAGAAAGTATATCACAAGGATTTGGATTGTGTTTTCTAATAAGTTTTGGAGATACTGTTTCTAACTCTTGTGCTATAACACCTATTTGTTCCCAAGCATTATCCCCATACTGTCTAACATCATCTTTCTTTTTAAAGTTTCTAACTTTAACTGCTTTAATGTCATCCCATTGTGAATTACTGTCTCTTATATCTTGTTTAATTCTTTCATCTGATAAGGCACCATAACTATTGTCGTGATTTTTTATATCACCATCTGAAAATATTGTGCATCTAGTAGCAGTTGTGTCCATAGCTATAAAAAATTCATTGTCCGCTCCTGTATCTGGAGCGGCAGCACTATATTCTGTTAATATTCCATAAGGTGCAGATGTACTGGCGGCTTTAAATCGAACAACATATTGAGTATAACTAGCAGGTGTTTGAACTGCTAACATAGTGTTGGAAGAAGCCGCACCAATACCAACAAGACCAGCGTTATCAATTCTCATTCTTTCAGTAGCAGCTTGAGAGCCATCAGCAGTGGTCATAAAAACTAAACGACCTGGTGTATCATTTGCACCTGGAGTACCATCTATATCTGCTCTGATTCTTGCTACTTGAGAATTACCATCAGTGCCATCATCAGCCATCCAAGTTATTTGTCCACATTGGTCATCATCTTGAACTATGGTGTTAGAACCAGGAGTAGCGTTTCTTGATTTGTACATAAAGAATACAGGCCCATTACCATCATTTGCGTGTCTTGAAAGCATTGCAGAAGATGTGCCAGTTGTAGTACCTTTGATTTGTAAAGCAGGAATATCTCCACCATTTACAGACTGTGAATTAGCTGAGGCAATACTTGATATACCAACATAAGGAACACCAGCATCAACAAAAAGTTGATATGCATTAGCATCAGATTCTACTCGAAAGTCTATGTCATTTGATTGGTTATTAAAAACTGCTTCAGAAGCATTAAAACCAAATTGTTCGACAAGAGAACCTGCCTTCATTGTACTAAAAGTTACAACGCTATCTTCTGTTCCATCACTAACGTCTTGTGCAGATACAAGAAGCTGTCCATAAACTACATCTTGAGAATTATCATTTCTACCAGTAAAGTTAATTTGTCCAATTCCATCGTTATCAGCAGGACTACTAGAGTTTCTGTAAAAATCTAAAATTGGTCCTTGGTTTGCATCAGCATCAGTTGATATTAAAGTAAGTGTGTCTGAGTTATCAGACACAGTAATAGTTACAGCTTCAGTAAATGCTGCAGTAGCACCTGCATAAGTTTTAAGTCTTGATGCTGTTACTTTACGGTTTGTACCGCCTGCACCATCATCAATAATAAATAAATCTGCATCTACAATTGCAGCTCCAATGTCTGTTGCTCCGTCTATATCTAGATCGGCAACAGCTATAGAGCCATCAGGAAATACTGGTGCTTGTGAAAAGGTTACAACACCAGATGATGATATAGCGATTGCGTCAGCATCTCCTGCCGAACCAATGTTACCATCATTAGCTATTGCGATTGCACCTGTCGTTGTAAGAGTTGTAGCTGTTAGAGCTTGTGCAGCGATTGTGCTACCTGACTCAGCAGTAAATGTATTGGCTGTAATTACAAAGTCTTTTGCACCTGCAACATAGATGTCAATAGTATCGTCAGTAGGAGCTTCGATATATGTATCACCATCGTCATCAAGTATAATTTTTCCACCAAACGCAGCAGTATCTATACCTAATTCAACTTTGGTAGGAGTGCCAGAAGCTAAAGAGATACCTGTAAGGTTTACAGTTTGTAAACTAGATCCGTGTGATGTAGATGTAATAGTACCTTCTACTACATTTGCTCCACCGTCAGTTACTCTGATCTTTCTACCTGCAAAATAAATAGCAGATAAGTCAGCAGATGAAGCTATAGTGAGTGTATCGGCATCAACACGAGCTATCGTGTAGTCCTTATCTCCATCTCCAAACTCGAAATATCCATCTCCAAGTTGTTCGTACATATCTCTGATATGTCCCATTAATTCTCTTGCAGCATTATTGACATTTGAGGGTGCCATGTTTTCTGCAAAGTTCACAGTCAAGTTGTCGGTATTATTACCTGCTGTTGAACTAAATTTTCCTACGCCTGTTCCAGCCATTGTTTTATTCTCCTAGTTAATTATTACTTTGTTGTTTGTTTTGTTGAATTGCTCGATACTCTAAAAAATCTTGTTTTGTTACTGCACCATCACGTAAGTTAGGATTTTGTGCTTGTTGCAACCTAGCTGGTGTTAGTGCTAGTACAATAGTATTAACAGCTTTCATATTTTTTTTGTTTCTTGCAAGAGCTACTAGAGCATTTACAGATTCATCACTTGTAAATACTTTGGATAAAGTTATAGCTGCTCTATTTGCTCTATAGTTCACAATTCCTTGTGCTAATCTTACTCTATACATTAAAGAATTAATTTTCAGTGCTTCTGCGTCAATCCCTCCAAATTTTGTTTGTCCTTGTTGGGTGGTAATTTTTTGACCTGTTCTTTCTGCCATGGCACTAAAAGTTTTCCATCCTTCTAGTAAATCTTTATACTTAACATTTTTTTCTTTAGCTATTTCTTTTATTATTTGTATAAAATTTGCTTTAGATGCTTCATTGGGAAACATTTTTTTGTTAAAGTTATAAGCTGCATTCGTTGGTAATTTGCCACTGAAACCAGGAGCAAATGTTTTGTTATATATGTTTTTCATATATAATTGGACAAAAGTGCTAAAAGGATCTTCAAAATCAACTTTTGGTAAAACTCTACCAGCTACATTTGTTTGTCCTTTGCCAACATTTTCCCTTAAAATTTTTGCAATATTTGCAATATCGCTCGGATTTACATTATCTGTGTTAAAAATAACATCTTTAATTTTTTGTATAGAAACTTTTTTGTTTTTTTTGCCTAGTGCTTCCAAATAAGAAAAAGCATCATCTACTTCTTGTGATAAAGAATTGAAAGCATTATTACCTGCATTATAATTTTTATTACTTTTAAGGGCTGTTTCTAATCTCTCCACAAGTCCGTTACCAGGATTTTTAGTGTCGACCAAAATACTTCTTAAAAAATCGTCTAATGTATCTGATGTAGTGCCTAATGGAGCATTTACTTTATCTCTATATATTTTATATACTCGTGATAATTCACCTACATTTGTTATTGGGTTGCCCTTAGAATCAGTTAAAGATTTTTTAAAATCTTTTAGTAGTGCTAATTTACTAGCATTTTGAGTACCACTAACGCTTAAATTATCAATTTCAGCAATTATGTCGTTAATTAATCCTTTTTTTAAAAATTCCTTATCACCTATGTTATATCCTGCTTGCTGTGATTCAAGGCTTCTTTTCTGCTTTATTCTTTTTTGTGTTTCCAAGAGCATTGTGTTTAGATTATCAAAACCCAATCTGTTTGCATTATTTTTGTCTTTTATAATTTGACCCATTAAGTCATTTACTAAATCGTCTAATAATTCTGGTCTTTTACCTAAATATGTTTCTATTCTTTGCCCTGCTACTCCTGCTTTGCCTGCTGTTTCTTGAAACACCGCATTTAAAAAATCTCCGTCAAGTAAGTCGTTTGCAGTCACAGGTATACCTGCCTGTACAAATTTCTTTTCTAATTCAGCAGCAACTATAATTTCTTGTTTTGTTTTACCTTTTAAAGCCATTTCAGCGATTGTTGAAGCTCTGTTAAAATTCATGGCATAATTACCAGTGAGAATAGCAGCTAAAGAAACCCCTGTGGCAGTTAATGGGCCTGCACCAAATTGTTCGGCTGCCTCAAAAGTAGTGCCACCAACAACAGAAGCAACTTGACCCGATTTTCCAAAAAGACCTAGTGGTGCTGCAAACTCTCCTATGCTTTGGACATAATCTCCAGCAGTGCTTCTAGGTTGATAATTTAAAGCACTTTCTGCAAAAGGTATGTTTTCAGATGCAAACCTTTGTGCTTCTTGTGCTGTAGGAAACATTGATTGTTCAGCGTTTTGGAAAAATTTTTGTTCTGGATCATAAGCTGTAGAACCCACCATACGTGCCACTTGATTTGCACCGTAATCTAAAATATTAAAAGCTAAATTTGGTAAACTTGCTGCGTAACTTGTTCCTAAAGCTAAACCTGATCCAGCAGATTTTGCAAGATCCACTGCCATCGCTCTATTGTATGCAGCTCTTTTTTGTGGATCTAATGACCTGTCAACTTTTTCTAATTGCTGATAAATGTTAAAGACTTCAGTAAAATCTCCTGATTGATTGGCAATCTCTACAGCACTAAAAAAATCTTGTTTTAGAAGATCTTTTTTATTTTGTAATTTTTCTTTTGCAGTTGTCATATTTATAAACTAAAGTCTTCTAAAATATCGTTTGCAATTAAAGGATCCATCTCAGGTGTTAAATTGTTAAAAACATCTTCATCCTCTGACATTTGCAAACTATTTTGAGTAATAATGTTGTCTAAATTAATTGTTGGTAAAAAAGCTTCTATACCAGACGCATTATTTGGATCTAAAATTCTATCATAGTATCTAATTAAACTTTCAGTTTCTTCTGACGGATCTTCTAGTTTTAAGAAATTTCTTGTATTAGATAAATTTTTTATTGTTTCTGCCTTTAATCTATCGGCAACATTCTTTAAAATTGCTATTTTTTCCGATGCATTTACACCACCACTTAATATTTTTAATGCATTTTCCCAGTCTTTATCAGATAAACCTCTACCCTCTTGACCTCTAGCGGCTGCTAAAGCATAAGCTGTATCTCTTACAATAGATTCATTAATACCAAATTGTGCAGATACTCTTAAAACATCATTTTGCCAATCTTTTTCTGAGGGTGATGTTGAAATATAACTAAAATTCTCTACAAACTCTTTATAAGTATCTGCGTTTGAAAGACCTAAAGCCTCAGAGAAAGACCTTACATTGGTTGTAAATTGTGCTAAAGGGCCTACACCTGTAACTGCAGCAGTTGGATTTTCAGCTATATTTGTAATTAAATCATTTATTTTAAGAGTAACATTGGAAGCAGTCTGTATTGTTTTTTGACTATTTTCTTTTGACGTATTGTAAATATCACTGAAACCACCTGTTAATATATCGGATTTACCAGTGCCTAAAGGAGCTAAACTAAATCTTTCTGCATACGTAGGGTCGGCTGCTACCTCTGCATTATATTCATTTTCAGAAATAACTTTAATATTTTTTCCTGTTGTATTATTGTAAAGTTGAAATTTTGTGCCTAATTTTAATATTTCATTTGGCGTTAAAGTTCCGTCAGGATCTGCAAACACTGCATCTCTAACATCCTCAGTGACATCTACATATCTAGCACGATCTGTTGATGCAACCGATTGTGGTATAGTTACAATGGTGCCTTTTGTTTTATCAAAATAATCTTTTGGTTCAGAACCTTCAGTAGTTAGTACAGGTAAATATTTAGGTATTTCATTCCCATCAACACTAATACTCTCACCAAAATTTTGATTGTTTACAAAAATAGTTTCACCAAAATTACTTGCTGATGGATCATTTACTATAGCTTTTTCATATTTTACTTTTTCTGCAGTGCCAAAATTACCTAAATTTTTAGGATTATCTGGATCTGTTAAATCTATTACTTGGTTGTTAATTACTTTTAAATTTCTTTCATCTTCTGGAAACAATGACTCTTCTATTTGTTTCGCCTGTAAAGCACCACCCAATAACGCTTGTCCTAAAGGTTGTCCTTGTGCAATAGAAAGTCCTATATTTACCCTAGGATCACTTAAAAAACCACTAAAACCTTCTCGTCTAGGAGGTGCAAAGAAACCACCTGGTTGTGATGAAAAAAATCCTCTTGGGTTTGTGAGTGGGTTGTTAAATTGATTTACCATAATTATATCCTATAAAAATCCTAATCCGCCTAATACAGCACCGCCTAAAGCACCTGGCCCACCTAACGCAGAACCAGCTACAGCTCCACCAAAGGCACCGCCTAATGTACTGGCTTGTTGACCTGGTGCAGTGTTTATACCTGTAGGAAAACCACTTGCTATTGGACTAATAAGTCCAGCGTATTGTTGTAATTGTTGCATGGGTGCTGTTTGACCAAATTGAAATCTTGCAATCTGATCTTGTAATTGTCTTTGTGCTAAGTTTTCGTAAGCAGAACCTACGCCACCTAATGAAGCGATAGCTTGTTGCCTACGTAAATCTAAACCTTGTTGAATACCTGGAAGCTGTCCTGCAGCTTGTAATTGTCTACCTAATGCAGATTCCATGCCTGCTTGTTGCCGACCTATATCTGCTTGTGATCCACTAAACTGTCTACCAAACTGGCTTTCTAATGCCTGCATTTCTCTACCACGTTCTTGTGATGCTAATTGACTAGCAATTGGTGCATACGCTTGAGTGACACCTCTAGCTACTGCTTGTTGAGCCTGTGGTGAAGTGCCTGTTCTACCCATACCACCAAATTGTGATTGAACTGAACCTAATACGTCTGAAGTTATGCCTTCACGAATACCTGATAAATAGTCTGCTTGTGGAGTAAGTTGACCATAAGATGACCCCATACCTTGACCCATTCTACCTGTGTAAGAAGACATAGGAGAACCAGCAAACTGTCCAAAGGTCTGTGCAGCTTGTGCTTGTAGTGCTGAATTTTGTGCTTGTTCTAAAGCCTGAGCTTGTTGTAAATTAAGAGCTTGTTGTGTTTGCTCTGCAAATGGTACTACTGTACTTGAGGGAAAGAACGATCTTCCTAGATTACTTCGGTAAATGTTTTGTGCTTCACCTAATATATCTTTCAAAAACGGTTCTGCAGGTGCGTAAGGCTCTGTTCTTGATGTAGTTGTTTGATTTCCACCGCCACTTGACATACTTATTTCTCCAATTTCTTTTCTAGTAAATAATGAGTTGTTTTAAAACCCTTGTTGTTTAATATTTTTGACCAACCTGGTCTGGCATAAGTTTCAAAGTGAGTACACTCGTTACTTTTAGCCCATTTCTCTATATCGTGCAATCCGTCTTGCCAATCTTTTCTATTCTTACCAGTACAGATAAAAATGTTAGCAACCTTGCTATTTGGCCGAACTATAATTCTTGTTACCACAACCGCTTTTAGTTTTTGTTTCGCTTCTTCTTCCCAACCTAACCACAGTTGATTATCCCCACTACAACACGCTTCGTAAATATCTGACGTATTAAAGTGATGACCTGAGTAAGCAAGGGCTTTAGTAATAGAATCATCAACTAAGTTCCAAACTGCTTCTATGTTTTCTTTTGGTATTTGTACTATTCCGATCATGTAATTTCTAATATACTAGCTACTACGTGTAATTGATTAGCTGCAGATGCAGTTACTTTCAATATTTCACTAGATTTTAATACCAATGGTGAAGTCAAAAATTCTGCTGTACCGTTGGCAGTAGATGCTTTTGTTTTAAATAAACTAAAAGTTGCTGGACTACTTTCTGCATCAGTAAGTGTAATTGTAAGTGTTGGTGTTGCACCAGCATCTTCACTGACCAATATAGATTTAACAATAGACTGACCATTTGAAGGTGCAGTGTAAAAAGTTGTTTCGTCTGTAGATGTTAAATCAACTTTAGCGTTTGTATAGTTATGTGCCATTAGTCCTTATGTTTTGTTAAATTAATCATTGCTCCTGCATTGTCTTCAAGTCTTTTCCAAAACTCATCTAGTGCGTTTGGATGTTCGCAGTTAGCACATTTACAAACTGCACAAACACCGTTGTTACCACAATGACAATGATGATCGCAGTTTATGCAAGAAACCATGATACAACCTCTTGGTTTTCATCATTATGGTATCGTATTAATTGATTAGTAAGTTCTTCAACAACTAATTGAAACTCAAGATCAGCGTCTTTATTTTGATAAATATATTGTAAGTCTATTTTACTAGCCATTATCTACCACCAAAGAAACCTCTTGATTTACCTGTCGCTGCAGCAGCTCTGTCTTTTGAAGCTTCTCTTGCTTTGTCTAATCCACTACTTGTTTTTCTACCTGCTTTATCCGCTGCCTGTCTTGCTGTTGCCGCTTGAGCATCTGTTAAAGCTCCACTTGGTGTAGTGGATTTAGCCTGTAAATTGGACATCATTTTTTTGTATTCATAACTTTGCAACTCTTT
>Ga0114901_1002250_pt1 | contig 10431 bp, 6 predicted proteins | sample MalvireepMed_s16_FD_89686 | JGI IMG/M metagenome (GOLD analysis project Ga0114901, IMG submission 89686) | Marine viral communities from the Global Malaspina Expedition - Malaspina viral metaG DeepMed_s16 | ecosystem: Environmental > Aquatic > Marine > Oceanic | place: Mediterranean Sea... | reverse complement strand
CTACGGAAAAACCGATTGGAATGGTAAGGAGTTTTCGGTAATTGATACCGGAGGTTATGTACGTGGAAGTGATGACATTTTTGAAGAACAGATCGATAAGCAAGTAGAGCTTGCGATCGATGAGGCAGACGCCATTATTTTTATGGTAGATGTAGAAGCCGGCGTTACCGGGATGGACGAGGACGTAGCCACGTTATTAAGACGCCAGTCAAAGCCTGTATTCCTTGTCGTAAACAAGGTTGATAACGCGATGCGTCAAGATGATGCTGTTGAGTTCTACAATCTGGGATTAGGAGAATATTATACGATTGCGAGTATAAGCGGTAGTGGTACCGGTGATTTACTCGATGCAGTTGTAGAAGTGTTACCGGAGAAAGTTGAAGAAGAAGAATCTGTGTTGCCGCGCTTTGCGGTGGTAGGTAGACCTAATGCCGGGAAGTCTTCGTTTATCAATGCGTTAATAGGTGAAGATCGTTATATCGTAACCGATATCGCAGGAACTACACGCGATGCCATTGATACCAAATACAATCGTTTTGGTTTTGAATTCAATCTGGTAGATACTGCAGGAATTCGTCGTAAATCAAAAGTAAAAGAAGATCTTGAGTTCTATTCGGTGATGCGCTCGGTACGTGCCATTGAGCATTGTGATGTTTGCTTATTGGTGGTAGATGCTACACGAGGTTTTGACGGGCAGGTGCAAAATATCTTTTGGTTGGCAGAACGTAACCGAAAAGGGATTGTGATTCTCATCAATAAGTGGGATTTGGTTGAAAAGGAAAACAAAACGATACGTGAGTTTGAGAAACACATCCGCGCGCAGATCGAACCTTTTACCGATGTGCCTATCGTATTCATTTCAGCATTAACAAAACAGCGTGTTTATAAAGCGATCGAGACTGCGGTAAAAGTTTATGAGAGTAGAAGTACACGCATCAAAACCAGTGTGCTCAACGATTATATGTTGCCTATAATTGAAGCAACTCCGCCACCAGCGACTAAAGGAAAATACATCAAAATAAAATACTGTATGCAGTTGCCTACGCCACACCCGCAATTTGCATTCTTCTGTAATTTGCCGCAGTATGTAAAAGACCCGTACAGACGTTTTGTAGAAAATAAATTACGTGAGGAATTTGATTTTGAAGGTGTGCCCATCGCAGTGTACTTCCGTAAGAAATAGGAAAACGATTCAATAATTGATTATAAAAACCCACATTTTTTAAAAAAATGTGGGTTTTTACATTAAACCTTTTACGGTTTTTGCAGTCCTAGAATAAACGTACAATGTACATATATTACCTTTATGAAGCAGATTATAGTCTTAATCGTTGGACTGCTGGCACTACAACAAGGTGCTGCGCAAGATTTTCAATTAAACGGAACCATCAAAGATAATAATGGAGTTCCTTTAGAATCTGCCACGGTTTATGTCGAAAAAATAAGTGACAGTACGCTGGTTACTTATGGAATTTCAGACCGGGAAGGTTTTTTTGAGATGGAAGGCAGAACCGATCAAGATAAACTGAATCTGTTTGTTTCTTACGCAGGATTCAAACCTTTACGCCAAGAAATAACGATAAAACCTGACATTGCCTTAGGCGAAATCAAACTTGAAGTACAAGACAACTTGCTTGATGAGGTCATCGTGGTTGCAGACCGTGCGCCGGTGACACTTAAAAAAGATACGCTAGAGTTTAATGCAAACTCCTTTAAAACCCGACCCGATGCCAATCTTGAAGAATTATTGAAAAAGCTTCCGGGTGCAGAAGTAGATTCTGATGGGGCGATCACCATAAACGGAAAACCGGTTTCTAGAATCCTTGTCAATGGGAAAGAGTTTTTTGGAGACGATCCTAAAATCGCGACAAAAAACCTTCCGAAGGAAATTATTGAAAAGCTTCAGGTAGTTGATACCAAAACCAAAGCTCAAGAATTTACCGGAGAATCTGGAGATTCTGAAAATAAGACGATCAACATTACCATTAAAAAAGACAAAAATAAAGGGTATTTCGCCAGAGGAACCATTGGCGGTGGTACAGACGGCCGCTATGAAATGAGCGGGATAGGGAACATATTTAAAGATAATATGCGCACCACCATTCTTGCCGGTTCTAATAATATAAACAGTTCAGGATTTGAGTTTGACGATATTTATGGGATGATGGGGCGCAGCGGTGCGCGCGCGGTTGCTTCAGGAAATCGAAGTGGTGGCATCACAAAATCTGAAACTGCAGGGGCCAATTACAGCAATGAATGGTCTGATAAATATGAGTTGAACGGGGATTACTATTTTGACCGGTCTAATACCGATACCCGCAACCGTACCGAGCGTGAAAACATTCTGCCAGATACTACCTATTACTCTAATTCAGAGAATAGTAGTAATGCTGTAAATGACAGGCATCGGGCAAATGCACGCTTTGAAGTAGAGTTTGACACGCTTACTCGTTTGTCATATTCGCCGCGTTTTAATACCAGTAAAACAAAGTCTTTGCGCAGTACGATGGCAAATTCTTTAGACGGTAACAGAGACTTGGTAAACAATACAGAAACTTCAAGTCAAGATGATGTGTATAATGTTGACTTTAGAAATGAAGTTGACTTTATCAAGCGTTTTGGAAGTCGTGGCGCCTTTTTGAGAATGGAAGTTTCTCAGCGTTATAACAATCAGGAAAACGATAATTTTTATTTTTCAGAAAGTGAGTTTTTTGGTGATGATGCGCGTACCGAAGTGCAGGATCAATTTATAGATGAAGATGAGAAAGAATACCAGTACGGTTTGGAAGTTGAGCAGCGTCTCGTGCTGGCTACTGACTTTTTTATGGATCTGGCCTATGATTTTTCTTCCTCAAGGTCTACAAATAAACGCTACATCTACGACGCAGATGCGAGTGGTAATTATACGGTGCTTAACGACAGTTTGAGCAGTGATTTTGAAGTGAACACCTATAGACATACGCCCAACATTGGTTTTAATTATGATCACGAGGCTTGGCGTATCAACACCAATGTAGGTTTATTGAACACGATTCTTCAGAATGAAAACTTGCTCAATCCGGCTAATTTTGACAATACGTATAACAACTTGTATTTAAGTGCGCGAGTACGTTATGAGCTTGAACGTTCAAAAAGTATTTCGGTAGATTATCGTACCAATGCAAATACGCCTTCTATTCGCCAGCTACAACCCGTAGCAGATAGAACCAATCCATTAAATATCGTTGTGGGTAATCCAGCCTTGCGTCCGGCTTATAGTCATAATATTGGAGCTAATTTTAGAAGTTTCAATTTTGGTGCCGGTGGCGGAAGCGGAATCTTCAGTTCGTTTGATCTTAGCTTTACAGAAAATCAGGTAGTTTCTGTAAGTACCATTGGTGAAGATTTAAGACGTACGACAACCTATGCCAACGTTGATGGGGCGATGTCTGCGGGAGCGCGTATTTTCTATACTAAAAGCAGCCGCAAAGAGGAGAAAGAATTTAGATACAATTTCAGCTTAAGTGGAAACTTTAGCCGAAACGTAGGTTTTACAAATGGAACATTATTCAACTCTGAGCGTTTTAGTCTTTCTCCCGGAGTGCGTATGACTTATGCCATTCAAGAGGTTTTTGAAGTAAATCCCAGTTATAGTCTGACGTATAATGATACCAGATACTCGATTAATGAAAACCGAAACGAAGACTTTATCAATCACCGTGTAGGTTTTGAAGCGACTACTTTTTGGCCAAAGAATGTCATTTTTGGTAACGACATCAGTTACAACTACAACGGAAACGTGTCTCCCGGATTTCAGAATTCTTCCATTTTATGGAATACCAGTTTAGGCTATCAATTTCTTGATGAGAAAGCTACACTGAAGCTTAAGGTTTATGACGTGCTTGATCAAGTAGTAGATACACGACGTATCATTGGGGACGATTACATTCAAGATACAAACAGTTTGATCCTAACGCAATACGCGATGCTAAGTTTTACGTATAAGTTGAGCAACTTTGGAGGGCAATCAGGTAATCGACGAGGTGGCCCGCGTAGAAGACGGTAATCTATTAAATCGCTGAGAAATAATACGTTTTACGTTAAAGTTATCTTAAACTCGATAACTAATTTTTTAGTTATTTAAGAAATCTATTTATTCGTGTATCAATCAAAAAACAATCATGATCAATCGTTATTTAATTGCCTTAGTGCTGGGCATGTTCTTTTTAAGCACATCTGCCCAAGATTTTCAAATTACCGGTAAACTTATCGACCAAGAACAGAAAACTCCTTTAGAAGCGGCAACTGTTGTTCTAGAAACGCTTCAGGATAGTACCGTGATCAGCTACACCATAAGTGATCGCAATGGTCTCTTTGAACTTAGCGGAAAGTCTAATCTTCAAAAGGCAAATCTATTTGTCACCTTTGTAGGCTATCAATCTTACGAGCAGCAAATTGACTTTGCTAAAGAGCGTAGTATTGATCTAGGTGATATTCCTCTAGAATTTCAAGTAGAGTCCTTAGGTGATGTTGTGGTAAAAGGGAGAGCTGCGCCTGTTGTGATCAAGCAGGATACGCTTGAGTTTAACGCAGCCTCTTTTAAAACCAAACCCGATGCAACGGTAGAGGATCTTTTAAAAGAATTACCGGGAGCAGAGGTAGATGCCGATGGTCAAATACGCATCAATGGGAAACCGGTTAATAATATTCTGGTTAATGGTAAGCCGTTCTTTGGCGATGATCCTACCATTGCGACACGTAACCTTACCAAGGAGTTGATCAATAAAATTCAGGTTGTCGATACAAAAACAGAGTCTGAAGAATTTGCCGGTGAACAAGGCGATAGTGAAAATAAAACCATCAATATTACTATTGATGAAGATAAGAATAAAGGACTTTTTGGTCGGGTAGCTGCGGGTGGCGGCACCGATGATCGTTTTGAATTTGCAGGTATTGGGAACTACTTTGACAATGATCTGCGCTTCAGTTTGCTGGGAAGTGGAAATAACATCAATTCTCCTGGCTTTAGTTTTGGAGAGATCGAAAAGATGTTTGGTAATGCGAGCTATATTTCGGTGAGCAGCAGCGGAGGTTTTAATGTAGGTGGAAGAAGTTTTGGAATGGGGCAAGGTATCGTCAATTCGCGAAACGCAGGGATGAATTTTGCCAATGATTTTGGCGAAGCGATAGAGACTTCTGCAGATTACTTTTATTCTGGAGCCAATAGTTTTAATGAAACCGACAGGGTACGTGAAAACATCTTGCCAGATAACCGCTTTACCTCAATAAGTGACTCTCGCACCGATTCTAATACCGATAATCATTCTGCAAACCTTAGATTTCAAGCCGAAATAGATTCGACGTTTATGGTAGAATTTCGTCCTTCACTTAACTATACGTTGGGGACCAACAGCAGTTCGGGAAGTTCAGTAACCACAAATGAGGCCGGAGACTTGGTGAATGACAGCGAGTACGACAACTTTAATGATCGTACGACGCGTAATTTGAGTAATCGTCTTACCGCGACCAAACGTTATGGAGATAAAGGTGGATTTGTTCGAATTAATGGTAATCTTCAGTTAGACGAGACAGAAAGCATCGATTTTACCAATTCAGAAACCAATGTTTACGGTACCGATGCCAGTCAGATTTTACGAAATCAGCGTACCGATGGTGATAATAATACAGACGGAATTACTACAAATGTAAAGTGGCGCATTCCACTTATTTCAAAAAAGCTCTTTTTAGAGACCGAGTATGAGTTTAAGAATGAAAATCGAACCAATACGCAGTTGGTTTATGATTTTGATGCTGCCAGCCAGTCGTACAACCAACTCATTACCCCACAGAGTACCGATTTTGAAAGTACAAACCGAAGTCATAAACCTCAATTTGGAGTGAGCTATAATTCAAAAAAACTCCGCGGAAGCATTAACGCAGCGTATGTAGCCCGAAAATTAACAGGAGAGGATTTATTGACTGATGAAACCGGAAACCGAGTGCGTGATATTGATTTTGAGAATAATTTTAACGCCCTTGAAGCTACGGCTCGATTGAACTATAATTTTACACAAAAACTAAGTTTGTGGTCTGCCTATAACTTAAGTAATAACGCACCAGATGTTAGACAACTTTCTCCTTATTTAGATGTTTCAGACCCGATTAACACTGTTCAAGGTAATCCTAACTTGAGTCCGACCAATAGCCATAACTTTAACATGGGAGTCAATAATTATGATTGGGAGACTAGAAGCGGATTGTATTCTTATTTTGGTGCTACGTTTACTAATGATCAAGTGGTAAACCTTACTACTGTAGATGATAATTTCGTGCGATCTACCACTTTTACTAATGTAGATGGGGTGTACAACGCTTACGGAAATCTGGGCTATAACAAAGACTACAAACTGGATAGTCTTAGAACGTTAAAAGTTGAAGTAGGAATGAGTGGTAGTATCAATCGCTTTGTAAACTTTTTCAATGCCGATCAATATGCTAGTATCACTAAATCTGTTTCGCCTAGTTTAGGCTTACGTTTTACCTGGACCGATTGGTTTGAGCTGCGTCCTGAATATAGAATTAGCTTTAATGAGACGACATTTAATCGTGATTTCTTTGATGGGCAAGAATTTACGCAGCACAATGCGCGCCTACGTACTACAACCTATTTCCCAGAGTGGCTGACTTGGGAAAATGACATTAGATATACTTACAATCCAAATGTAGGAGCAGGATTTCAACGGGATGCGGTATTCTGGAATACGTCATTGGCGTATTCTTTCCTGAATAATAAAGCAATAGCGACCTTTAAAGTTTACGACTTGCTTAATCAAAATACCAACTCAAGACGTACAGCCACGCAATCCTATATCGAAGATGTACAGAGTACTGTTTTGCAGCAGTATTTTATGTTGAGCTTCAGCTATAAATTCAATACGCTGGGTAAAAAAGGAGAAGTTAGAGAGAATGGTTGGTGGGATTAATCAGGTCAAGTGTGACTTTGTATAAATTCTGGTTAATCATTTTAGATTTTAGCCAAGCATAAAAGCTTATAGCAAATAGGTCTTCACGCTCGAGACCGACCCATTCAAATGAACGATCAACTTCTTTGGTGAACGTATCAGATTGAACGTGCTTAGGGTTTGTGTAATAAATGCTCGCTAGCTTGATGAAGGTTAATACACGTTCTTCTCCAAGAGCTTTGAGTCTGTTGTAAAACCTTTTATGTAAAGATTTTTGTTTTTGCAAAACCAAATCCAGCTTGTCTAATTCTATCAGAAGTAGAAAGCCTATAATTTCTTTTTTAACTACCCAAGTAAGACCTTGATGTCTTTCATAGTAGTGGTCACTATGCTGAAATTTTTTATAGATCTGATAGGCATCTTTATATCTGTTTTGATGAAAATAGAGTGTTGTTAAAAGGAGTTGAACTTGAGGTTCGTTACTTTTGATGTTTTCGCATAATTCAATAGCCGCTAAAGGGTTGCCTGAATAATTTAAAGTGAGCGATCTAAGAATTAATGTTTGATTACGAAATTGATAAAGATATCTTTTTGATAAAATAGAATCAAGCTCATCTAAAAAGTCTAATGTCTTTTGGAAATTTTTATTTCTAAAGCTATTTGAAGCCATTAGATAGAGAATCTGTAAGTGATAATAGCTATGCTTATTTGAAGTTTTTTTTGTGTTTACGTGGCGAAAAGCTTCTTGCATTAAAGGTGAAATATCATAGTAATTACTTTCAGCTTCGGCAGTGTCGCAAAGAAGATCCATGAATTGGAAAAGAGACTTGTATGTGAAATCCTGGTTAGGAATTATATTAAAATAATCTAGTACTTCTTTTAGAGCTATATTTTTATTAGTTGTACCTGCTCTTAATTTACGTTTTAAAGTTGCGTAGGCCTGTTTAAATTTAAGCGTGGTGTTCAACATCCTTAAATTTCGATCGCTATTATCTAAAATTGAGTTTAGGTTGATTTCTGGCAGTATAGCTGCATATTGCAATTGTGTATCATAAATTTCGTGTAGCGCAGTGTGTAGTTCAAATTCAAAAGCAAGTTCTTCAGCCTTTGAAAGTGTTTTCCACCCAAGTTTAAAGAGCTTTTTTTCAAATAAAATGCGACTGGATAATAGAAGTTTTAAAGTGTCTGATTCTTCACTTGATTCCTTAGCAAAACTTTTGGATGCTATAAATTCAAGTAGACTATCACGCAAACGCTTACTTAGGGCGTGGTAAGCATTCCGATTCATTTTCTTATAAAGTGTTTGCGGTAATTCTTTGGTTTTACCCTGACAAATCATTTTGAATAAAAGTATGTTTTTAGCATCTCCTCGTCGGTTCTTCTTTTTAAGGAATTGTACTGCTTCCTTTTGTTCTTCATCCGAAAATGTACTTATCAATTTGAAAAGGTTGTTCATTAAATAGTAAGTATTAATCGCTATAGTTACAGTAAATATAGTAGTTGCTGCGTATCAATTTACTTTTAAATCATAAGTATTTCTAAAAAACAGGTTTTCCTGATTTAGAAGCTACTCTCACATTTGTAGTGTAATTCTCAAAACAAATATTATGAAAACTACATTTGAAAACGAAAAGAATGTTCTTTCTAATGAAAGTAAAGGTTCAGCATTCCAAAATTCAACAAAGCCCACTGCTGCTTTCGTTTCAGCTGCTTGGTCTGCATTATTTATAGGCATGCTGTCCTACTGCATCGGTTTGTGGAATGCTTCGATGCTTTTAAATGAAAAGGGGTACTACTTTACAATCTTACTCTTTGGGTTATTCTCGGTAATTTCTGTACAAAAGAGTGTTCGGGATAAGCAAGAAGGAATAGAAGTGACAGATATTTATTATAGTATCAGCTGGTTCACCACAATAGCGTCAATTCTTCTTTTAATAATAGGGCTGTGGAATGCTAACTTAGAGTTGAGCGAGAAGGGATTCTACGGTATGTCTTTTACATTGAGTTTGTTTGCAGCGGTTACGGTACAAAAGAATACAAGGGATCTTAAATTATTCTCGAAAAACTCATAGCGATTAAAAGGGCTCATATGAGCCCTTTTAATTATTGATTTTCAAAAGCCTTTAAATACCTTATTAAATTAATTAAATGTGCTTCAGAATGAATTTTCATAAGGGTGTTGAAATACCATAAACCGTCATTCAGGCTGGTGTTTTTGAGGCGCCAGGCGACTTCGCTTAGATCAATGATCAGATCTGTTAGATCGTCAATCGCATCTTCTTCCAACAGTTCTGGATCTTGATCGGTTTTAAAAGAAATAGTACTCGAGCGATACCAACCAAACTCCGGGAAATTTACTTTCACATACGCGTAAACTTCAGCATAGTCTAGACGTTGTACTTCTTTATAAAGTTGCTCGTCAAAGTTGGAGTTTAAATTCAAATACAAAGCGTATAAGTCTCCCAGAGATTTTTTGAGACTTACCAATTTGTTGGGGTCAGCAACTGGTTCACTTCCGTATTTTGTGATTTGATGTATGAGTTGAAGAAAAGATTCCAAATGAAATTTCTTTTAAGAATTAAAGGGATCGGTTGGGTCATTGCAATTTAGAAGGATAGCAGGTAGTATTTACCAACCTCCGGAAGCACCACCGCCTCCAAAGCCGCCACCGCCGAAACCACCTCCAAAGCCGCCGCCTCCACCGAAGCCACCACCAGAGGATCCTCCGCCAAAGCCACCGCCTCCGAGTCCGCCGCGACCTAGACTGCTCAAAATGATGACGTCTAGTAAACTGCCTGCACCGCTACGTCTACCACCGTTTCTGCCGTTTCCGCCACCGCGAGAACGACTTAGGATAAAAATGATAACGAAAAAGATGATGATAATGGGTAGAAAATTGCGAATACTGGGACCGTTATTTTCCTGTCTCGAACCTTGGTATTCGCCTTGAAGCATTTGAAAAAGTGCATTTGCAGCTTGGTCCAGACCCGCGTAATAATCGCCTCTTTTAAATTGAGGGATCATAATACGGTTGATCACCTGTTCGGCCATACGGTCTGTGATGATCGTTTCGATCCCATAACCGGTGTTGATATCAACTTTACGATCTTCGGTGGCCAGTGTGATCAGGATTCCGTTGTCTTTCCCTTTTTGACCAATGCCCCATTTTTGGCCCCATTTAGCTCCAAGAAAGCTGATGTCTTCACCTTTGGTACTCGGGATGATCACCACCACAATTTGCGTTGAGGTAGTATCACTATAGCGTACAAGTTTATTTTCAAGTGCTGCCTTTTGACCAGAATTTAAAAGATCTGCATAATCGTAAACACTGGTTTGTTTGCTTGGTACTTCCGGAATATCAAATTGCGCTAATCCTTTCGCCGAAAGGCAAAAAAGAAAAGCAAGCAAAAGCATCGTTCTAATAGAACGTATTTGAGGTAAATAGATCAAGAGGTCGATATTTCGTCTGAAAGTTCATTGATGTCATCAT
>Ga0114901_1002247_pt1 | contig 10434 bp, 7 predicted proteins | sample MalvireepMed_s16_FD_89686 | JGI IMG/M metagenome (GOLD analysis project Ga0114901, IMG submission 89686) | Marine viral communities from the Global Malaspina Expedition - Malaspina viral metaG DeepMed_s16 | ecosystem: Environmental > Aquatic > Marine > Oceanic | place: Mediterranean Sea... | reverse complement strand
CACGCTACGCCCAACCCGTAACAAGTCACTGCAATGGTTTGCGCAATATCAGGGCTGTTAGCTAAATCAAACTCTACACGTTTCGGTTTTGGCTGATCTACTTTTTCCAGAAGTACCGCATGCTTTTCAAAAGTAGTCTTGACTCCTAATTTTTGATATAATTCTGCCAACACAGAGTCGCCCTGCAAACTGTCTTTTTTATAACTGGAAATTTTCAGCTTTGCTGTATCACAAAGTGCTGCTAAACTGTAATAGTATGAAGCGCTACTCCAGTCTGACTCTACGACCATTTCTGAAACGTTGATCGCACCGGCTGGTTTAATTTTTATTTGCTGTCCTTCAAAACTACTTTCGATTCCTAACTGCGTAAGGAGCGAGCGAGTCATTTCTATATAAGGCACTGAAGTGATCTGACCTATGAGATTAATTTCAATTCCGTCTGGTAACGAAGCGCCCATCATCATCAACGCAGAAATATACTGACTGCTCACATTTGCAGCGAGTGAAACCGTACTCTTAGTAAGCTTTTTCCCTTTGATCAAAAGCGGTGCGTAACCCTCATTATTTTTATAGGTAATGTCTGCTCCTAATTCTCTCAGGGCATCAACCAGCAAACCTATAGGACGCTCTTGCATACGAGAACTTCCCGTGAGGATGGTTTCTCTATCTTCAAAAGCTGCAAAATACGCCGTTAAAAAACGCATAGCAGTACCTGCGTGATGTATATCAACCGTCTTTTCTTTTGAAGCTAATGCTTTTTGCATCACCTGACTGTCGTGGCTGTTAGACAGATTCTTGATCTTAAAATTCCCGAATAAAGCCTGAAGCAAAAGCAATCTGTTGCTCTCACTTTTAGAGCCTGTAATTTTTATTTCTCCGGCTAGTTGCGGTTCTTTTTGGTCGAGTTTGAGTATCAAAATGCGTGGTTTTGGTTGGTGGTTAATGAGCTTACTGAAGCTTCTTATTGTTGTGATGCCTTTCGTGATCTCTTTTGGTTTTAAGATCAAGCTTTTTATCAAAAGCTTCTTGCAGATCAATACCGGTTTGATTGGCTAGACACAATACGACAAAAAGCACATCGGCAAGTTCTTCACCCAGGTCTTTATTCTTGTCGCTTTCCTTCTCGCTTTGCTCGCCATAGCGACGCGCAATAATACGCGCCACTTCACCTACTTCTTCGGTAAGCTGCGCCATATTGGTCAATTCATTAAAATAGCGAACGCCGTGATTATTGATCCATTCATCAACTGCTTTTTGAGCATCATCAATTTTCATAGGTATCATCTTTATGAAGATGCTAAATTAAGGTAAAGCAAAAAAATTAACGCAAACTCATACGGCTTATTAAATACTTTTCTGAAGAATCACTTTTTCAGCTTCTTTAGTGATACGCAATTTGAAAAACTCTTTTAGGTCTAAGTAACTGTCAACAGGAATAAAATTATCTTTTAAATCAAACTTGGTCATCACCTGAAGTGTGTTTCCTGAATTGTTTATCGAATACGTAAAACTCCCCATATCACCGGGCAAAACTATCCTAGATGCCTCGGGCAATTGCTGCACGGTATACCCTTGAGGCAACTTGATTGTGATATTTATATTTTGACTCACCGGATAATCAAATTCTACAGGAGTTAAACGTTCATCGGCCTTAAATGGATTTTCATCTAGTCTTAAAAACACTAACGGATTAAGATACATCTGGCCGGGAACTTGATCTACCGCTTGGTCTATTACAAAATCAAGAGACTCGGTTATGGGCTTGTCTAAAAGTTCTAGCGATTCCATTTTATGATTTGTGATCTGATCTACTCCAAAGTAATCTACGCGCTCATTCTTCCAATCTACAAGGGATTTATTTCCTATTTGATGGCGTAATTCTAAAGCTTCTAAACTACTAAAACGCTGCTTCAAGACTCCGGTTAACTTTCCATCCTCTGTCAATTCAGCAGAAATATAACTATCTCGCCTAGGACTTATCGTTTCTAATAAATCAAGCTCTTGAGAAACTCCCGCGGCATTGATCATTCTACCTTTCCAGTTATAAACGCGAGTAGGTAAAATATTGGGCGCGCTCAGCTTATCTGTAGCGTCAAGCAAAGTGGTTTTTAGACCATTCCTGATTCCCACAACTACATAATTATAACCTTCTCGGGTAGGATATAAAGGAATACCATATTGCTTTGTACTTATCAAAACCGGATTTGCCTGTACTCCGCATTCGCGTAAAAGCACCGTTAAAAGCAAGTTTATTTCGGCAACATCACCAGATCCTTTATCGTAGGCTTTATTCACACCATCTTCGGTAAATTTTCCGTAGTTCTCGTTCCAAGTTACTTTTGACTTTACATATTTTAACGCAGCATCAATACGCTCTTTAGTTCCGCTGTTATTTGCCACGATGCTTTCTGCTACTTTTTTTATAAAAGATGAAGGGTTCATTTGCCCTCCAAATTCTTTTGCTTTAAAAATAGATTTTGCAACCTCTTCCCATGTAGTCGCATATTCCTTTTTCTCCCCCTCATTAATTTCAGTCGAAATCAATTCATAAACAACACTCCAGCGATAATTTCTAGGATTCACCAAATACACCTCGTCTTTTATTGCGGGTATATCGGTATAAGTATATTCGGCAACCAGTTCTTTAAAACTTGCATAGGTAGATGTACCGTAACTATTTTGAAAACTGAAACCACCGTCTGCAACAGATTCTTTGGGCTTGATATCAAAATAGCCTTTTCTAATTCTTCTAAACTGAAACATTCCAGGAGTTCTGATCTTGGCATAATAATTAACAACCGGTATAGACTCCTGAAGGACCAAATCATCAATCTTATAGTATGGCGAAACTGTTTTGTAGCTCCATTCTACAACACTACCCACCTGCACATCCGGCATGGTAAATGTGGTTTCATCCCAGTGCTCTGAGCGCTCATTTTCAAATACACCTTCTTTATCGATTTTGGTCTTTTCAATTTTACCATCAACAAGGTTGTAAGTGACTGCTTCTATATCTTCTACGCGCTCTTTATCACCATTGCTTTTATAACTCAAAATTTGCTTTGTTGCATAATCTAAACCTTCTTTAGAAAGGATCTTGATGCGCTCTGTAACCTCATTCACAAACATAAAACCTGATGTGCTTTTATAGTCAACATAGGTTTCCCGAATTTTATTCAGATAAACCGCAGGAGCTAAAGAATCTTTGGCGTAGACTTTCATCTCAAGTTCCGCTTCAGAAACTTTATCAAGATCATAGTCCTGAGCCAAAAGCAATTGAACGCTCATCAATGCAACTACAAAGAGTGTGCTTTTCAGTCTTAGATGATTCATTAAAAATTAAATTTTTGTAAGTACGATTTTTTCATTTTGTTTGGTCACGATCATCTCATAGAACTTTTTTAGATCCTGATAGTAATCTGGAGCTATAATTGAAGAATTGAGAGAAAAATCGGTAGAAATATTAATACTATTTCCCGATTGTGAAACCCGATAAGCAAATGAAGCAAGCTTGTCTGTCATATTATACAAAACGCTTTCAGGAATACTTTCTACAGTGTATCCTTCTGGGATTTTAATATTAATGATGTAGCGATCTTTCCAAGGGTATCTAAAATCTATAGGATGTAAACGCTCATCAGACTTAAAAGGATTTTCGTCTGTTGCTTTGTGCATTAATGGAGACACATAAAGCTTATCGCCTACTTCTTCAATACCGCTCAACAATTCAAAATCATAAGCTACTTCAAGAGGCTCATAAACATTATCAAGATTCTCAAGCGCCAAGCCATCAAGCTCTATCCCAGAATACATGCCTTCAAAAGCTTTCAATTGATCATCTTGAGAGCTCTCCCCAAATTTTTTCCTGAATAATAAACCGTAGTTACCAGTATATCTACTTTTTAAACTTCCTGTTGTGGTTAAATCAGCATTGATCTCGGTACTGATCAAGGTGCTTTCTGTAGCGTGTGCCGAAGGATAAAGACTTACCCATTCTGAAGATCCATCTTCACGAATCATTCTACCATTCCAGTTTAATAAATTTTCATCCAGTAAATCTGGAGCGCCTTTCTTATTGGTCGCATCCAACAAAAAGATATGATCTTCTAATTTTGCTCCGGCGATCACATCGTTAAAGCCATTTCTCGTAGGATAGACCGGGATCCCATTATCTCGAGTGCTCAATATCACCGGGTTTGCATCTATCCCGGCATAACGCAACATACTTACCAACATCAAATTAATATCTGCACTATTCCCTACTCCATTTTTATAAGCTTCTTTGACACCTTCATCTGCATAAACGCCTATGTAGTTGTTCCAAACCATTTTTTGCTTTACATATTCAAATATGCGTGTAAGCTTTTCTGATGGACTTGTCGCACCTGCTATAACTTCATCAATGGCATCATCAAAAAATCGCGTTGAATTTAGCTGACCTCCAAAATTATCAGAATCATAAATACTCTTAGAAACCGCTTCCCAACTACTGGACATAGTTTGTAGCGGCTCTCCCGGGAAATTGGTAAACGAAAGCTCAAAATTTAATGCCGCTTTGTAGTTGTCAATATTAGACGAGAATGCTTCTTCACGCATTGCCGGGATATCAGACGCGGTAACTTTATACCCTTTTCTTTGAAAATCTATTGTACGCGTCTCTAACCTTGGGCGGTCTTTGGTCTGAAAATTTCCTGTTGAAGATCCCTGTCTTACAGAATAATTTATGCGGTCTGCCTGACTTGTTTCTTCTACATTTAATGGCAGTAATCCTTTTCTGTGTAATTGATACACCAACCATTCTGGAGCATAAAAACTTACATCTACCTGATTTACCGGAATTTCCTCCTGAAGCCTAATTTCGTCAATTGATGAATAATATGGAGAGGTTATTTGGTATTGAAACTCGATCACACAACCGGGCTTTAAATTGGGCATCGTAAACTTCTTCAAATCATAGAACTTGTTTTTCTCTTCTTCAAAGATTCCATCGTTGCGCAATTTGGTCTCTTCAATTTTACCATCTTCTAAGGTATAGGTAACACCCTTTATCTTGCCTACACTTTCATTTTCTGAACCTCCCGTGTATATCGGAATATTTTGAGTCGCCCACTCAAAACCGTCAGAATTGTAAATTTTAATACGCTCAAAAACTTCAGTAGTTAATCTAAAACCACTGTTTTGATAATAATCGAGATGTGAATATTGCTCTCTATACAAGATAGCCGCATCGCTTTCTGAGTCTTTTGGATGCGCCTCTTCCTGAAGTTCTTCTATAGAAACCTTCCCGAATCTAAAGTCTTGGGCAAAAGCTGTTGAGGCAACTAGCAAGAAGGCTAAAAGCGTAATTTTATGCATATTATAGTTTTTTAATTAATACTTTTTGGTTATCCTGTTTTACAATTGATTTATAAAAATCTCGATACGTCTCATAGGCTGCTTTGTCATACTGGCCTTCATTGAATTTTAAAGATCTCTTATACAGAAGCTCAGAACCCTCCAGAAGATATTCGGTAGTATAAGAACCAAACGCTTCTTCTATTTTTTCGCCTTCAGGTAAAGCATCTACAGCGTATCCTTCGGGTACTTGAATACGGACTTCCTGATTCTGGATGGTTCCTCGTAGAATGATCAAATCTGATTTTCGTTCAGCATATCTTGGAGGAATTGCGTCTCTAGTAAGCGCGAATGTATTAGGCCGAAGTAGAAAATCCTCACCTACTTTTGTCGCATAATTTGAAGCCTCGGCTTTCATGCGCTCATCATATGTAATGCCCAAACGATCGTTATTAAGCTCAATCGCACTCACCGAAAGATTATTGATCGCATCAAATGTTGAGTAATAATGATCTGTAAGCTCCTTTTGATCCATGCGATCAAGCTGCATACGGCTGGAGTAATAAATCCCTTTTGAGGAGCGACTCAGACTTCCTTCTAATCCTCCGTTTACATCAAACTTAAAATCTGCATAAAGCTTTAACACATTTTGATCTTGCTCATACTTAGTGGTTCTCGCGAGTTTCCCGCCATCTTCGGTAAGTAATAAAACATCCCGGTCATCGGTAAATGTGCCCATATAACCAAATGGAGTTTCCTGACTTGTACATTCAAGAAATTTGATTTCGTCCCCCAACTGCACGCCTAAGATGGCATGATTTCCTTGTATGGCTACCACATCTGTCTCAAGAGACTCTTTACCGGGATCACCATATAAAACAGTATAGTAAGATTTGATACCTACCGCTTTAAGCAAACTTTGCGTGTAATTACTTAAGGCTTTACAATCACCATAGCCTAAGCGGTGTACATCTGAAGCATTCATAGGTTTCCAGCCGCCAATTTCTACCTGAACACTTATGTAGCGTACTTTATCTTGTACATATTGATAAATAGCTCGGGCTTTGGCCTCATCATCTTCTAGATTTGCAACTAAGGCACGCACTTCAGCTAGAGTAGCTTCATCTAGATCTTGCGTATCTTTTACCAGATCGTTGTACATCCAGCCTCCAAAATCCTTCCAGGTTTTAGCGATTCCGGGGACACCTTCAAGATAAAAACTATCAAAAAAACATTTTACACGTGGTACGCGTTTATCTAAAGCAGGTGAATGATATTCCCAGGTAATGGGTGCTATATCCTTGGCGGTCCAAATCGTTCGATCTTCTAGTTCTTCTTTTTCAATAGCATAGCCTTCAAAATGCGTTTCTTTAATATGCGGTTTTTGTTCCTGCGGGTAGATTACCGTAAATTTTGAAAATTCCGTACCGCTATCATATTTAGATATAGGCATCCAAGGTCTGATAAAAGCGGTCGTCTCCGAGGTAGTTTCAGAAGTAAATTGGATTGTAAATGGGTAGGATGTTGGTGTGTAATCAAGATATAATACCCTTCTATCTTCATAAAGAGAACCTCCAGAAACTGCACTAAAATCCTTAAAATCGCGTTTTTTGATCTTATCCTTTTCCCGGCCGGCCATGTCGTAGATAACGGCCTCAATATCATTTACTTTGGAATTATTACCATAATACGCATACGCCGCTACATCACCTAAGCCCACCTTATTGTAAACCGTCACAACGCGTGAGATCGTTGTTTTCAATTTACCGGGATCTGATAAATCTAAGGTAATTTCTTCGTTCCTAAGTACGCTATCTGCTCCTTGGGAAAGTTCAGGATTGACGGTTAATGCAGAAAGCTCTAAATTTTGACTAAATGCCGTTGCACAGACAACATTTAGTATTAAGAATAATTTTTTTGCCATATAAAAGATTGAATGGCAATATAATAAAATCTTAATATAATCTTAAATTATTCCTTATTCTTCGAATCAATATTTATGGTGACTGGTCCGTCATTGATAAGTGCTACTTTCATATCTGCACCAAACTCGCCTGTTTTAACCTGTCGCTGAAGCTTTTGCGAGAGCATTCCTGTGAATTTTTCGTAAAGCGGAATCGCCTGATCTGGCTTTGCTGCTTTGATGAATGAAGGCCGGTTTCCCTTTTTGGTTGAGGCAAATAGAGTAAACTGACTTATCAATAAAATCTCGCCACTTTTATCGAGAATACTTTCATTCATCAAGCCCTCGTCATCACTAAAAACACGCAGCCCTATAATTTTTGAAGTGAGCCACTCGATATCCTCTTCGGTATCTTCGGCAGTAATGCCTAAAAGAACGACAAAGCCTCGACCTATTTTACCTTTGATCACATTATTTATAGTGACTGAAGCTTCACTTACTCGTTGTATAACAACACGCATACCTTTTTGTTTTAAGAGTTTTGATCGTAGACATTACGACGGTAATTTTCTTCATCACCTTCAATGATCTGCTTATAACTCTGATATCTTGACCAGTGCAGTTCATCATGTTCTAGGGCTTCTTTTACAGCACATTTAGGTTCTTCTAAGTGCAAACAATTATTGAATTTACACTGCTCTTTAAGCGCAAAGAATTCAGGAAAATAATCGCCCAACTCTTCCTTTTCCATATCAACTACCCCAAAACCTTTGATCCCCGGAGTATCAATAATTCGGGCATCAAAACTAAGGTCAAACATTTCTGCAAAGGTTGTTGTGTGCTGACCTTGCATATGCTGGTCACTGATCGCCTTGGTTTTAAGATCAAGAGCCGGCTCAATTGCGTTAACAAGAGTTGATTTACCCACACCACTATGACCCGAAAACATACTGGTTTTTCCTGTCATCAGTTCTTTTACCTGATCAATATTTTTACCGGTTTTTGCTGAAATGCCAATGCAGGTATACCCGATTTCACGATACATTTCTGCGAGGTATTTTACCTCACCAAATTCTTCAGCAGAAAGGGTATCTACTTTATTAAAAAGTAAAATCGCTTCGATTCCATAAGCTTCACAAGTCACCAGAAAGCGATCTATAAACGCCGTAAATGTAGGTGGATTATTTAGCGTAATGATTAAAAAGCAACGATCGATATTTGCAGCGATTATGTGCGTTTGTTTTGAAAGATTGACCGATTTGCGAATGATATAGTTTTCACGATCCTCAATCCCCTTGATCACACCGGTCACAGCATCGCTTGTTTCTTCAAGCTCAAAAACCACACGATCTCCAACAGCTACAGGATTGGTACTCTTAATACCCTGAATTCTAAAGCGTCCTTTGATGCGGCAATCATAAAAATTGCCGTCTGCATCTTTTACACTATACCAACTGCCTGTTGATTTATAAACTGTTCCTTTCAAAAAAACTTTTTACTAATTTAATCCTGTAAAACTACTTTATTTAAAAATAACTAAAATCACTTATCTCTAAAATCCTACAGTATGAAAATCAAAACTACACTTCTTCTATTACTTAGCTTACTAAGTCTACCACTTTGCGCTCAAGTGATGGAATATCAAACCGTAACCGTAATCGAATCTATCATCCCTAACGGAATTGGCCGCTCTAGAATGATCTCTACCGAAGCTGAACGTGACTACAAAGAGTTTACCAGCGAACGCTCTGAAGAAGATAACTCCAGAAACAAATCAAGTCGAGGGGACATTCGCGTAAAGAATTTTGAAGAAACCAAGCTGCTTAATTTTTTCAACTTGGGCGGAATACGTTTTCAAAACATCGCAGCAAATGATGCTGTAGTGACCTCAAAAATCAATGCGATGGCTGAAGAAGGCTGGGAACTCGCATTTGTAAACAGTGGTGTAGAAAGCTACGGCGGTAAAGATGATGAAAACGGAATTTATGTTACCCGCTATATTTTTAAAAGACCAAAACAGGAATAGTAAACTACCTCAGGGCAAGCCCACGATGCATTGATTGAAAACGAATTTTCAATTTCGAGGCAAGCCTCGGAGTATTAAACTCCTTTGGCAGAGCCAATAAAAACACCAAGAGATAAGACTAGCAGGTATTTTACCTGTTGGCGTTGTCAATAAAAAAGGCGCTCACTGAGCGCCTTTTTTATATTTACTATGTATAAAAGCCTAAGCTTCTTCCATTCTAGAAATTTTCTTCTGGTGATTGATCGATTCTTGGTGAATCGCTTTGAAAACACGTAGAATAAATTCTTCACTCAAGTTGTGCTTCTCTCCTTCTAAGATCATTGCACCTAAAATCTCATTCCATCGTTTAGACTGAAGGATTGCAACGTTATTTTCAGTTTTAAGTTCGCCTATAGCATCAGCGATCTTCATACGCTTCCCTAAACTTTCGATCAATTGATGATCAACTACATCGATCTGTGTACGCAGCGTATTCAGTTTATTATTGAATTCAGCAGCTGTCCCTTCTTCTTTACGAATTTTTAGATCTTTCATAATCTGCACCAAACTCGCCGGTGTGATTTGCTGTTTAGCATCACTCCACGCATTATCTGGATCGTAGTGGGTTTCAACCATGATTCCGTCGTAATTAAGATCAAGACCGGTCTGGCATAGATCAAAAATAATATCACGACGCCCGGCGATATGTGATGGATCTAAAATTAATGGAAGGTCCGGAAACTGGTTTTGTAAATCAACAGCAACTTGCCATTCTGGATTGTTACGGTAACGGGTTTTCTCATAGGTTGAGAAACCTCTGTGAATCACACCAAGATTTTTAACATCCTGCGTATAAAAACGCTCCACAGCCCCTAACCATAAAGCCAGATCAGGATTCACCGGGTTTTTAATAAGAACTGTTTTATCTGTTCCTTTAAGCGCTTCTGCAATTTCTTGAATATTGAAAGGAGAAACGGTGGTACGTGCACCAATCCATAGAATATCTACATCGTGTTTTAACGCAAGCTCTACGTGATTAGGATTTGCAACCTCGGTAGTTGTAAGCATACCGGTTTCCTCTTTAGCTTTCTGAAGCCATTTCAAACCTAGCGCTCCCACACCTTCAAACATTCCCGGGCGGGTACGTGGTTTCCAGATTCCTGCTCTAAAAACAGTAGCATCTGTGTCTTTT
>Ga0114901_1002235_pt1 | contig 10459 bp, 8 predicted proteins | sample MalvireepMed_s16_FD_89686 | JGI IMG/M metagenome (GOLD analysis project Ga0114901, IMG submission 89686) | Marine viral communities from the Global Malaspina Expedition - Malaspina viral metaG DeepMed_s16 | ecosystem: Environmental > Aquatic > Marine > Oceanic | place: Mediterranean Sea... | reverse complement strand
TGAACAGGTCGGTGAGCGCCAGCCGCTGCGCCTGCACATCGCGCCGCTGAACCGCCAGCTGATAGCGCATGCCGGCTGCCACATAGGCTTCGAAATCGGTGGTCGGCATCAGCGCGCTGATGCGACTGGCGGCGGTGGCGGTGTCGCGCGCCTTCAAGGCCGCCTCGGCATCCGCTGCGCTGGCGCGGAAGGCGTCCGACATGGTGATGGGCGGACCCGCGACCACGATCTTCTTCTTTTTCGCCGACACGGGCGCGGTCGCCAGCATGCCCGCCATGGCGGCCAGCATCAGGCCACCGGAAACCTTGTTCAATCCACGCACGATATGCCCCCGCCTATCCCATCAATCCATGCCGGCGAAAGGCGCCGGCCGCATGTTCGACGCCGCCGAAGCCTCTGCGGCTCCGGCGGCGTTCGTCGTCAGGCGCCCTTGGTGCCCAGATAGGCGAGCCAGAGGCCGGCGATCTGCTTGCGCGCGCCGCCCTGCACCGCCTCGAACGCGGCCTTGGCACCGGCCGTGTCGCCGCCCAGCGTCTTGGCAATGCCCAGACGCGTATTCACTTCGTCCGCATCGACGCCGCCCTTCTGCTTGGCGAGTTCGAACATGGACGCCGCCTTGGCATAGTCGCCATAGCCCAGATAGGCGTCGGCGGTCGCCGCCGCGATCTTGCCATTGGCGGCCTTCTGCGCATCGGCTTCGGCCGAGCCCAGCGTGCTCTTATCGCCCGCGATCTTGGGCACCGCGCTCTGGTAGACGTCCGCGCCCTGGTTGGCGTTCAGCACGCCCTTCGACCGGCCCTTGTCGATAACCGTCTTGACCTCGCCATAGATGCCGGTCTTCGACGCCATCTCGGCATATTCGGTGAAGTCCTGCGCCACGACCAGGCCGTCCGACGCGCCGAGCAGACGCAACACGTCCAGATTTTCGCGGTTGGTGATGTTGGGGTTGGCACGCTGGAAGAGGCGGACCAGCGTCCGCAGGTTCTGGCCGCTCGGATCGGCCTGATAGGACATCTTCGCCCATTCGGTCACGTCCGGCAGCTTGGCCGCTTCGGCGCGGCTGACGCCGATCTGATACCATTGCGCCGGCACCTGCTGGCCCGCGGCCTTGGTCGCGTCCGCCGCCGCCTTCAGCGCGGCGAGGCCCTGCTGGGTGAAGCCGCGGGCGGGTTCGGCCGTGGTGTTGGTGGTGCCGGCCTTGCCGAAATAAGCCTGGGCGATGGTGGGCTGCACGGCTTCGGCCTTGTAACCCGCCGCGAGCGCCGCCTGGCCGCGCTGAATGGCGACGTCGTAATTCTTCTGCGCCAAAGCCGCGTCGGCAGCCACGGCGTTAAACTGGCCGGCCTGCTCGGGCGGGGTCAGGCCGCTGTCGAGCATCTGGTTGAGGCCTTCCATCTTCATCGCCTCATCCTTGGCGGCGATGCCGGTGTTCAGCTTGATCGCGCCGATCTGATATTTGTCGTCGTTCGATGCGGCCTTGCTGTCGGCCTCCGCAATGGCGGTCTTGGCCGCGGCGAAATCCTGCGCCTCTGCCGACTTCTGCGCGGTCTGCAGCGCCTTCAGAACGTCGGGCGTGATGTTGAGCTTGGGACCGGCCTTCTTCTCTTCCTTCTTCGCGGCGAAGGCGGGGGTCGAAACCGCGCCGCTGGTCATGGCCAGAGCCAGCGCAAGCGCCACCGGGGTAACAAAACGCATGATCCTCATCTCCTCTGCGCCTGGGACCAGGCGACCTTTCGGGGTTTGCATGCCGGTTAGGGGCCGGCGCGTGAACGGGCATTGAACAACCCTAAATCGGAGTGATTTGCAACCTCTATACAGGTGTTTCGTTCCGCAGGCCGCTCCTATCGCCTGCCCGGGCCATATTGGCGGCGCACGCGGGCGCGCACGCGCGCGAGGGGTGACAGATTTGTTTCGCTGGGCTAGTGCTGGGCAATCAGATCGCACCATCCAACAAGAGAATCGCATTGACCGACGAGACCGTCCTCGCCGACCCTTCGGACATCAGCCCCATCTCCATCGTCGACGAGATGAAGGCGAGCTATCTCGACTATGCCATGTCGGTCATCGTCGCCCGCGCCCTACCGGACGTGCGCGACGGATTGAAGCCGGTCCATCGCCGCATTCTCTTCTCCGCCCAGGAATCGGGGTTCGTCTATAACCGCCCCTATCGCAAGTCCGCCCGCCTGGTCGGCGAGGTGATGGGTAAGTATCACCCGCATGGCGACAGCTCGATCTACGACGCGTTGGCGCGCATGACCCAGGACTGGTCGATGCGCGTGCCGCTGATCGACGGCCAGGGCAATTTCGGGTCGATGGACCCCGATCCGCCGGCGGCGATGCGCTATACCGAAGCGCGCCTGGCAAAGGTGGCGGGCGCCCTGCTGGAGGATCTCGACAAGGATACGGTCGATTTCCAGCCCAATTATGACGCGTCGGAACATGAGCCGCAGGTGCTGCCCGCGCGCTTCCCCAACCTGCTCGTCAATGGCGCGGGCGGCATCGCGGTCGGCATGGCGACCAACATCCCGCCGCACAATCTGGGCGAAGTGCTGCGCGCCTGCCTCGCCTATATCGACAATCCCGCCATCACGACCGACGAACTGATCCAGATCGTCCCCGGCCCCGATTTCCCGACAGCGCCGCTGATCCTGGGCCAGTCGGGCGCGCGCAGCGCCTATAATACGGGCCGCGGCTCGATCATGATGCGGGCGCGCCACGACATTGAGGAAGGTCGCGGTGACCGGCGGTCGATCGTCCTGACCGCCATTCCCTATCAGGTCGGCAAGAGCGGCCTCGTCGAAAAGATCGCCGAAGCCGCCAAGGACAAGCGGATCGAGGGCATCAGCGACATTCGCGATGAATCGAGCCGCGAAGGTGTGCGCATCGTCATGGACCTGAAGCGGGACGCCACGCCCGAAGTCGTGCTCAACCAGCTGTGGCGCAACACGCCCGCGCAATCCAGCTTCCCGGCCAATATGCTGGCGATCCGCGGCGGCCGCCCCGAGCTGCTAGGCCTGCGCGAGATCATCGAGGCCTTCGTCAAGTTCCGCGAAGAGGTCATCACCCGCCGCACCAAGTTCGAGCTGAACAAGGCGCGCGACCGCGCCCATATCCTGCTTGGCCTGGTCGTCGCGGTCACCAATCTGGACGAAGTCGTCAAGATCATCCGGGGTTCGGCAAGCCCGGCCGAAGCGCGCGAGACGCTGCTCGCCAAACAGTGGCCGATCGGCGAGATCGCGCCCTATCTGCGGCTGGTCGAGGCGATCGAAAACGACATCGAAGGCGACAGCTATAGGCTGAGCGACATTCAGGTCCGTGCGATCCTGGACCTGCGCCTGCATCGGCTGACGGCGCTGGGCCGCGACGAAATCGGCAAGGAACTGGCCGAACTGGCCGACGCCATCACCGAATATCTCGCCATCCTGGCCGATCGCGTGAAGCTGTATGGCGTGATGCGCGACGAGTTCGAGGCGATCGAGCGCGAATTCGCAACGCCGCGCCTGTCGGAGATCACGGCCGCGGCCGACGGGATCGAGGACGAGGATCTGATCGAGCGCGAGGACATGGTGGTCACCGTGACCATGCAGGGCTACATCAAGCGTACCCCGCTCGACACGTTCCGCGCGCAGGCACGCGGGGGCAAGGGCCGGTCGGGCATGGCGACCAAGGATGAGGATGCCGTCACCGAACTGTTCGTGACATCGACTCACACGCCGGTGCTGTTCTTCTCGACCGCGGGCAAGGTCTATCGCCTGAAGGTGTGGCGCCTGCCCGAAGGCGGGCCGGCGACCCGCGGGCGGCCGATGGTCAACCTGCTGCCGCTGGGCCCGGGCGAGACCATTTCGACCGTCCTGCCGCTGCCGGAGGATGAGTCCGAGTGGAGCAAGCTTCATGTCATGTTCGCGACCGCCAAGGGATCGGTCCGTCGCAACAGCATGGACGCCTTCGCCAACGTGCCCTCGAACGGCAAGATCGCCATGAAGTTCGAAGGCGAGGATGAGGACGACCGGCTGATCGGCGTCGCCCTGCTTGACGAAAGCGATGATGTGCTGCTCGCCACCCGGCAGGGCAAGGCGATCCGCTTCCAGGCCGACGATGTGCGCGAGTTCCAGAGCCGCAATTCGACCGGCGTGCGCGGCATGCGGCTGGCCGACGGCGACGCCGTGATCTCGCTGTCGGTGCTGCACCGCTCCGGCGCGGATGGCGAACAGCGCGAGGAATATCTGCGCTATGCCCCGTGGAAGCCGGAAAAGGACGGGGAGATGCAGGACCGCGAGATGTTCGCGCGGATGCAGGATGCCGAGCAGTTCATCCTGACCGTCTGCGCCAATGGCTATGGCAAGCTGTCGTCGGCGTATGAATATCGCCGCACCGGTCGCGGTGGCCAGGGCATCACCAATATCGATAATATCGGCCGCAACGGGCCCGTGGTCGCCAGCTTCCCGGCGACCCGGGCGGACCAGCTGATGCTGGTGACCGACCAGGCCAAGCTGATCCGCATGGGGCTCGATTCGCTGCGCGTCATCGGCCGCAATTCGGCCGGCGTGCGCCTGTTCAACGTGGCCGAGGACGAGCATGTGGTGAGCGCCGCGAAGATCGAGGAGAGCGAGGCGGACGCGGTGGTGGACGGCGAAGCCGACAGCAGCGAGGCGTGAGCGACCTCTTCGCCTACAAGGTGCTGACCGCCGAGCAGTTCGACCAGTTCAAGGCCGAAGGCGTCTTCAAGGGCGCGCCAGTCGACCTGGCCGACGGCTATATCCACATGTCGACGCGCGCGCAGGCGGCCGAGACGGTCGCCAAGCATTTCGCCGGGCAGGATCGGCTCGTCCTGTTGATGATCGACCTGGCGCCTTTCGGCGACGCGGTGAAATGGAAAGTATCGCGCGGCGGCGCGCTCTTCCCGCATCTCTATGCCGACCTGCCGATGAGCGCCGTCGCCGGCAAGGTGATCCTCCGGCTCGACGAGGGCGGCCAGCACCTCTTTCCCGCCGGCTTCTGAGCGCGGCGCGGGGCGCGCCTTATGCCGGTTAGGGCTCCCGGCTTTTTCGCCATATCCTGTAACTTGGCCCGCGCGAGCCGCGAATGGAGTTTGGGCGCGCGATCGCATGCGCCCCCCATGACGAGGGGCAGCCGCCTCTCGTCCCAGCGCATGCCGCGAAGGACGCCATCATGACGACGCTTGCCCGCTCTTCTCCCATCAGAATCGTGCAGCTGGTGCTGCAAGGCCTTGTCGCCCTCATCTTTCTGGTGGCCGGCCTGCTCAACCTGACGGGCGCGATGACCGAGGAGATGATGCGCCTTGGCTATCCGGGCTATTTCATGACCCTGATCGGCATCGCCTATCTGATCGGCGTCCTCTGCCTCTATCAGTCGGGCCTCGCCTTCCTGCAGGAATGGGCCTTTGGCGCCATGGCGGTCACGCTGGTCGGCGCTGCGGGCTCGCACCTGGCGATCGGCGATCCTATCACCCGCGCGGCGCCGGCGATCGTGACACTGATCCTGCTGCTGGCCGCCTATGCACTGCGACACCGCCTACGACGGTGATGAATCGGTCTGGTCCCGCACCATGTCCGTGACCCGGCCGCGCTCGACGCGGTAGGTCCAGCCGCCCCAGCCTATGCGGTTGGACGTGGCCGCCTGAAGCTGCACCGCCAGATGCGCCCAGAGGGGGACGAAGGGCGCGAGCGCATCCCAACAGAGGGATCGGCGGGCGGACACCGTCTGGCCCGGCTCCAGCACGGCGCGCAGGATGCGCCAGCGCAGCAGCGCCCGCCCCCAAGCCGCGCCATAGCCGATCGCGACCGCGCTCCAGCCGCCCCAGCCCAGCGCCCAGGCCCAGCCGACAGACTGGATCGCGACACCCAGGGTCGCCAGCGCCCACATGGCCGGGCTGTTGGTGACGACGTGCCGATATTGGCGTACGCCAAAAGCCCAGAGCGGCGCGAAGGCGCCTTCCAGCGGGCTCGCGACCAGCAGGTCGCGCACCGGCCGCATCCGCAGCTTCGCGCGCCAACCGGCCAGGCCGATCGCCATATCGTCCGACAAACGGCCCGCCAGCACCGCGTCCAGGCCAAGCCGGTCGGCGACATCGCGCGTCATCGCCATTGCCCCGCCCCAGGGCATGGTCGCGTCGGGGGCGCGCGGCATGGTCGCCAGCTGCATTTCCACTGCGCCGACCAGCGGCGGCATCCAGCCGCGCGCGGGCAGCAGCAAGCGATAGCCAGTCACGATGTCCGCCTTGCCGCGCACCAGCGGGAAGAGCAGCCGCCCGATCAGCCGCTCCGGTGGCGCTATGTCGGCGTCGATGAAGATAAGGAAGCGGTCGGCCGGGCGCAGCGCCCGCAGGGCGGCGCGCAGCTTGTGGACCTTCTGTCCTTCATCCTGCGCCACTCCGGCAGCGACCAGCTGCACCCACGCATCCTCCCGGGCAGCCAGCAGGCGCGCCGCCGGGCAGGCGCCCGACGTTGCCAGCAACAGACGATGCGGCGCGCTCTGCGCCTTCAGCCGAGCGATGAGGTCGGGCGCGCCATCCCAATCGTCCCGCACGCTGAGGATGACCACGACGCCATCCGGCGCTTCCTCCTTCCGCTCGGCCGGCAGGTTGTGCAGATAATTGGCCACCCCCAGCAGCGTCAGCGCCTGCAGCAATATCCAGACCCACAGCATGTTCGCGCCTGCCCCTTTACCGTCCGCAATGCTGCTGTATGACGGCGGGACGATGCTCTCCAACCCCTTTCTTTTCTGGATGTTGCGATGGCTGCCCGCGGGCCTTGCGTCCTGGCTGGGCGGCTGGTTGTCCGTCCATGTGGCCCGCCGCCGGATGAAGCTGCGCGATGCGCGGGCGCGCGCCAATCTGGCGATCCTGCGCCCCGACCTGTCCCAGCCCGAGCGGGAGGCAATGCTGACCCGGCGCTGGATCAATGTCGGCCGCACTCTGGCGGAGCTCGCCAATGTCGACCGGCTGGTCAATGACGCCCATGTGCGCGTGATCGACAAGGCGGGCTATGATGCAGTGCTGGATGGCCCCGGCCCGATGATCGCGTTCACCTGTCATCTCGGCAATTGGGATCTGCTCGCCGCGCATATCAAATGGTCGACGGACCGACCGGGCCTGGGCGTCTATGAAGATCCCGAAGATCCGCGCATCGCGGCGCAGCTCAGGAAAGCGCGATCAAGCTATATGGGCGAGGCGATCGGCGGCGAAGGCGCGGCGCGCGGGGTGCTGAAGCATCTGACGCAAAAGGACCGCGCCACGCTCTACATATTGGCGGACGAGCGGCGCGAACGGCAGGTCTGGTTCCCGACCTTCGGGCGCCCCCTGCCCCCATCGGGCAATCTGTCGATCGCGCTGCGGCTGGCGCGCAAGGTGGGTGCGCGCATTCTGCCCTTCTATCTGCTGCGCACCCAGGGGCCGCATTTCGACCTGCACTGGCATCCCCCGCTCGATCCGGGCGCGCTGAGCGACGAGGCGATCGTCGCGGCGCTGGACGCCTATCTGGGCCGCGCCTGCCTCGCTCATGCCGATCAATGGCTGGCGCTGCACGACATGGACCTGACGGCCGAGGGGCACCGGCCGCCATGTGACTTCGCGCCCGATCGCGGCTAAAGCGCCGGCATGCCCCGACTCGCCATCAAGATTTGCGGCCTGTCGACCGCCGAAACGGTGGGCGCCGCGGTGCGCGCGGGGGCCAGTCATCTGGGCTTCGTCCATTTCGGCCGGAGCCCGCGCCATGTCGAGCCCGAGCAGATGCGCGCGCTGGCCGCCGCAGTGCCTTCGCATGTTGAGCGCGTCGCGGTGGTGGTCGATGCCGACGACGCGCAGCTGGCGCAGATCGTGCAAACAGGCGCGATCACCGCGCTGCAATTGCATGGCAAGGAAAGTCCGGAACGCAGCGCCGCCATTCGTCAGCGCTTCGGTCTGCCGGTGTGGAAGGCGATTTCGGTTAAGACTCGGTCGGACATTGATGCCGCCGCGGCCTACACGGGCGCGGTCGACCGGCTGCTGTTCGACGCCAAGACCCCCGATGGCGCAGCGCTGCCCGGCGGCATGGGCCTGCGCTTCGACTGGACGCTGCTGCGCGGCGCAGCCCTGCCCATGCCCTGGGGCCTGTCGGGCGGCCTGTCGATCGACACCGTCTGCACCGCCGTCGCCACCACCGGCGCCCCGTTGATCGACGTTTCGTCGGGCGTCGAGGATGCGCCCGGCATCAAGAGTGTGGACAAGATCATGGCCTTCTGCAAAGCGGTGGACGCATGTTGACGCAGACGCCCTTCGTCATGCGCATCGGACAACGATGGCGCTGATCGCTTCCCCTTCCCGAAGCGAACGCCCATCTTCTGTCCCGGAAAGACCGATTTCATGACCGACATTCTTGCCCAGACCAGCTTGCCCAACAGCTTGCGTAGCCAGCCCGACGCCAACGGACATTTCGGCGCGTTCGGCGGTCGTTACGTCGCCGAAACATTGATGCCACTGATCCTGGAGCTGGAGAAGGTCTACAAGGCGGCTAAGGCCGACCCGGCGTTCGACGCCGAATTCGCCGAACTGCTGCGCACCTATGTCGGTCGGCCCAACCCGCTTTATTATGCCGAGCGGCTGACCGAAGCGCTGCGCGCCAAGGCGGAGCCGGGAAAAGGCGCGAAAATCTACCTCAAGCGCGAGGAGCTCAATCACACCGGCGCGCACAAGATCAACAATTGCATCGGCCAGGCGCTGCTCGCCCGGCGCATGGGCAAGAAGAAGGTCATCGCCGAAACGGGCGCGGGCCAGCATGGCGTCGCCACCGCGACGGTCGCCGCCCTGTTCGGCCTGGAATGCAAGATCTTCATGGGCGCGAAGGATGTCGAGCGGCAGAAGCCCAACGTCTTTCGCATGAAGCTGCTCGGCGCCGAAGTGATCCCGGTTCATTCGGGATCGTCGACGCTGAAGGATTCGATGAACGATGCGCTGCGCCACTGGGTGTCGAATGTGCACGACACTTTCTACATCATCGGCACGGCGGCGGGGCCGCACCCCTATCCCGAACTGGTGCGCGATTTCCAGTCGGTGATCGGCAAGGAAACCCGCGCGCAGATGCTGGAGGCCGAAGGCCGCCTGCCCGACATGCTGATCGCGCCGGTCGGCGGCGGATCCAATGCGATCGGCATGTTCCACCCCTTCCTCGACGATCCTGAGGTCGCGATGATCGGCGTCGAGGCAGCGGGCGAAGGGCTGGACCGGAAACATGCTGCGAGCCTGGCCGGCGGCAAGTCCGGCATCCTGCACGGCAACCGCACCTATCTGCTGCAGGATGAGGACGGCCAGATCACCGAAGCGCACAGCATTTCGGCCGGCCTGGACTATCCCGGCATCGGCCCGGAACATAGCTGGCTGCACGACATCGGCCGGGTGAAATATATGCCGATCAAGGATGATGAGGCGCTGGAGAGCTTCCAGACGCTCTCGCGGCTGGAAGGCATCATTCCCGCGCTGGAATCCGCGCACGCCATCGCCGCCGCCCAGCAGGTCGCGCCGACACTGGACGCGGACAGGATCATCGTCGTCAACCTGTCGGGCCGGGGCGACAAGGACATCTTCACCGTCGCCGATGCGTTGGGAGTGGAGATGTGAGCGCCTGCCCATACGCTTCCATCCCGGTCGGGCTCAGCCTGTCGATGCTCCTGGCCGGTAATGGTCATGGCACCGAAGAGAAAATGGTCCTTCGACAAGCTCAGGGCAAACGGATGGTTGGAACCGCGCATGACTGATCGTCTCTCCACGCGCTTCGCCGCTTGCAAGGCGCAGGGGCGCGCCGCGCTGATCACGTTCGTGACCGCTGGCGATCCGGACGTGGCGGCTACGCCGGCCATCCTCGACGCGCTGGTCGCGGGCGGGGCGGACATTATCGAACTGGGTATGCCCTTTACCGACCCGATGGCCGATGGCCCGGCGATCGAGTTGGCCAATCTGCGCAGCCTGGGATCGGGCACGCGGACCAAGGACGTGTTCGCGCTCGCCACCAAGTTCCGCGCGCGCCATGCCGACACGCCGCTGGTGCTGATGGGCTATGCCAATCCGATGCTGGCGCGCGGGGCCGACTGGTTCGCCGAACAATGCAAGGCGGCGGGTGTCGATGGCGTCATCTGCGTGGATGTGCCGCCTGAGGAAGATGCAGAAATCGGCGCCGCCCTGCGCGCGGCCGGCGTCCATCTGGTGCGGCTCGCCACGCCCACGACCGATGCCCAGCGCCTGCCCACCGTGCTTCAGGGCGCCAGCGGCTTCCTCTATCATGTCGCGGTTGCCGGCGTGACCGGCAAGCAGCAGGCGGCGCAGGCGTCGATCGAGATCGCCGTCGCCCGGCTGAAGGCCGCGACCGACCTGCCCATCGCCGTCGGCTTCGGCGTCCGTTCGCCCGAACAGGCCGCCGCGATCGGCCGCGTCGCCGATGGCGTCGTCGTCGGATCGGCGATCGTCGACATC
>Ga0114901_1002228_pt1 | contig 10473 bp, 11 predicted proteins | sample MalvireepMed_s16_FD_89686 | JGI IMG/M metagenome (GOLD analysis project Ga0114901, IMG submission 89686) | Marine viral communities from the Global Malaspina Expedition - Malaspina viral metaG DeepMed_s16 | ecosystem: Environmental > Aquatic > Marine > Oceanic | place: Mediterranean Sea... | reverse complement strand
ATATATCCCTTACTGGACAATCCCTCATCCACGGCAGCGATCCATAGTTGTGTATCCCTAGGAAAAACCTGAGCTACCTTGGAAACACCCATTTTAGAACCGATAACGGATATGATGTGGATTTGTTTTGGCGTACCATGTCCCTTTAAAGCCTTCAGCACATTCTCCAACGTTTTCCCATTGGCCAACATGCGGTCGGAAAGCATCAAACTCTTGCCATCCAGAGAAGGTGCCGCAAAATATTTTACGATTACTTCAAAATCATCTTCATTGTTGGGGTGATGGCGATAAGCCGAGATAAAAGCATTTTCCGCACCGTCAAAAAAGTTCAATAGTCCATTGTGAAGGGGGAGGCCCGCCCTCAATACCGAACAAAGCACCAGTTGGTCCGAGCATAGGTAGGTCTTTTTCTTGCCAAGGGGTGTGGTAATTTCGGCTTCCTCATAGTCCAAGGATTGGCTCACTTCATAGGCAAGTACCTCTCCAATCCGTTCAATGTTCCTTCTAAAGCGCATGGGATCTTTTTGAATATGGATGTCGCGCATTTCTGCCAAGAAGGTATTCAAAACGGAATTGGTCTGATCGAACTGGTGTACTATCATCAGCAATAACTTTGGCGGTTGGGTGTTGTGCTCTATGTAAAAATAGGCAGAAACTTCGGAAGGGAGGTTATAGGATTTCCTGATATCGGTCATTGTGGACCTAACCCAACTTTTTCTTAATTTGAATAGGAATTTTCTTGGGAAGAATTTTGGGTTCATCACAGGATGTTTCAAAAAGTGAATACAATTTCAACTATGGATTTTATTGACTATTACAAGGTTTTGGGGGTTGACAAAAGTGCAAGCACCGACGACATTAAAAAAGCGTATCGGAAGCTGGCCAGAAAATATCATCCCGATTTGAATCCGAATGACAAGGATGCCGAATTGAACTTTAAAAAGGTGAACGAGGCGAATGAAGTACTTTCGGACCCTGATAAAAGGAAAAAATATGACCAGTACGGAAAGGACTGGCAACATGCCGAAGAATTTGAAAAGGCAAAACGTTCAAGGGCACAGAGGCCGCAGGGCGATTATTCAGGATACACCTATTCCCACTCGGGAGGTTCCACCCAGGATTTTTCGGATTTCTTTGAATCCATGTTCGGGGGTGCCTCCGGCTTTGGTGGTCGGGGACAAAAAGTTCGTTACCGCGGTCAGGACTACCATGCGGAATTGCATTTGTCACTTATGGATGTGTATACCACCAAAAAACAGACCCTCACCGTGAATGGGAAGAACATCCGGTTAAGTATCCCTGCCGGCATCGAAGATGGACAGACCATCAAGATCAACGGGCATGGCGGGCCCGGAATTGAAGGAGGCCCTGCAGGCGACCTTTATATCACCTTCTTCATCACGAACAACACGGTTTTTAAAAGAGATGGGGCCGATCTGTACAAAAATGTCCAAGTTCCTTTGGTAAAAGCAGTACTCGGTGGTGAAATAGTGGTGGAAACCTTAACCGGAAAAGTAAAATTAAAGGTAACGCCAGGTACCGACAACGGCACCAAGGTCAAACTAAAGGGAAAAGGATTTCCCAAATATAAAAAGGAAGGTCAGTTCGGGGATTTGATTTTGACCTATAATGTGAGCATTCCCAAAAACCTTACCCCAGAACAACGCACCTTATTTGAAGCCCTTGAAAAAGCCAACCTAGCATAAAAACATGGCACAGGAAAACTACATATCGATCAAAACATTTTGTGAGCATCACGGGGTGCAGGAATCCTTTGTTCTCTCCATGCAGGAGTTTGAACTTTTGAGGGTAGACCATGTTGAAGAGGAAGCCTTCATCCCTATGGAAGAATTGCCCATCCTTGAAAAAATGGTGCGGTTGCATCGCGAACTCGACATAAACCCAGAAGGGATACAGGCCGTGTACCATTTATTGGAGCAGGTACAGAACCTTCAGCAAGAAGTTGTCGCCCTTCGCAGAAAGTTGGATAGGTTGGGGTAGGCTGTTCCGTATTCATGATGATATGACCTAGGTCATAGGATTGCGGAGACATGGTTTCTACTTTTAAGCTAAAATCCAAACAAATGGAAACTATCACAAGTATAGGCGTTTTGGATTTTTGGTTCAAGAACAAAATCCCATGGCGATAACTTCGGATATCATGAAAAAAATTCTAGTACCCACCGATTTTTCCGAGTATTCGGAATATGCTCTTGAGGTAGCCGCCCAAATGGCCAAAAAACATGAATCTGGGATTGTACTGCTTCATATGATAGGCATGTCTGAATCCGTATTGGCCAACTCGGAAATTGCCGAAGAACAGGAGGCCAAGTACTATTTAAAATTGGCGAAGAAAAAACTAAAAGACATTACCAAAAAAGAGTATCTCCGGGAAATCCCCGTTGAGGTCATCATCCAAAACTATAAGGACTTTAAGGAAGTGAACCAAGTGGCCAAAGAGCAAAATTGCGACTTGGTGGTCATGGGGTCTCACGGCACGAGTGGTTTGTCCGATCTATTTGTGGGATCCAACACCGAAAAGGTAATCCGCACTTCTGAAATCCCCGTTTTGGTCATTAAACATCAACATCTTGATTTTAAAGTAAACAAAATGGTTTTTGCCTCGGATTTGGAAAATGAAAGTATCCCTGCGTTTAAAAAAGCATCCGCGCTTGCACAGCTGTTATCGGCCTCTATTGAAATAGTGTATATAAATGATGCAGGGGCCAATTTCATGGGAGTTGATGATGTGAGAAAACGAGTGGCTGACTTTAAAAGAGAACTGGACCAATCCGTTGAGGTGCACTTTTATAACTATCATACCGTAGAAGGAGGATTGTTCAACTATTGTTTGATGAACAATGTGGATCTATTGGTAATCCCCACCCACGGAAGAAAAGGCTTTGCCCATTTTCTAGTAGGAAGCTTGGCCGAAAATGTATCCAACCATGCCAAATTACCCGTGATGACCATCAAACTATGATCAGGAACGGAACAACAGTTCCAATCTGCCAAGTTGGATCAATTCGGCTTTGTTGCTTCCGGAGAACGAGGAGGCAATTGCCCTAGCTGTGGACATGGTCAATTGTTTGATCTTGGGCGTAAACAATGGTTTGTTTTCGGTATAAAACTGTTCAAACTCCTCATAGACGTCATCAGCATTTTTCCCATATTCCAAGAGCCATTCAAAAACGGTCTCAATTTGGGCGGCGGCGTCCGTACCATATCCATCCTCAACGGTATCCATATCCAGCCAAATATCATGGACCAGTTCATTCAGTTTTTCCAATTCCTTCACGTGAATGCTATGATCGGCCATTGCAACGGCATAAAAAAGCTTACCTAAATTTTGATACAGTTCATTCCCTTGTTTCTTACTTTTTCCCATCATTTTGCTATTTTCCTGTGCTTGATAAATAAAGATAGGCATGCAAAAAAAACCGGCCTATGACCAAAATCAGTACCTTTAAGGTGGCTATGGAACTATTGGAAAAATACGATGTCTTGAAGGTAATTTCGGAAGTAATTTCCGAAGGAGTGGTCATTGTTGATGAATCGCAGGAGATTGTGTCGGCCAATTCTGCAGCCAATAGGATGTTCGGATACCAAGAAGAAAATTTGGTGGGTAGGCCATTGGATGTATTGATTTTGGAAGGATTGCGCCAAAGGCATCGGCATGAGGTCCGCGATTTTATTGAGGAAGGAAAGGCAAGGACCATGGGCCCTGGCCTGGAATTATTTGGAGTACAACAGAACGGGCAGCGGTTTCCTTTGGAAATAAGCCTGAACCCCTTCAGTCTGGGGAACAAAAAATATGTGATGGCCATTGTTGTGGACATTACGGAACGTAAAAAGGCGGAACAGACCATAGATTATTGGTTCCAGATCTTTGATGAATCACTGAACGAAATTTATGTCTTTGATGCCGAAACCTTTGTATTCATCAACGTAAACCGAGGAGCCCAACTCAACCTTGGGTATCATCTGGAGGAGTTAAACCGGTTGTCTGTACTGGACATTAAACCGAAACTCTCCATGGAAGTGATGAAACGATTGGTGGCCCCATTGATCGGGGGAAAAAGGGAGAAAGTAAACTTTGAAACCGTTCATAAACGGAAGGATGGCAGCCTTTATCCGGTGGAGGTGCACCTTCAATTGTCGGCCATTGGCAAACGGAAGGTCTGTGTGGCCATTGTATTGGATATCACGGAACGAAAGACCTATACCCAACAATTGGAGAACACCGTTGAGGAACGTACCCAACAACTTAGGGAAGCCTTGACAGCAGAAAAAAAACTGAACGAACTCAAGACCAAATTTTTGTCCTTGGTCTCGCATGAGTTCAAAACTCCTTTGACCAGTATTTTGACTTCCACTTCGCTTTTGTCAAAATACACCGAAACCGATCAACAGGATAAAAGGGACAAGCACATCAACACCATTAAGTCTAAGGTAAGACATTTGGATAGCATCCTTACCGATTTTCTATCGATTGAACGGTTGGATACAGGAAAAGTCAATTACAATATCACTAATTTCCCATTGAGCAAGTTGGTCAATGAGGTCATTTACGACTCCAATACGCTTTTGAAGGAAGGTCAACGAATCCGATATCCTATGGATATTGAAGGTATAACCATCGATTTTGATGAGAAGATCATGGCCCTGTCACTTTCCAATTTAGTGCACAACGCCATAAAGTATAGCCCCGAGGATACCGAAATAGAACTGAAGGCTACTAAGATAGGTGCCGCATTGCAGATTGCTATCACGGATCAAGGACTTGGAATCCCTAAGAAGGAACAACCCTTTATTTTTGATCGGTATTTTAGGGCCAGTAACGTACTCACTGTTCAGGGTACGGGGATAGGGTTGAACATAGTACGCCAGCATATGCACAACCTTGGCGCCAATATCACTTTTACAAGTGAGTTGGGCAAGGGCTCCACATTTACACTGCACATACCCATTAACAACAAGGAAAATGAAAAAAGTGCTTCTGGTTGAGGATGACACCTCTTTACGCGAAAATGTAGAAGAATTGCTGGGACTCTCGGGGTTTCGGGTTTTTGCGGCCTCCAATGGAAAGTTGGCTCTGGAACTGGCCAAAAGGGAACGCCCGGATATTGTACTTTGCGATATCATGATGCCCGAAATGGATGGCTATGAAGTGCTTGAACAAATGGCATCCTGTGATCAGACCCGGCATATTCCCTTCATCTTTGTATCGGCCAAAACTGAACGTTCCGAGGTTCGCAAAGGCATGGATTTAGGAGCGGATGATTACCTTACCAAACCTTTTGAGGAGGAAGAACTTTTAGGCGCCATTTACTCCCGGTTGGAAAAAGCGGAACATTTGGAAAACTCCTTTTTGGATCGGAAGGCCACCCATAAAGAAGGAGATGACATACGTTCCCTTAACGAGCTGAAGAATTTCTTTGACGACCACGGACAGTTGTTCACATATAAAAAGGATGAAACCATTTATACTATAGGCGAGCACTCCAATATGGTGTACCTCATTTTAAAAGGGGTGGTCAAAAGTTGTGGTCTGGACGAAGAAGGCAAGGAACTTATTACCTCCGTCTGTTCCGAAGACGATTTTTTGGGATTTACCTCGCTAACGGATAACTTTCCTTACCAAGAATATGCGGTGGCCATTGAGGATGTGGAATTGGCAGGGCTCCATAAGGAAAAGGTGAAATCGATCCTTGAAGAGAACAAGAACGTTTCCCTTGAACTGATGGATGTCATTGCGGAGGATTTGGTACAGATCAAAAAGCAATTGTTGCAAATGGCCTATAGCTCTGTTAGGAAGAAAACGGCACAGACCCTGTTGATGTATTGCAAGGCCATGAACAGAGGAAAGAACAGTCCCTTAAAAATTGCACGGAGCGATTTGGCAGGCGTGGCAGGCATTGCCACGGAAAGTTTGATCAGGACCTTGTCCGATTTCAAAAACGAAGGGCTTATTACGATTGAGAACAGAAATATTGTGGTGCTGGACAAAGCAGCATTGGAGCGGGTGCATTGATATTGGGGGTTCAAGGAAAATAGGCATGATATTTATCATTCCATGTGTTTAAGGGAATGTTAAACTTTGGACCTTATTCAGAAGCCCGATGAAGAATATTTTGATCCCTACGGATTTTTCTGAAAACTCCACCAACGCGTTAAAATATGCCCAGATATTGTTCGATGCCAAGGAGTGCAGCTTTTATTTGCTGTATGTGGGTTCAGTTTTGGATTCCAATTTGGAGGATGAGGCGGTTGACGGGACAAAGGGTACAATTCCGTCGACCTCCAAAAAAAAGTTGCTGGAATTGGTGGAAAGCACACGAAAACTTAACAACAACCCCAACCATTACTTTTACTCCCTTCATGAAAATGGCTTTTTCGTTCCAACTATAAAAAAGCACGTGGAAGGGCAACACATCGACCTGATTGTAATGGGGACCAAAGGCGTCTCCGGTTTACAAGAAAAAGTGGTAGGCAGCAATGCTGGTGATGTAGTGACCAAGGTGCAGTGCAATACTTTGGTGGTTCCCAATAATGTAGCGTTTTCAAAACCTATAGAAATTGCCTTTCCTACGGATTACAATATTTTCTATTCCCACGAAATATTACGCTCTATGTCAGAAATGCTGGAGTTGGGAGACGGTAATTTTAGGGTCATGAATGTGATGAAAGGGCATGATTCCCTAAATCCTGAACAGACCACAAATAAGGATTACCTGCTAGATTTTATGGAAGAATCCTTTCCGGCCCGGTACAGTGCCCACACCATAACCAACAAAAGTGTAAAGTCCGCCATTCAATGTTTTGTGGAAAGTAGAGACATTGACATGATGGTCATGGTAGCCAAAAACCTGAATTTCATTCAATTGATCTTGTTCGATTCTTTGGTGGAGCAAATCAGTTTTCATACCAAGGTGCCCTTTTATGTCATCCATCAATAAATCAACATAAAACGGCAACCGGTTTTTAATGTGATGGAAATCATAGTATTTCGATTAATAGGTAGCTAGCTTTATGCCATTGTAGGATGTAAAGCAAATGCGTCATGATAAAGGTTGTACTGCCCACCGATTTTTCCGAAAATGCGTTCCATGCCATCAGCTATGCGGCTAGGTTGTTGGAAAATACTACAACCGTTTTTTACCTTATGCACACCTATACCCCTGCTATTTATCGTATTGATTATGCCTTGGGAAGTCCGGGCCTAATAGGTCTACCTGACGATTTAAAGTACGCCGCGGAAGCACAGTTGGATAAAACCCGGGAGCGTATCAAAGCCAAGTTCGACAATCCCAAACATCAATTTGTTACCCATACGGCATTCAATACCCTAGAAGATGAAATCCGGTTATTTGCTAAGAAAGAACAAGTGGACCTTATCATCATGGGCACCCAGGGAGCAACAGGTGCCAAAGAAATTTTGTTCGGTTCCAATACAGTTCATGTGCTCAACCGCGCCCAAATTCCGGTACTTGTCATTCCAGCAAATTACAAGTACACAACCCCAGGAGAAATTTTGTTTCCTACCGACCTCGAAGTCGATTTTGATAAGATTGATGTTGCCTTCCTACTGAAATTGGCCAGATTATGGCATTCCAAGATCCATATCATGCATGTAGCTTCCCCAGAGGGATTAACGGAAACACAGGAAAATAACAGGGGCCACTTAGAAGGTTTGATGGTGGAACAAAACCATATTTTTCACGATGTGCCCGATCAAGAGTTGGCTATCGCCATCAATGCCATACAGGAAAAAGTGACCGCCGAAATATTGGTCATGGTCAAAAACAAACACACCTTTTTGGAACGCTTGTTTATAGAGCCCGTAATTAAGAATATGGGTCTTCACAGTCAAATCCCATTTTTGGTACTTCCCTATAATCTTAAAAGTTAAGCCATGTTACAAATCTTGGTCCCAACGGATTTTTCCAACAATTCATACAATGCCCTGTATTATGCGGCTAAGCTGTTCAAAAGTAAGGAATGCACCTTTCATCTGGTAAATGTGTGTACATCTTCCGCAGGGAATGTTTCAGAAAACGAACAAGTGGAATCCGTGCAAGGGTTGGATGCCATGGCGCATAGGTTAGTGCTGGATTTGGGTAAAAATTCCAATCATCAAATCAAAAAAGTATCCCTGTGCCATAGTGTGACCAAGGGAATTTTGGGATATGCCATGGAATTTCCGATTGATCTGATGGTAATTGGCAACAAGGCCAAAGAAGAGGGTGCCAACATTTTGTTTGGTAACAATGCCATGCAATTGGTGCGTGAAGTTAACCAGTGTCCAGTGTTGATCGTTCCGTTGGAAATTGATTTTAAACCTGTGGAAAAAATTGCCTTCGTATCCAATTATGTCAATGCCATTGCCGAGGAAAATGTGAGGGCGCTTTTATTTTTTTCCAATATCATGGATAGTACATTGTTGCCTATGAGCATAGAAGAAAGCAAGGGAACAGATTCTATGGCCAAACACAGGGCTAAGTTTTTAAAAGCGATTTCCAAGAACCTTTCCAAAGAAGTGGTCTTACCTGTATTTCAGGATAAGGTCAGTACCATTTTGGAATTTGTGGAGTTGTGGAACATTGACATGCTTTGCATGGTCTACTACCAACATCATTTCTTTTTGGAATTTATCGGTAAGGGAATCATCAAAGACCTGAACACCAAATTAACGGTTCCTTTTTTGATTCTTCCGGACCGACCAAAATGATGCAGGTCATGGTGTGTTTTCAAAGTTGGGTGTAGCTTTAATGAAAAACATAAAAGCCATGGACAAGCGCGTATTGTTACCCACGGATTATTCAAAAAATGCCCTGAACGCCATTAGATATGCCTTTGAGTTGTACAAAGACGTTAAGTGCGATTTTTACCTTTTGAACGCATTCCATGTTTCTGGCTATAATTTAGACAGCATGAGAGTGCCCGAGATTGGTGAACCTTTATATGAGGCTGCAAAAAAAGAGGCAGAAGACGGCATGGCCCGTTTAATGGAACTCCTTGATCTGCATCCTGATAATGAAAAGCATACCCTGCATACCATTGTTACCTTCAACAGTCTTACCGAGGCCATACGTAATGTAATCGAAAAGAAAGACATCGACATCATCATTATGGGTACCAAAGGGGTTACGGATGCCAAGGCTAGGGTTTTTGGGACCAATACCGTATCAGTGATGGAACGCATCAAGGAATGTCCTGTAATTGCTGTTCCAAGCGATTATTCCGTAGAACCTCCAAGGGAAATTGTCTTCCCGACCGATTACAAAACGCATTTTAAAAAACGGGAAATCGAATACCTCATCGAAATAGCCAAATTGCATGGTGCCAAGATCAATGTATTGCACATAGATCGGGATAAGGATGGTAAACTGAATAGGATGGAAGAGGAAAACAAAAAATTATTGCTCGATATTTTGGAAGGAACCGAATATGAAACCCATTTTTTGTCCTCCGTGAAGGTGAGCAAGGGAATCCATCTGTTTGTGGAAAGCAAACATTGCGATATGATCGTTTTTATGAACAGGAAGCATCTGTTCTTTGGAAGCATTCTGTCCAACCCCTTGGTAAAGGAAATAGGCTATGATCCTGAAGTGCCCATTTTGGAACTCAATGATAACTGAAAAATGTAAAAGATGAAAAAAGTTGGAATTTGGTTGGATAAAAAAAGGCCCTCGGTGTGGTCTTGGAAGAGGATGGGGAAAGTGTTTTCAATGTAGAGTCCGAATTGGAATTTTTCAATCCCAAAGGCGGATCACGTTCCAAGGCCAACTGGGGGCCACAAGATGTGGTGCAGGACAGCAAATACCTGGAGCGGGAAAAACATCAACTAAAAAGGTATTTTGAAAACATAACTTTGGAACTGCAAGATGTGGATGAATTGGCCATTTTTGGACCGGCCGAAGCCCCAGAAAAGTTCGTGGGTGAACTGGAAGAACATTACCCCGCTTTGGCCCAAAAGATAATTACCACTGAAAAGGCGGACAGTATGACCCAGAATCAATTCACGGCACTTGTAAAACAAACCTTTGGTTTGGATGATCGATAACCACCAAATGATTTAAATCATTTGAAAAAAACCGACCAAACCTTACCTTGATGAATGCCTTGGAACTAAAAACCTTGGGTCATGGTCACATTGGGAAAAATAGGGGATTTGCATAAGGAACTCCAAATCTGGAGCTCCTACCTACAGTTTATTGATGACGAAATGCTCTTCATACAACGGTTGTTGAACTCCTATGTATTTGAGCCAAGGACACCTAATCTTTTTGAGAGGCTGGAAGATTTTAAGCGGGAATTTGCCCTTTCCAAAAAGGAAAAGAACCGATTGAAAAAGGCGATTCTCGATCATGAAAAGCATTTGGGCGGACTGGTTGAATGCACCACAGATGACTGTGATGCCCACTATTATCAGAAACACCAAGCGTTCAAGGATGCCATGACGGCTTATAT
>Ga0114901_1002220_pt1 | contig 10495 bp, 8 predicted proteins | sample MalvireepMed_s16_FD_89686 | JGI IMG/M metagenome (GOLD analysis project Ga0114901, IMG submission 89686) | Marine viral communities from the Global Malaspina Expedition - Malaspina viral metaG DeepMed_s16 | ecosystem: Environmental > Aquatic > Marine > Oceanic | place: Mediterranean Sea... | reverse complement strand
CTATGATATCATTGTTACTGATATTTGCATTATCAGTATCCCCGATTATTCCCTTGTTGGATAAAGAATCGGGCAAAACAATAGTTATTGGTGCGGCTGAAGAGGAAAAGAGCAGTGAAACGTTCACCATCAAAAAATTTGATGAAGCCGATACGTTCTATAAATATTTTTTTGATTCACATAATCAACACTTCTCGTTAGATAGCTCTTTGGGTTATCTTGGATATATTTTCCCTTTTTCGGACTATACCGTAGAAATCTTGGACCCTCCCCCCAGAAATTTGATGTAAACTCTAAAACTTAAGTTCTAAATCAAATTTTTAACCTTCTTCTATGAAAACCTAACCAAAAAATAGAAGAGCAATCTTACACATCATCATGTTCAAGTATATTAAAAATGACTTGCCTGCCAGTATTGTGGTCTTTTTTGTGGCACTCCCTCTATGTCTGGGAATTGCCTTGGCCAGTGGCGCACCATTGTTCTCGGGCCTTATAGCAGGTATTATCGGAGGAATAGTAGTGGGAGCATTGAGCGGTTCCCAAATCGGGGTCAGTGGTCCAGCGGCCGGACTTGCCGCAATAGTTTTAACGGCAATCGGTACCTTGGGCGGATATCAAAACTTTTTGGTGGCCGTGGTCCTGGGCGGCATCATACAGCTCATATTTGGCTTTTTAAAAGCCGGTATCATCGCCTATTACTTTCCGTCTTCCGTAATCAAAGGAATGCTTACAGGTATAGGTATCATAATCATCTTAAAACAAATCCCCCACTTTTTTGGCTACGATGCCGATCCTGAGGGTGATTGGGCATTCTTTCAGGTGGATGGAGAGAACACTTTTAGTGAAATCATCAACTCCATCAACTATATAAGTCCAGGGGCGACCTTAATTGCCATAATCGGACTGGCCATACTTGTTTTATGGAGTACCGTACTGACCAAAAAATCAAAGATTTTCGAGTTGGTGCAAGGTCCGTTGGTTGCAGTGGTCCTGGGAATCGTTTATTTTTCGGTCACAAGCGACGACCCCACCTGGGGAATTTCTGCCGAGCATTTGGTAAAGGTTCCTGTTCCCGATAGCCTTGAATCTTTCTTGGGCTTTTTTAGTTTTCCCAACTTTTCCGCTATTTCCAACATGGATGTTTGGGTAACGGCCTTTACCATAGCCCTTGTCGCCAGTTTGGAAACCCTGTTGTGCGTGGAAGCTACGGACAAGTTAGATCCTGAAAAACGAACCACGCCAACAAATCGCGAGCTAATGGCGCAAGGAGTTGGCAATACACTTTCCGGCCTGATCGGCGGCCTCCCCGTTACACAAGTAATTGTACGTAGCTCCGCAAATATTCAATCCGGAGGTAAAACAAAGGCGTCCGCCATCATTCATGGTTTTTTCCTATTGGGGTCGGTAATTTTAATACCCGCGCTACTTAATATGATACCATTGTCCGTTTTGGCGGCAATCCTATTTGTAGTGGGCTATAAACTTGCAAAACCAAGCCTTTTCAAGACAATGTACCAAGCAGGATGGAAACAATTTGTCCCTTTTGTGGTAACAGTGGTAGGAATCGTTTTTACCGATCTTTTGGTCGGAATTAGTTTGGGGCTAGGTGTAGGTATCGTTGTGGTTTTGATAAAAAGTTATCAAAACTCCCACTTTTTACATATTGAGGACAGTGGCAACGGGTCCCATAAAATAAAGATGACCTTGGCGGAAGAAGTCACCTTTTTTAACAAAGGTGCCATTTTGAAAGAATTGGACAGTATTCCAGAAAATTCTTATCTAACTTTGGATGTTAGAAAAACACGTTATCTTGACAATGATATCATAGAAATTCTAGAAGATTTTTCAAGCAAGGCAAAGAATAGAAACATTGATATTAAAATTATTTCGGAAAGAGGTGAAATCGAAAACCCTGAAAGCTATATCGAGTTTTTTAATCTAAGGCCGAAAAAAACAGCATAAAAAAATAGAAATGAAAGCACATACGAAAGAAACACAAGCGACCATGTCGCCCAAAAAAGCCATTCAGTTTTTGAAGGAGGGCAATGAGCGTTTCCAACAAAATTTAAAGGCGAACAGGAATCTTTTGGAACAGGTAAACGATACCAAGGACGGCCAGTTTCCTTTTGCTACCATATTAAGCTGTATCGATTCAAGGGTATCTGCGGAATTGGTTTTTGACCAAGGATTGGGAGATATCTTCAGCGTTAGGATCGCGGGAAACTTTATCAACCAAGACATCTTGGGAAGTATGGAGTTTGGCTGCAAACTGGCGGGAACAAAAGCCATTGTGGTACTGGGACATACTAGTTGCGGTGCTGTAAAAGGCGCCTGCGACCATGCTAGAATGGGCAATTTAACCAGTTTGATCAATAAAATCGAACCAGCAGTTTATGCAGTAAAGGAGCCAAAAGACGAATCCCTCAGGAACTCACAAAACCTAGAGTTTGTGGATGCCGTAGCCATAAAAAATGTGGAGATGGCCCTGGAAAACATCAGGAACCAAAGTGTTATACTTAAAGAGATGGAAGAGAAAGGTGAAATCGCCATTGTAGGTGCCATGTACGACATCTCGGATGGCAAGGTTACTTTTCTTTAAAAAAAGAATATACTCATTATAAGAGCCGATGGTTCCCATCGGCTTTATTTTTTTATTCCCGTTATTTGGAGATACCGTCCGCATTGCAGTATTTTACCCCTTTCCTTTTTGATACAACATGATTCCAATAAAATTTCCAAATGATTCCGGGCCCATTTATTTGGAAACCTTGGAAGGAAGACTTCCCGTAGAACCATTCAATACCTTTAGCAACTTAATCTTTTTGGCTTTGATCATTTATTGGGGAGCAAAGGTGTATAGAAACCCAGGAGAGCATCGCTTTTTGGCATGGGTTCTTCCTGTCATCGGAATTAGTTTTGTTGGAGGGACCATTTATCATGCAACACGCAGTCATGAGTTTTGGCTTCGTTTGGATTGGATGCCCATAATGTTCCTTTGTGGTGCACTGGTTATCTATTTTATCTTCAAGCTCGTGGATTCTTGGTGGCAACGGCTGGTTTGGATCATCGTCTTGCTCGGAGCTTCTTTTTTATTACGGATTCTTCCCCTACCATCTGGGTTAAGAATTTCTTTGGGTTACATCATTACCGCTGCTACTATATTGATTCCCATCATCTGGTATTTGATCAAAACCAAGGGGAGAAATTTGGGCTTGGTAGTAATCGCCTTCCTCATTTTTGGGGTTGCGATTTTCTTTCGGAGCATCGATCTCCATCAAAACTTCTTTCCTATGGGGACCCATTGGCTTTGGCATCTTCTGGGTGGTATTGCAGTTCATTTTTTAATTACCTACATATTCAAGGACAATTTGCTAAATTTGTCCGCCAATAGCCAAAGTAGTCATGATTGATACCATAAAGGAACATATTGCCGAAGTTGAAAAATTCACTTCGACATCCAAAGAAGAAATAGAGGCTTTCCGAATCAAATATTTGGGAAAAAAAGGTCTATTGAACGGTTTCTTTGCCGAATTCAAAAATGTTCCCAATGAACAGAAAAAAGAATTTGGACAAGTGGTCAATCAATTAAAAAATACAGCCACTGAAAAGGTGAACGCCTTAAAGGATGCTCTGGAAAATCAGGCCGAAACTGTTGGTAAATATGGCGACCTTACCCGCCCCGGCGAACCTGTTGAAATAGGAGCACGTCATCCCATCAGCATTGTAAAGAACCAAATCATCGATATTTTCTCCAGAATTGGCTTCAATGTTTCCGAAGGACCAGAGGTAGAGGATGACTGGCACAATTTTACAGCTTTGAATTTGCCCGAGTATCATCCTGCAAGGGATATGCAGGATACCTTTTTTATTCAAACGGACCCGGATATATTATTGCGCACCCATACCTCATCTGTGCAGGTACGATATATGGAGGCCAATAAACCGCCCATTAGGACGATTTCTCCTGGACGTGTGTATAGGAACGAGGCTATTTCCGCCCGCTCGCATTGCTTTTTCCATCAGGTTGAAGGTCTGTACGTGGACAAGAACGTATCGTTTGCGGATTTGAAGCAGACCTTGCAATATTTCACATCCGAAATGTTCGGGAAGTCCAAAATCAGGTTACGCCCATCCTATTTCCCATTTACGGAACCCAGTGCCGAAGTTGACGTCTATTGGGGGCTTGAAACCGAAACGGATTACCGTATGACCAAGGGTACCGGTTGGCTGGAAATTATGGGCTGTGGCATGGTAGACCCCAACGTACTTAAAAATTGTGGGATAGACCCAGAGGTATATTCCGGGTTTGCCTTTGGTATGGGGATAGACCGTATTGCGTTGCTATTGCACCAAATTTCCGATATACGATTGCTCAGCGAAAATGATGTCCGCTTTTTGGAGCAGTTCAAAAGCGCACTGTAAACCCAGGTCATGAAAAAGGATATTGAATTTCCTGTAGCCAAGGATGTCCACGTTGTGGTAATCCGGGAGTGGAACGATGAATTTCTATCCAAAGAATGGAACGCATATCTGATCAATAATCGTTCGGACACCATAGAAATGACCATTGTAGTTTCCAAAGGTTTTGATGGGGATAAAAAAACATCCACCATGCGTCACGGTATTGGGGTTGTGGAAGCAAAGTCCTTCAAAAAAATTGAGTTTCTACAAGAAGAGGTGCTAGCCCTCAACAATGAATTCTTTGTCTCCTTTTTTGCTGAGAACAAACTCTTTGAAAAAAGGTTCCTGTTTCCCAAAAATACCATAACGGAAAACAGTCTTACCATCATTCCCATTATAAAAAAAGACGGGGTTCTTCCTAAAGATTGATCCACCAATTAAAATGGCATTTTACTTTTAACAAACATTTAAGCTTAGTTAGTTCGGTTGGTTCCGAACCAATCGTACATTTGCACCTTCAAAATCCACTTTATGGAAAAATCGAGGGAAGAAATTGTAGAAACAGTAGGTCTCCATTTGGAAGAGGAGCATAATCTACCTCCATTGGCCGCTCGAATTTATGCTGTCTTAATTTTAACCGATAAGGACGGTCTTACATTTGATAGTTGTTTGGATAGGCTCAATGCCAGTAAGAGTTCTATATCAACTTCACTCAATCTATTGGTGAACATGGGCCTTGTCACCTATTTCACCAAGTCCGGAGATCGAAAGAGATATTTTAAAACTGCGAAGAAGAAAACTTTCTTTTTATCCAAACTCCAGGAAAACTTAAAGCGTATTGAACGTGAGAAGCACATTATCACTTTGGTAATGGGTTATCACGAACAATACTGTCCTAAAAAATTTGAGGAAGGGCAAGTTCGCACCAGGGTATATCTGGATTATGTGAACGAAACCGAAAAAACCTTAAAAAAATCGATCAAGAAACTCGAATCAATTTTAAATGAGTAGTCACTCCAACAACCAAAAAAATAGCAAAGTAATTTCGTACATGAAAACAATCAAATCAATCTTAGCATCATCAAGTGTACTTTTATTCATAGCCTGTGGGGGTAAAGATCAACAACAAGCCCCTGCACAGCAAGCGCCGTCGCTAAAAGTAAGCACTTTGGAAAAGCAGGACATAACGCTTTTCGATTCATACTCCACCAACATTCAAGGTGTCCAAAACGTTGAGATCTGGCCAAAGGTCTCTGGTTTTGTACAGCATATTTATGTGGAGGAAGGCCAAAAAGTAACCAAGGGCCAGTTATTGTTCAAACTGGAGACACAAACCTTGTCACAAGACGCTGAAGCGGCGAAGGCCGCCGTCAACGTTGCACAAGTAGAAGTGGACAAATTGGTTCCATTGGTAGAGAAAAACATTATTAGTGAAGTACAACTGGAAACGGCAAAGGCACAATTGCAACAAGCAAAGAGCAATTATAGCAGTATTGCCGCAAACATTGGCTATTCCAATATAGTCAGCCCTGTAAACGGTTATATTGGCGAAATACCTTATAAAGTAGGTGCATTGGTAAGCAGTACCATGGGCACACCTTTAACCGTAGTATCCGATATCAGTGGTATACGTGCCTATTTCTCCATGAACGAGAAACAGCTCCTTAAGATGAAGAGCCAAATGACGGGTGATGGATCTGCCGCTTCATCGGAGCACACTCCAGAAGTTGAATTGGAGATGATCAATGGCGAGACATACCCTCAAAAAGGGAAGATCGCGATGGTGAACAACATTATCAACCCAACTACCGGAAGCGTAACATTGAGGGCCGATTTTGATAACCCGAACCTTTTGTTGAGTTCAGGTAGTACTGGCACTATTAAAGTTCCGTCCACTTATGAAGATGTATTTGTTATCCCTCAATTTGCCACCGTTGACTTGCAGGGTACCAAAATGGTTTATGTATTGAACGAAGACAACATGGTAAAAACGGTTCCATTGACCATTACGGCCCAGACCAACAAAGAGTTTATTGTAAAAGACGGGTTGGAAAATGGAAGCACCATCGTTACCGAAGGCGTATCCAAACTTAAAGATGGTCAGACCATCAATCCAGTAAAACAATAATTACCATCAATCCCATAGAACAAAGCATTTATGTTCCAAAAATTTATAGATAGACCCGTACTCTCCACGGTAATATCCGTTATCATAGTGATATTGGGTATCCTTGGTCTTACTACATTGCCCGTAGAACAATATCCGGAGATTGCTCCGCCGACCGTTCAGGTTACCGCCAACTATACCGGTGCGAACGCCGAAACAGTACTTAAGAGTGTGGTAATCCCTCTGGAAGAACAGATAAATGGTGTGGAGGGCATGACCTACATGACCTCATCCGCCAGTAACGACGGTGCTGCCAACATCAGTGTGTTCTTTGAACTTGGTGTTGACCCCGATATTGCCGCGGTAAACGTTCAGAACCGTGTGGCCAGGGCGAATAGCCTATTGCCGCAAGAAGTGATCAATACCGGTGTTACCACCCAAAAAGCACAGAACAGTGCCTTGTTGTTCTTCTCTATTTTTTCCGAAAATGAGGACTACGACGCAACTTTTGTTGAGAACTACGCCAAGATCAACTTGGTCCCCCAATTGCAAAGGATCAAAGGTGTAGGTAACGTTAACGTATTCGGTTCCAAGGATTATTCCATGCGTATCTGGATTTCTCCAGATAAAATGGCCGCCTACAACTTGGTTCCGGCTGATATCCAAGCTGCTTTAAGGGAACAAAACACTGAAGCTGCTACAGGGAAAATCGGGGAAAATGCCGATGGTATTTTCGAATACGTGATGAAGTACAAAGGACGATTGTCCGATGTCGCCGAGTATGAGAACATAATTCTTAGGACCACGGATGACGGCGGGTTCCTTCGTTTAAAGGATGTTGCCGAAATTGAGCTGGGCGCATTGAGCTATGTTAGAAAAAACTCTGGTATGGGGAACCCCGGTGTTGCCGTGGGGGTTTACCAAACCTCTGGTTCCAATGCAAAAGAGATCATTGACGAGATCGAGAACATCCTCGAAACATCCAAAGCGGATTTTCCGAAGGGCATGGATTATGTAATCCCTTTTAACTCCAAGGATTTCTTGGATGCATCGATAGATCATGTGGTCCAAACCTTGATAGAGGCCTTTATTCTTGTATTTATTGTGGTATTCCTGTTCCTCCAAGACTTTAGGTCCACATTGATTCCGGCCATCGCGGTTCCCGTGGCGATTGTGGGTACGTTCTTCTTCCTGCAATTGTTCGGATATTCCATAAACATGCTTACCCTTTTCGCCATGATCTTGGCAATAGGTATTGTGGTGGATGACGCCATTGTTGTAGTGGAAGCGGTACACGCCAAACTGGAAGAAGGAGCCGATTCGGCCAAAACGGCGACCAAAAGTGCCATGAGCGAGATTTCAGGCGCCATTATCTCCATTACGTTGGTAATGTCGGCGGTATTTATCCCCGTGTCCTTTATACAGGGTTCGTCGGGCGTATTCTACCAACAGTTCGGTATCACCTTGGCCGTGGCCATCTTGATCTCGGCTATCAACGCCTTGACCTTGAGCCCGGCATTGGCAGCGTTGTTCTTAAAGCCACATAACCACGAAAAAGGCAAAAAATCCAATTTATTGAACAGATTTTTTAGGGCCTTCAACGTTGGGTTCACCACAATGACCAATAAATACACCAATTCCATAGGTACATTGGTGAAGCGAAAATGGATTACACTAGCGCTCTTGGTGGGCTTTAGTATTTTGGCCATCTTCTTGTTCCGATCAACTCCATCAGGTTTCGTGCCCGATGAAGACCGTGGAATGATCTTTGCCAATGTGAGCATGCCGCCGGGAACAACGATAGAAAAGACAGAGGAAACAATCATGAAACTGGATTCCATTTATGAATCCATGGACGTGATCGATGCACGGATGAGCGTTGCAGGTTTCAGTTTGTTGAACCGTGTTAGTGCCGGTTCCTACGCGTTCTCCATTATGAAGCTGAAAGACTGGAGCGAAAGGGGTGCAGATTCACTATCGGTAAACGCCACCATGCAACGTTTGTATGCTACTACGGCAGGTTTCAATGATGCTCAAATCATCTATTTTACACCTCCCAGTATACAAGGTTTCGGTACAAGTTCCGGATTCGAGGTACAGCTCCAAAGCAAGACCGGAGAGGATTGGAACTCCATCAATGATGTAAAAAATCAATTTCTGGGGGCCCTTAACGCAAGGCCAGAGGTGCAATATGCGATATCCCAGTTCGACCCAGGTTTCCCTCAGTTCGATTTGGACATCGATATGGAAAAAGTGAAAATGGCAGGGCTGACCGCGACCGATATTTTCAATGCGCTCCAAGGCTATTTTGGTGGTATCTACGCTACAGATTTTAACAGGTTTGGTAAACAATATCGTGTAATGATACAGGCCAAACCGGAAGATAGAGCCAATGAAAATTCGTTGAACCACATTTTTGTGAGAAACGGTGATGGCGAATCCGTGGCCGTAAGCCAGTTCGTAGACCTGAAAAAAATATATGGCCCGGAAGTGGTACAGCGATTCAACCTATTGAGTTCTGTAAGCATTACCGGTGTTCCCAACCCAGGATATAGTACTGGTGATGCCATTACAGCGATTGAAGAAGTAGCTGCAGAGGTATTGCCGAATTCATACACCTACGATTATTCCGGATTGACAAGGGAAGAGAGCAACGCCGGTGCACAAACCATTATCATTTTTATCCTGAGTTTGGTATTTGTTTACTTCCTATTAAGCGCGCAGTATGAAAGTTACATTTTGCCATTTTCGATATTGCTATCGTTGCCATTTGGTATAGCAGGAGCCATTCTTTTCATCAATCTGGCCGGGCTACAGAACAATATCTACTTCCAGATCGCATTGATCATGTTGATAGGTCTGTTGGCCAAAAACGCAATTTTGATCGTGGAATTTGCACTTCAGCGTAGAAAGGCCGGACTATCCCTGTTCGATGCCGCCGCCGATGGTGCACGAGCAAGGCTCCGTCCTATTTTGATGACTTCCTTTGCATTTATTTTCGGTCTGTTGCCATTGGCACTTTCATCGGGAATCGGGGCCATTGGAAACCAATCCATTGGTGTAAGTGCCGTTGGGGGAATGCTAGTGGGCACCATTTTGGGTGTGTTCATCATACCAGTGCTCTTTGTGGTGTTCCAGGCACTTCAGGAAAAAATATCAGGTAAGCCGGAAGAACTTCAAAATGTAAACAATGCCTAATTATCCTTTGATCAAACAAAGTATATCAACCATGAAAATAAAATCCACATATAAACTGCTCTTGGTAATTTCGGCGCCACTTTTATTGCAATCATGCTTTGTGGCCAAGAATTATTCAAGACCGGAAATAGAGACCGGGAATCTCTATCGAACAGATAATCTGCCACAGGACAGCATTTCCATGGCCGATGTATCTTGGAGGGACCTGTTCAACGATGAACAATTAAAATCATATATAGAACAAGGTCTAGAGAACAACATTGATATTAGAATAGCGCTACAGAACGTGGTGGCCGCAGAAGCTTATGTAAAACAAGGAAAGGCCGGATATTACCCTACCCTATCCGGCACGGCAAGCTTTACAAGGACCAAAAACTCGGAAAACAGTCAGTTTGGTAGTTTTTTTACACGTCCATTGGAACAATATGAATTGTCCGGCAGCCTTTCTTGGGAAGCGGATATTTGGGGCAAGATCAGGAGCAATAAAAGAGCCTTTAGCGCCTCCTATCTGCAGAGTGTATCGGCGCATCAAGCGGTTAAGACCAACTTGATAGCCAGTATTGCCGCTACCTACTATCAATTATTGGCACTGGACAAACAATTGGAGGTTGCCCATCAAACCTTGGAAGCCAGAAAGAACAGTTTGGAGACCACTGTTGCCTTAAAAGATGCCGGACAGGTAACCGAGGTTGCCGTTAAGCAGACCGAAGCACAGGTCCATACCACAGAAATTATTGTGATCGACCTTGAGAACAACATTAAGTTGCTCGAAAATGCCTTCAGTATATT
>Ga0114901_1002217_pt1 | contig 10503 bp, 10 predicted proteins | sample MalvireepMed_s16_FD_89686 | JGI IMG/M metagenome (GOLD analysis project Ga0114901, IMG submission 89686) | Marine viral communities from the Global Malaspina Expedition - Malaspina viral metaG DeepMed_s16 | ecosystem: Environmental > Aquatic > Marine > Oceanic | place: Mediterranean Sea... | reverse complement strand
TTGGGGGACCCTGACATGGCAACTACACTACTTGACAAATTCAAATGGGGGCACACATTTTTTGCACTGAATAAAAACATCTTGCAGGACTATTCCAAGGCAGAGTCTGAATCTGAGATAGTTGAGATTTGCCAGGAATACAGGCTTCCTAGTTAGTAAAATTTCGTTCAGATCAAGCTCGTAATCTACAAGTGCTACAGATTTATTCAAGTATAATCCAGCGGGACGATATGAGCACTGAAGCCAAGTCCTCTGGACTTGTTCGAAGCCTTTCCCTTTCACAGGCAGTAATGATTGGAGTTGCCTCAATGATTGGTGGAGCTATATTCGTACTGGTTGGACCGGGTATAGGTGCAGCAGGTCCCGCATTAATAATTGCATTTCTGCTTAACGGAGTCATTACACTCTTTACTGCATTAACTTATGCTGAACTTGGTTCTGCACTGCCAGCAACAGGTGGAGGATACAAATGGGTAAGAGAGGGGCTTCCACGACCAAACTCATATCTAAGCGGTTGGATGGCTTGGTTTGCGCATACCATCGCAGGAAGTCTATATGCTGTTGCATTTGGAACATTTCTTGGGCATTTGCTAAAATCTGCAGAAATAATTGATGACGCATTTGGTTTTCCTCTTGAAAAGCTGTTTGCAGTTATTGCAATTGCAATATTCACATTTATCAATGTAAGAGGCTCTTCGCACACGGGAAAAGTTGGCAGTGCAATTACTTTTACTCAGTTATTGATCATTGGAGTACTGATAATAGCTGCACTTGTGGCAATGTCATTCGTAAATCCTAACTGGCCGGAAAACTTTCGAGACTTTTTGCCTAACGGCACTATGGGCCTGGTGCTTGCAATGGGTCTGACATTCATCGCCTTTGAGGGTTATGAAATTATTGCACAGGCTGGGGATGAGATTAAAAGACCAAAGAAGAACATTCCCAGGGCAATTCTCATATCTTTGGGAATAGTAATTTCCGTTTACGTTGTTTTTGCTTTTGTCTTTATTGGTGGCTTGGATCCTTCACAGATAGGGCTACCTGCGTGGGAGTTTATTGGAGGATTTGGTGAGCTTGGAATTATTGAGGCTGCTGAATATTATCTTCCATTCGGGTCTCTGATTGTGTTGGCAGGTGGATTTGTATCAACACTTGCTGCACTAAACGCAACAACGTTTGCAGCAAGTCGTGTATCCTTTGCCATGGGAAGAAATCATGATCTGCCACCGGTATTTAATCGTCTGCATAAAAAATATCGTACACCATTTGTTTCTACTATATTCTCTAGCATCGTAATGACAGTTTTGGCGCTGTCTTTTGACTTAACAATGATTGCACTTGCTGCAAGTGTGATGTTTTTGTTCCTATTTGCGCAAGTTAATGCAGCCTGCATTACCATACGAAGGCTTGCCAAAGAAAAAAAATTGGTTTATGGATTTAAGACTCCATTTTTCCCTCTAGTTCCAGTTGTGGGTTTTGCACTTGTTTCTATTCTCGCGGTTTACTTGCTGTTTTCTCATCCGCTTAGTTGGGTCATTGCAATTGTATGGGTAGGAATTGGTTTTCTGATTTACAAGTTTTACACATCAAAGAAAGAGATTCAGCACCATGCACCACTAGTCTTCAATCAATCTCCTGAAGAAAGGAAGGAGTATAGAATCTTGGTTGTCTTTGATAAACGAACAGCTACTAAACTCACTAAACTTGCTACTGCAATTGCTGCTCAAAAGGATGGCGAAATATCTTTTCTTAATGTAATATCTGTCCCGAAACAAACTCCACTAGCTTTTGCAAACAAATCAGGAGAAACCGGCATCGGCATATTTGATGATTTTAAAAAATTAATTTCTCATTCAATACGACATAGATATCTTGTTAGACTTTCCCATGATCCAACAGAAGCAATTTTGGCTACAGCCGAGGAACAGGAAATTGACATGATCATAGTCAATTTTTCCTTTTTGCGTAACAACCGCAGATTACTGTCACTATCTACATGCGACGTTATTGGTGTGACACCGCGAAAAAACTTTGGAAAAGATATTTCCAATATTATTATTTCATATGATAAAGGGCGTCACTCAAACCTTGGACTTGAGATTGCGGGCTCGATGGTAAAAGAATACAACAGTAAAATCAAAATTGTTCGTGGCATAACACAATCTCCTGATACCGAGGTTCAAATTGTTAACAAGATTAACGAAACCATGCTTGATCTTGACATCAAAAAGGTGCAATTTGAAAAAGTATATCCTAAAACAGAAAACATGTTGGTTTCATCGGAACTTTTGAAAAACTTTAACAAAAATAAAACAGGCATTCTGATTTTAGGTGCAGGAAACCAAGCAGATACAGCATTTAGTCCCAAAGCGTTGGAATTGGCACGCAAATCAAAAAAGACAGTGCTAATAGTGCGAAATCATCTATTCTCAGAGTTTCATACAAGGTCATTTTGGAGCATATTAATCCATATAATGAAAGAGAACAAGCACCTTTACCGCATATATATGGAGATTTTAGCCTTGAAATTCCTTGTTACAGCCACGAAGAGGCTTGGAAGATACGACGAAGACTATTTTGAATCAAAATCTTAGGAAATACTGAAATTATCTAATTTTCTATTCACCTTAGGTGTGAGCTAGTGGACGAGACGCTGCCACGGCAGAGGAAACTCCTCCCTTCATACAGGAAATGTGATCTGGAGATAGATAGTCAGAGATGGCTGGCAACAGAACAGAAAAAAATCCCATCTGGAGTACGATGATGGTACTCCCTGAGGTTTCCAGTGACGGAATGAAAATCTGTCCCACATGAAGCAAGGCCAAACAGAACCGTAGATTCCTGTAACAGGTTCAGGTAGGCTGCAAAGCGTAATATCGTTTAAAACAGAAGGAGGGTTACGGCTAGCACTCACTTATTTTTCTGGCTTCCAGCCTTTTGGCATGGAACCTTTTGTGCTTGTTGATTTAGTCTCGGACTTTTCTTCAACTTGTGGTTTGTCTTCGTCATAGTAGCTTTTGTGTTGATTGTAATCTTCTAAACCCTTTACTTGGGCTTCACCTCTAACCGTCTGGTATCCACCGGAAGATGCACTTGTTTGAACTCCTGTAAGCTGAGTTGGATCAATACCAGTCTGATGCAAGTTCTTGCCTTCTTTTTTCAGTTTTCTTTGACTCATCATCATTATTCCAAGACCGCCTGCTGCTGCAGCTCCAGCCATACCATATAGAACCATTGCTGGAAATTCTTCAGAAGATGTTGTTGCATAACCTTCAGGTGCAGTAGGTGTTACACCAAAAAACCCAGAGTCTCTGGTTGCAAAACCAACTACATCAAGGCTTGCGTTATCTGACGCCTCAAAAGTTTTTATTGAGTATTGTTTGTCTATCGTAAACATTGCCTCACTTGTTCTTTCTATTTGGATTCCTTCCCTAAGACTACTCTCTCCCATTGTATATTTAGAAATCACACTACCTGTTTGAAATCCATACTGAGCAGCATCAACACCAATACCAGTTGGATCAAACAAAAAGTGCCAGTTTTCAATTGGCTGGTCCCTAATCCCGTCAGCACTCATTATACTTTTAGTAAGAAGCTCACCAGCATCGCTAGATTTTAACTGCATAGCAATTTCTGGCGTGTATTTGTCAAACAGTGAGATTGGCAAATTAATTTCCATCATGCCATGATTTGGTGTAAAGATTTCAACAGGACCCGAGGCACCAAAACCTCTCCAGTCTACATCTAGGAGTGCTGGACCAGTGCCTGTATAGTCTCTAACCACAAAATTTTCAATAACAGGGTGTAAAATAATCTTATAATCTATTGACATTTTGTCATCTCTTCCTGTCATTAGTGCAACATAGTCCAGTGACATATCACTGACATATGCATTGCTGTCGTTTGAAGCAATGCTTGCGTTAATCTTTTGAACAAGTTCCTTCATCCCCATAGCTGATGAATCAACAGAAAAAACCACTGTAACATTTTTACCGGCTAGTATATTTTCAAGATTACCTCCATCTGAATAATCGATCCAAATAGTGCGTTGATATGTCATCTTAGTGAGTGCATTTCCAGTAGCATCATCTAACGTAGCTTCAAGTTGAGCTGACCCAAACGTAGGTGCAATACTACCAAGTGCAATTACAGCACCGACAAATAACGCAATAATCAATAATTTCATAAAAATTGACTTTGTTTGATAAATAATAAACTTATCCTAGTGTATTCACAAAAATAAACGAACAAGTAATATTGGTAGTAGCTATTTTACTAAACCGTTCTAGGAGAAAAATTGATAACAATACTTGCTGGTGGCACCGGATCTGTAAAACTTGTACGAGGTTTAGCTTCCCAAAGAACTGATGTTAATGTGGTTTGTAATGTAGGCGATAATTATTGGCTTTATGGTATGTACATATGTCCTGATATTGACACAATTACTTATGGATTAGCAGAGTTGTTAGATGCAGATAGAGGTTGGGGTATTAAGAAAGATACATTTGGTTTTTTACGTCAGATGGAAATTTTTGGTGAAGAGACATGGTTTAGAATTGGTGACAGGGATACTGCTACACATCTGATCAGAACTAATATGCTAAAAAATGGTTTAAGCTTGACTAACATAACAAAATGGATGTGTGAAAAATTTGCAATTGAAACTAAAATCATTCCAGTGACTGACAGCTCAATAGAGACTAGAATAACTACCAATAAAGGAGAAATGCACCTTCAGGAATTCTGGGTAAAATATAGAGGGCGAGATCCAATAGAAGGAATTAAGTATGTAGGCGCTGATAAATGCCGTCCAAATCCGGAGGCTGTTAATGCAATACATGATGCACAACTTGTGGTCATTGCCCCTGGAAATCCTCTAACTAGCATAGGTCCAATGTTGGCACTTAAGGGAATTAGAAAAGAATTATCTAAAAATAAAAATAAAGTTGTTGCTATAAGCCCAATTATAGGCAATGCGCCTGTAAATGGCCCTGCTGGCAAATATATGGAAGCAGCTGGCATCGAAGTATCAGCATTTGGGGTTGCAAAAATGTATGCAGATGTTTGCTCTAATTTTATAATTGATACTAAGGATAGAATGCAAACAAAAAAAATTGAATCTCTTAACGTGAAGGTTCATGATACTCATATTAGAATGACAAATAAAAAAACTGAAGACGCACTTGGCTCTTTCTTACTAAAACAATTTCATAGTTAGCTTGAAGACATATGCCATAATTCCTGTAAAGAGTTTTTCTAAGGCAAAAACGAGATTAAACATTCCTCAGATAAAGAGAGAATCACTTTGTAAGGTGATGTTGGAAGAAGTTTTAAAAACACTGTCAAAATGTAAATCTATTGATGATATAGTTATAGTATCAAAAGATGATGCAGTTATAAAACTGGGTAAGCCATTTGGCGCAATACAAATTTTTGATGACGATCTTGGTGTAAATCAAGCTGTACATTTAGCAGATCAGTACCTTTCTGATTTGGAATGCAATTGCTCAGTTATTTTTCCACAAGACATACCTATGATGGAATCTTCTGATGTAGATAGTTTACTAGGATTTCTGAAATCTAGAAATTCTGTAATATTAGTTCCATCTCGCCAGTTTAACGGTACAAATGCGCTAGTACGATATTATGCTAGCTCTATGAAAACACAATACGATAGGGGTAGTTACTCATACCAATTAGACGCTGCAAAATCTGTAACACAAAACATCTCTCTTGCACTCATTCGTAGAATGATGCTTGACATAGATGATGAAATTGATCTTACATTCATGTTAAAACAAAACGAAAAACCAGATTTTTGTAAAAAAATCAGGAATATACTAAACCTCTAGTGTTTGCTTTTTCGAAAATACATAATTTAGCACCAAAATCACAATTGAAATTGAACCCGTGACAATTAGCATTAATTCAAGCATGTATAGTAAAGAATGTGCAAATGCTGTTTCAACTGTGATTTTGTTAATATCAGCAATAATATATCCATACGAATAAATGAAATAATTTGCTGCCCAATGAATTAGAATTGCGGGGGCAAGACCGTATTTGAAATAAACCCATCCTATTATCAAACCACTAGCTGTTGCTTGTACAAATTTACCCGTATTCCATGCATCACCTGTAATAATATGTGAAACACCGAAAAATATTCCTACTATAACGATTATCAGTAACGGTTTTTTTAAATCTGTTATGTGGAGGTGATGTGAAGGTCTCCATAATGATTTTACAAAGAGTCGAAGCGATGACTTGTAAGAATACAATGCAAAAAGTGGCAGACCAACAAGTATAACCCTAAATCCAATTTCTTCAATTAATGGCGCAAGCAATACCTGGAAAAACTGAATTAACTGATTTGGCGCTTCAGTTTTCTCAACAGAAATCCCAAAAAATTCTTGTACTGATATTATTATACCGGATACCACAACCAGTATAGAAAACCACTTGATGACTGTTATGATATAGTTATCTTGTAGTTGATTATATTTTCCGACGGATATTATAGATTGTAGTACGTTAACAAAACTTTTCTTTGGACCAAATATTGCCACGGCAAATAAAATTAAAAACAAACACCATAACACAATAAATCCATCACCCAACTCAAATTCTACTGGAACTTGAAAGCCTATTCCAGCGAGAAAAATACTCAAGTCACTCATAGGATATTCATATGTAATATCATCACCAATTTCAGAATTGAAAACTAGATATGCACCAATTGGAAATGACAAAATCATTAAAAATAAAATTATTGATATTAAAGCAGTGTGCGGTATGCCTATACACTGATAAATTTTGTTTTGTAAGTTCACTTTTTTTCTAATGTAATTCTATCATGTCTTCAGAAAATCCAAGCTTTACTAAAGTATCCTTGATAGTATCTCTGTGGTCCCCTTGCAAGAAAACATAACCTTCTTTTGCAGTACCGCCGCAAGCATATTTGTTTTTTAGATCTCTCGCAACACTTTCTAAATTGTTAATCTTAGGATCAAGACCCTCAATCATAGTTCCTTTTTTCTTGAAACGTCTAGTCTCAAGACGTATGATTATATGATTACTATCTTTATCAAGATCACCACAGGCGCATAAATCTTCAGGAAGTCCGCAAGTAGTACAAATTACCGCCATAAGTTCAAAAGTTAAAGTCTCTAACACACTATTAAGCCTTTTAGACATGAAAACTATAATGTTGCAATCCTATGATTTTTTATGAACTATAATTATACGCATGTAGTGTCAAAGGAACTAACTGAAAAAGCAGTTAAGATGCTTTTAAGCGGTGCTACTTTAGTAAGCGAACCATGTCCATATTGTAAAGGCGTTCGCGTAATAAAAGACGGTTTTGCTTTATGCATAAATTGTGGTAAACAGCCTGAGGAAAAACCAGCACAAACAAAATCTGTTGAGGAAGAACCTGTAAAACCATTAAAAATTCTTGAGAAAAAACTAGAAGATCTATCAAAACAGCTTGAAAAAGAATTAAACCCAAAAAAACAGCAGGAATTAATTGAATCTATTAATTCACTAGTTGGGGTTATCTCCAAGCTCAAATAAAAATAACAAAAGTTTTTATCTTGACTTTCGTTTTTTTATGAAATATGGCAGATAAAAAGAAAAATTCACCATTGCCTGCATCTAGCGCTGGTCTGTTAAGATTTTTTGAAGATGAGACGAGAGGATTTAAGATCGATCCAAAAATCATAATTTCAATTCCTATTAGTTTAATTTCGGTTTCATGGGCACTTGAAATATTTCTAATTCCCTAAATATCATGTCTGATTCAGACGATATTCAAAATATTCATGGGCGTTACAAATTCACACTAATTAGCCCTGCATCATTTTATATTTCACTGATATTTTCTGTTGTCACAGCATCTATAATATCAGCTCTAACAATTTTCATTTACCTTGAAAGTGGAGAAATAATATTCACTCTTCCAGCTGTTGTTGCTGTATTGCTTGCCATACAATACTTTGATTCTCGTTTTACTACACACAAAGAATATTCGAAATCATTGCACATGTCACTTTTTGGAAATGTATTATGGCTGATTACTATAGTGGGTGGTATTATTGGTTCTACCATACTTTCCAAGGAATTATCTGTGTTTTATGTTGCTGTTGGCATGTACATATTCGCCAGTTTTAGAATTGGGATTATGACAACAACTCTTGGAATCAGCTTAAAAAAGTCATGTGTGTTATGTTTTGTCCAACCATTAGCAATGTTCCTTCTTCTAATTCCAATTGACATGTGGTCAATTCTTTATGATGTACAGTCATTAGCATTTGGGATTATATTTTTGGTAATTGCAGGTGTTTGGTCTTACCTTACAAACAGAACTGGATTACCTGTAATAAAGAGCACACACAAGCTGTTGCAAGCATACTTGCAGTCAGTTTCACATAATGATCCACGTGATATGGAATCAATAATACTTGAATCATCAAAATCATCAAACGTGACTACATCCCAAATTCGTTTCTATACAGGTGATAAAGAAAATGATTTCAGAATGGTTCTACCTGATATTCATCCAGGTCCTTTTAGTCCTGTTGGTGGCAGTGACATCCCACATCAAATCTACAAAACTATGAACTCATCTGCGATGGTACTGCACAGCGTATCTGATCACTCACTTAATCTTCCATCACAACAAGATGTACAAAGCTACTTGGATGACCTATCAAAAAGTTCTGTTTCAACAAAAGGTCTTACGTGTACAGAACCTGTCACCGTCCAACTGAACAAGGCACGCGTTGTTGGAATGCGCCTTGATAAGGCAGCGTTTTTGTTACTATCTTTGTCTCCTCATGGTATGGAAGATGTGCCACTTTACATCAAGACAGAAATTGAACAAGTCGCAAAAAACAGGAATTTTGACAGCGTACTTGTTGTTGATTCTCATAATGCTATGGGGGGAAAAATATCACAAGAGGACTCACAAGACATGATCACCGCTGCAAAGAACGCACTTGATATTCTTGTCACAAAAACAAATTTTCCATTGAAATATGGTTATGCAAATTCAAAATCTATGAATATTCAAGCTGATGATCTTGCCGGCGGTGGCATAGGAATGCTATGTCTTGCTTTTGACCAAAAAAAATACTTTTTGTGTTGGGCTGATGCCAACAATATGGAAAACGGTGTACGTGAAAAAATTGTAACGCATCTGCAAAACAATGGTTGTAATCTAGTTGAAATGTTTACTTCTGATACTCATTTTACAACAATGGGAGTAAGGAATAGTAACGGTTACTACCAGCTTGGAATTGTTACCGAGTCTGAAAGATTAGAAAACTGGTGCTTATCAATTGCTAAAAAAGCAGAAGAAAATATTGTTTCAGGCCAATTTGAAATTTTAGAAAATAAGGCACAAGTTAGAGTTATGGGGTCAGGAATTTTTGAACATCTTTCTGTGGCACTTGATAGTTCTTTGAAAATGACAAAGGCATTCATGGTTGGGTGTGTTGGATTATTCTTGCTGTCTATTTTTCTATGGTTCTAATATCTTCCAAATTACCGTAAAAGTCATCGATAAACGATGAAAACTGTAAAATGGGCACAATTGGAACCCTATTAACAAAACTTGTTTCTTCTTGGTATAGTGTAACAATCACTGGAACAGCAATGGTTACTTTTGTATTTGCAACGTAATGTTTTACACGTTCTATCTGCTTGTGAACTATTGTTTCAAGTGCATAGTGACTCATTCTCTTCCAATGTTTGCAATCAATTAGTACAGCCGTGTTGAGGTGTACACCCACAACATCAATTTCCATTGTTGGTTTTTTCATCCTGAAATTGCGCAAGACCTCAAAGTGTTTTGTTTCAAGTATTTCAGCCACCAGCCCCTCAAAGTCTTTCCAGCCAATGTCATGTGAAGCTTCCTCAATCGGCGTACCATTCTTAATTGCAAAAATTGCTGTTTTCAGCCTTTCCTCCATGAAAAATCACAACATAGATTTTTTGCTAATGCCTAATGAACCTTAAATTATGATGATACGTCAGTCATGTCATGAAATTTTGGCTAGTAATCATACTAGCAACGATTGCACTGCCTGTTGCATTTGCAGAAAAGGGAACTTTCGTAGACCAGATCCAGTTTATTCAATATTTGGATGAAAATACTGCACTTGAAGAAGTTCGTAACGGAAATTTGGATATGTATTATTTTCGAATTTCTTCGGATAGACTCGAGGCAGAAAAAGATAGAGATGATATTCAGGTTTTCGAATCTACAGGCGGGTCGTACAGCATATTGGTGAACCCATCTGTTTCTGAAGATTTTAATCCATTTTCTATTTCGGAGTTAAGATTTGCACTAAATCATTTGGTGGATAGAAATCTAATTGTTAATGAATTAATTGGCGGTTATGGCAGAACTATGATTTCAAATTATGGAATATTTGCAGCTGATTATCTTACCATTATTGACGAGATTGAGTCATTTCATTTTAAATATAATCCATCTTT
>Ga0114901_1002211_pt1 | contig 10519 bp, 12 predicted proteins | sample MalvireepMed_s16_FD_89686 | JGI IMG/M metagenome (GOLD analysis project Ga0114901, IMG submission 89686) | Marine viral communities from the Global Malaspina Expedition - Malaspina viral metaG DeepMed_s16 | ecosystem: Environmental > Aquatic > Marine > Oceanic | place: Mediterranean Sea... | reverse complement strand
TTCGCGCTGTGTCTGCAGTTCTTCCCGCATTTCTTGGCGCATTCTTTCACGATCGATCCTCATTTCCTCACGCTGCTTTTTCAATTCTGCCATTTGCTCCTCGCGAGCCTTGGCCATTTCTTTCATCTCTTTGCTCCACTCCTCAAAGTGCTTTTTATAATCCTCGTCAAAGTTTTTATCAAACTTCTTCTTCCACTCCTTCATATACTTGTCCCCATCCTTTCTATAGGCATCATAATCAAAATCCATATGTGGGATAGGAGGCAGGGGGGGCATGATGGCCAGTTCAGGAAGCACCGCAATCTCGGGCATTTCGGGAATATCGATATTCTCCATGATATGGGCCACGGAGGGAATTTCAGGTATATTGATGTCAATGCTTCTAAAATCAAATGCATAAGGTCCGGCACCTTCGGTGCTCACTTCAATTTCCTTACTATTGCCCATGATCTTTACAAGATCTTGGTCAAAATAGGATTTAGCATCCTCATCGGGCACGCCATCCAACTCCACGATGGCCGTAATTTCCACTTGGTCCTTGTCCCAGGTCACAAACTCAATATCGGCATAACTGGTGTTGATGTTGAGTTCCGTGTCCTTGTCCACGTTATAGGTTTCCTTGTAGGTCTTCGATTTCTCCTGTGCTTGGCAGGTGAACCCTGCCAGCACAGCGAGTAAACCACTAAACAATATTAGACGTTTCCTGTTCATTTTTTGATGATTTTAATTGATTCAACTTTGTTTTTAATTTTTGCAATAACTGTAGCCTAAGCTGTAGATTCTTGATCAGGGCCTCTATAGTCTGGTCATTGGGACCAAATTCGTTCAGTTCGGCATTCAACCTATGGTACTCGGCATCGAGTTCTGCCAAGCGGTCCATATAACTGTCCATAAGCTCTTTGTTGTCCGGGTCTATTTCCAGATCGGAAAGCTGTAGGTTGATGTTGGTGGTGTAATAGGTCTCTATTTTTTTCAAATCCGGGGAAAGATCGCCCAAAGAAATGGTCTGTTCCTCCCCATCCGAATCCTGCCTGTCCACCACGGTGATATTTTCATCCGGTTCAATTCCATCACTGGAACCCAAGAAAATATATACCGACAATCCAAGAACTACCACTACCGAAGCGGCAACCTGCAACCACCAGGTGAACGCTTTCTTCATGGGAAGAGTGGTTGGCAATTGTTCATCCAATTTGGCCAAGAACCGTGCCTCGTGCCCCTTTTTTAAGTTGTGGCGCTTTTCCTCTCTCTCTTTTTTAAATAATTCCCTTAGATCATGTGCCATAAGCCAAATCCTTTAATTTTTCCTGTAATTGTGCCTTTCCTCGTAACAACCTCGTGCGAGAAGCCGTTTCCGAGATGTTCAAAATTTCCGAAATCTCACTGTGGTCATACCCTTCAACCAAGAACAGCTGTACCACATATCTATACTTTTGGGGCAATTCCTCAATGGCAGTTTTAACCTGTTCCAAGGAAATTCCTTCCTCCACTGTCCAAACATCATCATCCGCTACATGTAGATGGTTTTCACTGAGTTCCACCATTTGTTGGTGTTTCGACTTTAAAAAATCGATGCTCCCGTTCACCACTATCCTTTTTAACCAAGCCCCAAAGGTTACCTCTCCCTTAAATTGATGGATACGTTGGAAGGCTTTGATAAATGATTCCTGTAGCACATCCTCTGCATCATCTGCATTTTTAAGGAACCGCATGGCCACACCGAACATACCATCACAATACTGATGGTACAGTTTAAGCTGTGCCTGGCGATCGTTCGCTTTGCACCGCTCCACTAGCTCAATATGGAACACGCTCGGTTCTATGCTTGGTTTATTAGTTGTTCATCTTAAGGACGAGACAAAAGTGGCCTCGTTGCAAATTAGTGCGATTTTGCATCCCTTTTAACAAAAAAATCCCGAAGAGTTACCTCAACGGGATTATGAATCAATACGTTATGTAACTTATTCGTCCAACAATAAATTTAGATGGACCGTAATATTGTCACGCGTAGCTTTGCTATAGGGGCAGATTTCATGGGCAGCATTGATCAAATCCTCTCCGGTCTCTTGACCTACATTGGGCAAATAGGCATCCAATGTCGCCTCAAGGTAAAAACCTTCTTCTTCTTTATTGAATTCTATGGTGGCCGTCACACTAAAGTCGCCCAAATCGTCAATGCCCTGTTCTTTGGCGACGGCTTGCAATGCCCCTGCAAAACAGGTGGAATATGCTGCCGCGAACAATTCTTCGGGATTAGTGGACTTTGGATCGGGTTTTCCTTTGGAATTTGGCATGGAAATATCAAAATCCAATACGCCATCCTCACTTTCTACATGTCCGGATCGTCCTCCTGTATTGGTTGCCTTTGCTTCAAAAATTGTCTTCATCTTGTCAAAGTTTTTTGGGTTCATATTCACCGGAAAACCATTGTCTCCAGTCTATAATTGGAAAAGTTAGCAAATTGTAGAGGGAACTCCCCTATTCCGCTTATTAAATTTATGTGAAATGGACATCAATGGAACTACAGAGAATTTGAAATGGATATCATCCCACAAAATCTTGCTATTTTAGTAGTGAAATCCCTGATCAATTCCCTTGACGAACAAAAAGAACACACCTGTAAATACCATTACCAAAATCAAGGCACTCCGCAAACAGGAAATTTCCGTGGAAACCTTGACAAAAGGCATATTTGATGGAAACCAAACCCTTTTGGCCAGGGCAATTACCCTTTTGGAAAGTACCCAACCGCTTCATTATGAGAAGGCAAATGCCGTGATTGAAAAATGTTTGGCAAAACCCAATAACAGTATCCGATTGGGGATAACCGGGGTGCCTGGCGTGGGCAAGAGCTCTTTTATCGAGACGTTGGGAAGCTATTTGACCGCAAAGGGCAAAAAGGTGGCCGTTTTGGCCGTGGACCCCACCAGTTCATTGAGCAAGGGCAGTATTCTGGGAGACAAGACCCGAATGCAGGAACTGTCCAAAGATCCAAACGCCTTTATTCGCCCCTCCCCTTCGGGAACTTCATTGGGTGGTGTGGCCCGAAAAACAAGGGAGAGCATCATTTTATGTGAAGCTGCAGGCTATGATGTGATCTTGGTGGAAACGGTCGGGGTGGGCCAGAGTGAGATTGCCGTGCACAGTATGGTGGATTTTTTCCTTTTATTGAAATTATCCGGTGCCGGGGATGAACTTCAGGGTATTAAGAGAGGGATTATGGAAATGGCGGACGCTATTGCCATTAACAAAGCGGATGGAAGCAATCTAGAAAAGGCGGAGCTTGCCGCCATCGAATTTTCAAGGGCCCTACATCTTTATCCACCAAAGGCAAATGGATGGATCCCCAAAGTGTTGAAATGTTCCGCTAGCGAAAACACAGGAATCGAAGAAATTTGGGAAGTAGTGGAAAACTTTGTTCAACAGAACAAGGAAAATGGTTTTTTTGATAAAAACAGGAAGACCCAGAACAAGAATTGGTTCCTACAGACCGTGGATGAACACATTAAACAGTTTTTTCATCAAAAGGAATCCTTTAAAAATGCCCAAATTGCCCTTTTGAAGGACATTGACGAGAACAAAATTTCTCCATTTTATGCAGCCAAGCTCCTATTGGATCAGATTACCAAGGAACTTTAAATAAAAGCGATAAATTTGCACAGATTTTATACCAAATGAGCACCGTAACCGATTCCCTTTTATCCATAGTGGTTCCTTTGTACAACGAGGAGGACAATGTGGTCTTGTTAACCCAAAAAATCCATGAAAGTCTTCCGGGATACCATTACCAAATCGTGTACGTAGATGACTTTTCCACGGACAAGACCCGTCAAAAGGTCAAGGAAATGGATGACGACAAGGTCCATTTGATCGAGCTGAAGAAAAATTACGGGCAAAGCCTTGCTTTGGCCGCTGGTCTAGATTATGCGGAAGGGGAATACATCATCACAATGGACGGCGACCTTCAGAACGACCCTTCGGACATTCCGCATATGCTGGAATATGCCGTAAGTGGTGAATATGATGTAGTCACAGGTATCCGTCAGAAACGGAAGGATTCCCTTGTTAAAAAAATCCCTTCCAAGATTGCCAACTTTTTAGTGCGAAGGGTTACCAAACTCGATATCAAGGATAATGGCTGTGCCCTAAAAGTGTTCACCAAGGACATTGCAAAAGGTTTGAACCTGTACGGGGAAATGCACCGCTTCATCACCCTGTTGGCCTTTTTGGAAGGCGCCCAGATCAAACAGGTTCCCGTAAAACACCATGCACGCCATGCCGGGGTTTCCAAATATGGTTTGGAGCGTGTTTTCAAAGTGGTGGCCGATATGATGTTACTGCTCTTCATCCGAAAGTATTTTCAACGCCCCATACACCTGTTTGGCATTTTGGGCGTATTGTTGGTCATATTGGGTGTTTTCATCAATATTTACCTGTTGATTGTAAAACTGGGGCTTGGGGAAGATATCGGAAGCAGGCCTTTGCTAATTTTCGGGATGATGTTCATTCTCGGAGGCATACAATTGTTCACCATCGGTATTGTGATGGAACTCTTGATCCGCACATATTACGAGTCCCAACAAAAACGACCATATCGCATTAAAAAAATCACGATAGGTGACGGAAAAGCTGCATAAAAAGCTCATCACTGCCTTAAAACTTGTTGTAAGTGCAGCCCTGATCTACTTTATCTTCACGAAAATAGATCTGAAGGACGTTTTGGAAACCCTGAAGAAAAGCAATCCTATATTTCTTTTCTTGGCCTTGGTGTTCTTTGTACTTTCCAAGATTATAGCCGCTTTTCGACTCAATGCATACTTCCATCAAATTGGGGCCAAAGTCTCGCATCAGAGCAATTTAAAGCTCTATTTGTTGGGTATGTTCTACAATCTTTTTTTACCTGGTGGAATAGGTGGTGATGCCTACAAGGGATATGTGGTGCAAAAAGCATTTCAACCTGGGACCAAAAAAGTGGTCTCCAGTTTATTGTTGGACCGTTTGAGCGGGATGTTGTTGCTTTTTATATATGCTTGCTTTTTGGGAACCTTGTCAAAAAATCCATTTTTTGATGGTTTTGACTGGTTGCTGATTTTGCTAATACCATTGAGTTTGGTTGCCTTTTGGTTTATGAACAAGTTGTTCTTTGCCACTACCCTCCCCGTTTTTTGGAAATCGTTCGGGTATTCTGCTTTAGTGCAATTGGCGCAGTTGGTCTGTGTGATTTTCATTCTGAAAGCACTGTCCATTTCCACAGATTCAATCGAATACCTATGTGTGTTTTTGGTATCGTCCATCGTGTCGGTCATTCCATTGACCATTGGAGGTATAGGAAGTAGGGAGGTTACTTTTTTGTATGGAGCTGAATGGTTAGGTTTGGATGCCAGCACCTCCATCGGCATCAGTTTTACCTTCTTTTTGATTACGGCACTCACTTCCTTGGTTGGGATTATATACCATTTCAAAAAACCAGAATTGGAATCGGTGACCTAGTTCAAATGCACCAAATGCATTTTATCGAGCTTTTCTTGGCGGGTATTCGGATTCAGGAACTTGATCTGTAACCGGGTAATCCTAAACTGATCTACCGTAATCTGATCATCCCATTGAATTCCTTGTTTGGAAAGTTGCGCCAATTCCTGATCCGTTGCATACACCCAAACATCATTTTTGGATTTTAGTTCAGGGATGGAAATAATGTTGACAGGGTCTTGATCATAGAAATCCAAAGCCCAGGTATGTTGTTCGGAAACCTTGTAGATATTGTCCACCGGAATATTTTGCTCTTTCACCCTTTGGGCCATGGTGGAACCACCTTGGTATTCCAACAATTTCGGGTAGAACTGGGCATTCATCAAACCGTTCAACAATAACGAACTGAAAAGCGCCACCGTAACAATCTTGGTCACTAAATCATCTTTTTTCCAAATAAAATAGGCCATCACTGCCACGGCAAGCACCAAAAACCCATATCCATGCCCATGTTAAAAAGGGAAAACATAAAAACTAACCAACAAGGCGAACACCGTTACCAATCCCAATATAAAATATTGGAAGCCTAAAATCACTTTGGTCAATTTGGTTTTTTCTTGTTGAAAAAGAGAGTACAGAAATGCTGCCGATAGAATAGCGTACAACGGCATTAAAATGTTCATATAGTGTGGCAACTTGAACTGTGCAAAACTGATGACAAAAAATAATATGGAAATACCGCCCAAGGTCAAAAACTCCAGATTGGGTCGGTAAGTGAATTTCACCTGCCAAAACGTTTTTAATTGATTCCAATAGCCAATCAAGGCCAAAACAGTCCAAGGAAGGAACACCCACAAAAAGGTGTGGAAGAAAAAGAAGAAATCGCTGCTGTTCTTCCCTACCCCTTCACCGCTCATGCGTTCAAAGCTCTGTTCCCAAAAAATAAAGAAGATTCCGCTACGATGGTCTTTTCCGCGAATCACTTTTTCGGGATGTAGATCAAATTGATGGTAATACGCATACAACATAGGCGCAATCGTCAACCCGAATACCAAAACGGCCACCAGCAATTTCCAATTGAGCAATCGGAACCATTTTCGGGTATAGGCCAAATGGCACAATACCGAAATACCGATGACGACAAGCGCGATCTGCCCTTTGGTGGAAAAGGCCATTCCGGCACCAAACGCACCCAAGGCTATGTTTTTTAGCGAATTCTTTTCAATATAGGCCACCAACTGCCAAATGGAAAAGATGGTAAAACCCGTGAGCACAGCATCCGTACGTACATCAATATTGGCCAGCACCATCGTCTGTGCCGTCATGAAAATCAAAGAAGCAAACCTGCCTACATCTTTGTTGTACAATAGTTTTCCGAGACCATAACAGCTATAGGCACCCAACAACGTGGACAGAATCCCAGGAATACGATACGCCCAATCGTGAATGCCAAAAATCTTATAGGAAAGGGCCGCCAACCAATAGTGCATGTGTGGCTTGTCCAGATACTCCTCCGGGCCTTTGAAAAGGCTTAAAAAATCGTTTTCCTGGACCATTCGCATGGCCATTACGGCAAATTGTGCGGAGTCGTTCTCAAACAGGGTCACAAACATGCCGATGATGTACACCAGTATAATGAGGGCGATAAAAAACCAATACCGGGTGGTGGAGATCATGTCCCTATTTTTTGGAATGCAAATATAGCCAACTTGGCAAACAACCATCCGAAGAGCGAACCGATAAAAGCTCCCGTGATCACATCCAGTGGATAATGCACCCCGATGTAGATTCTGCTATAGGCCACGATACAGGCCCAAAGCAACAAAACCCAACTGATGTACTTCACCTTTTGATGGAACAACACGATAAAAAATACGGCTGGCCCGAAGGAGTTGGCCGCGTGGGCCGAAAAATAGCCATATTGTCCACCGCAGTAACTTTTCACCAAGCGCATCATACTGCTCACTTCTGGGTCGTGGCATGGACGCAAGCGACCCACTCCATATTTAAAAAAATTGGCCAACTGATCCGTAGAGGTAATCAAAAGCGCAACGGAAACCAAAACGATGGCCGTATTCTTCCAACCGAAATGTTTATAGGTAAGGTAAAGCAACAGTAGATAAAGGGGGGCAGAATTTCGGGTGGTAGTCATAAACATCCAGAAACCGTCCCAAGTTTCCGTTCCCAAACCATTGAGGAATAGGAAAAGGTCTTTATCGTACTGTAGGATTTGTTCGAGCATTACTCGTCGTATCTTGCCACTTCACGATCGTAAAAAGCAGTTGCAGCCTCGATCAGACCTTCCGCTTCTTCCATCAAATCCGCTTCGTCTTCTTCCGAAAATTCTTCGAGCCATTCCACTTCATCATTTTCCAAATTGATGATAAAACGCGGATATTCGGTATGGACAATGAAAATGGCCTCGGGAAAGTCCGTATTGTCGGCCAACAAAAATTTAGGTAGTTCCATGTGTGTTATCAATTTGGACCCAAAAGGGTAAATACTATTCAGTTATCAATTTTTGGGTCAAATACTTAAACCGAAGATACAACATTACGGCCGATGCCGTGAGCCCCAAAAGCAATCCGATCCAAATCCCGGTACTCGTCAAATCTGTATACAGACCCAAATAAAAAGAGACTGGAAAACCAATGAGCCAATAAGCGACAAAAGTGATCAGCATGGGCACCTTCACATCCTGCAAACCACGGAGAGCCCCCAAGACCACCACTTGCAAACCATCTGAAATTTGAAAAAAAGCCGCTACCAACAATAATTTGGCGGCGATGATAATCACTTCGGTATTGTCCATTTGGTTGGCAATGTCGTCCACATCCAAATAAATGGTCGGGAACCAATGTCTACCCACTAAAAAGAGCGTGGCAAAAACAATTTCCAAAATCAAGGTCAAGAAAAATATGGATTCGGCTATACGCTTCAGTTCCCTGAAATTTTGGAGCCCTTTTTGGTTGCCCACACGAATCATGGCCGCCACACTGAGCCCCATACCCACCATAAAGGTCATACTGCTCAGGTTCAAGGCAATCTGGTTGGCCGCTTGGGCGTTTTTACCCAGTACCCCACTCAACCAAATGGCCGCCGTGAATATAGCCACCTCAAAAAACATCTGCATGGACGATGGAAAACCCAGACTGATGATCTTATTGATCATCTTTTTTTCAATAATCTTGAAATTGAAATGGGTCACGTAGGGCCTGAATTTTTCCTTACGATTCAATAAAAACCAGATAAACAATACCATAATGGCTCGTGAGGCCAACGTACCGATGGCCGCCCCGACCACGCCCAGTTTAGGAAACCCGAAGGAACCGAAAATGAACAGGTAGTTAAGGGTGATGTTCACCACATTCGCCAAAATGGTGGCATACATGGGGTATTTGGTTTGGGAAAGTCCTTCCGAAAATTGTTTGAACGCCTGAAACATGATCAAGGGCACTAGTGAAAAGGCTACAAGCTCCAAGTAAGGAACGGCCAGTTCCACCACTTCCGGTGGCTGTTCCATATGATGCAACAGAGGTTTGCAAAGCAAAATGATTCCGAAAAGAGAGAGTCCCAAGAGCGTACAAAGTACCAAGCCATGTTTCAGGGCATTCTTGCCCGCTGCCTGATCACCCGCCCCATCCGCCTCCGCCACCAAGGGTGTTATGGCCGTGGAAAAACCAATACCCAGCGACATGGCAATGAACACAAAACTATTCCCTAATGAAACCGCGGCCAACTCCGTCGGTCCTAATTGACCCACCATGATATTATCGGCGAAAGCCACAAACGTATGCCCCAACATCCCCAAAATAACGGGATAGGACAACTTTAGGTTATAGGCGAATTCTTTGGTATACTGTTGAAACAAAACGGATACGTATGAAAAGATGGCAAATATAGCTAGTTTGACACAACAATGAAATCAAACTAACACGAGCTAAAGGATAAATTATAGTGCATCACAGTCCTTTGGCCTCTTCCCAAAAAACATCCATTTCAGCCAAGGTCATGTCCTTAAGGCTCTTTCCGTATGCTTTGGCCTTACTTTCCAAATATTGAAAACGTTTGATGAATTTTTTATTGGTCCGCTCCAAGGCATTCTCCGGATTGATGTTCAAAAACCGAGCGTAGTTGACCATGGAAAAGAGCACATCGCCAAATTCAGACTCCATTTTATCGGCATCATTGGCCTTTACTTCTTCTTGAAGTTCCCCTAACTCTTCTTTCAATTTTTCAAAAACCTGTTCAGGATGCTCCCAATCGAAGCCTACACCAGCTACCTTTTCTTGGATTCGGTTCGCCTTCACCAAGGCAGGAAGGCTATTGGGAACACCTTCCAGCACGCTTTTCTTACCTTCCTTTAGTTTTATGTTCTCCCAGTTCTGTTTCACTTCCTCTTCATTTTTCACCTTCACATCACCATAAATATGGGGATGACGGTTGATCAACTTCTCACAAATGCCATGGGCCACATCGGCAATATCAAAGTCCTCCGTCTCCGAACCGATCTTGGCATAAAATACGATATGGAGCAACAGATCACCCAATTCCTTTTTCACTTCCTCAAGATCGTTGTCCAGAATGGCATCCCCAAGCTCATAGGTCTCCTCAATGGTCAAATACCGAAGGGTCTGCATGGTCTGCTTCCTGTCCCATGGACATTGCTCCCGCAACTCGTCCATGATGTTCAACAGTCGTTCAAATGCCTTTAGCTGCTCTGATCTTGCGTTCATCTATTAAATTTTAGTCAAAAGTACAAATCCCATATTTTAGGACATGTTGGATTATGGGCATTTTTAGGCAACTTTCAACGTTTTTTAAAAAGTTGGTGCGGAAAGCAACGAATAGTCAAGGATCCATGCGATAAATTGTATTTTTGGAAGAAACATTCCAATCCATGAGAAAGATTTTTTTAGCATTTTTATTGGTTTCATCCATTGGGCATTCCCAAACTTCCAAACCTTTTGAAAGTGAAGTGAAGGCTATTCAGATAAAAAATGACAGCCTTTGGGACTCCGCTAGGCCGACCATCGTGTTCACCGGTAGT
>Ga0114901_1002204_pt1 | contig 10542 bp, 7 predicted proteins | sample MalvireepMed_s16_FD_89686 | JGI IMG/M metagenome (GOLD analysis project Ga0114901, IMG submission 89686) | Marine viral communities from the Global Malaspina Expedition - Malaspina viral metaG DeepMed_s16 | ecosystem: Environmental > Aquatic > Marine > Oceanic | place: Mediterranean Sea... | reverse complement strand
GGTATTTCGGTTACTAAAAGAATGAAAGGTAGTATCATGACGATCAATATCTTCAGTAAAGATTCTACCTATGATGAGACCTTCCTTAATGCTTATACAAGAATCAACATTCGACGTGAGCTTAAACGTGTCGAAGGTTTAGCCGAAGCTTCCATCTTACGTCAGCGGGATTACGCGATGCGTATTTGGTTGAATCCACAAAAAATGGCTTCATATAACCTTACTCCCAGAGAAGTTTACAATCAAGTAAAAGATCAAAACTTTGAAGCGGCACCAGGTAAATTCGGTGAAAATTCAGATGAGCTTTTTGAAATTGTAATGAAGTATGACGGGCGTTTCAGCGAGATTGAAGAATATGAAAATCTTGTCATAAAAACCAATGAAGATGGTGCTCAATTGCGTCTTAAAGATGTTGCGCGTATCGAGTTTGGTGCGTCAAACTACACCAGTGAAAACCGTCTAGACGGAAAACCTTCGGTAACGATCGATATTGTGCAAATGAATGGTGCAAATGCCAAAACCATTGATGAACGCATTAGAGAGATACTTGAAGAACAGAAAAAATTATTCCCCGAAGGCATCGATTATGAGATTACTTACAGTGTAAGAGATCAGATCGATGAATCGATGAGCCAGGTAATGCACACGCTTGTAGAGGCATTTATTCTGGTTTTTATTGTGGTATTTATATTCCTGCAGGACTTTAGAGCGACCATTATTACAGCTATTTCAATTCCGGTTTCCCTTTTAGGAACGTTTTTCTTCCTAAATATTATTGGCGCTTCGATGAATGTACTCAGTATGTTATCGCTAGTTCTTGCCATTGGTATTGTGGTAGATGACGCGATTGTAGTAATGGAGGCTATTCACGAGAAAATGACGCATCATGGCCTTTCTGCCCGCAAAGCAGTTGCTGCCGCGATGGACGAAATTACAGGTGCGATTATTTCTATTACAGTGGTAATTGCTGCCGTATTTTTACCGGTTGCTTTCTTGAGTGGTCCTGTGGGAGTATTTTATCAAGAGTTTGCGTACACGATCATTTTTGCGGTTTTAATTTCTGCAATTAATGCATTAACGCTTACTCCGGTACTGACCAAGATTTTCTTCGGAAAGAAAAAGCGTGAAAAGAAAAAACGCGGAATGGCCAAAACGGTTTCAGAACTGCGTCAGGTGCGAAAAGCTAAAGTAGCAAAGCGTAAAGGACTGCGTAAGTTTGACAGTGGTTTTGATAAGTTTACAGACAAATACCTCAATGTTGTACGTTGGTTCCTGAACCATAAATGGATAGGTGTAGGTGCTCTGGCAGCAATTATTGTCGCTACCATTTTTCTTTCCAGAATTACGCCTAGCGCCTTTATCCCAACTGAAGACGATAACTTCTTGATCTTCTCCATGAAAATGCCAGAAGGTTCTTCACTACACAGAACAAATGCTGCGCTAAGAAAAGCAGATTCTATCCTTCAATTAGATCCTGCCGTTAAAGGCGTGAATACTGTTTCTGGTTTTAATGTTGTTGATAATGCTAACAGTCCGTCTTCAGGTTTAGGATATGTTCAGCTAAAACATGCAGCAGATCGTGGAGAAATTGAAGACATTCAAGAGGTCATCAAAAACCTTCTGAAGAAACTAGAGCAAATACCAGAGACCGATTTCAATATGTATCCAAGACCTACGATACAAGGGTTTGGTAACTTTGATGGTGTTCAGTTTATGTTACAAGATCGCTCCGACGGTGATTTGGGAGAGTTCGGTCAGATCGTAAATGAATTCATCAATACACTGAGTAATCAGAAAGAAGTTGACAATGCGTTTACCTCTTTTAATCCAAATTTCCCACAGTATCGTCTCAAGATCGACTACGAAAAAGCAAAGGCTTTAGGTGTTAGCGTAAAAGACATGATGTTTACGGTGCAGTCCTATTTTGGTCGTGTACAGCCGGGTGATTTTAACCGCTTTAGCAGACAATATGGTGTGTATATGCAGGCCGATATTCCTTATAGAGAATCGCCGGAGTCTTTCAACAGCATTTTTGTGAAGAATAATAAAGGTGAAATGGTGCCTGTAAACACGATCGTTCGATTAGAGCAAGCTTATGGTCCTGAGGTCGTAAACCGTTACAACCTGTATAACGCTGCAAAGATCAATGTGACACCGGCTAAAGGATACAGTACCGGTGACGTGATGAAAAAGATCGAAGAATTAACCAGCGAAAAACTGCCTGCGAGTTTGAGCTATGAGTGGACCAGTATGAGTCTGGAAGAGAAAAATTCAGGTGGCGACACCATTATTGTATTTATCATCATCATTCTTCTGGTATACTTTATTCTGGCATCACAATATGAAAGTTTCTTACTTCCGCTAGCGGTAATGTTATCGCTGCCTGTTGGGATTTTTGGTGTGTTTGCCGCGATCAATTTAGCCGGACTTGACAACAACATTTATGTACAAATTGGGATCATCATGTTAATTGGTCTTTTGGCTAAAAATGCCATTCTTATTGTAGAGTTTGTTGCTCAAAAAAGACGTTCTGGGCTCAATGCCTTTGACGCCGTACTTGAAGCCAGCGCATTGCGTATTAGACCTATTATTATGACCTCGCTTGCATTTACTGTAGGACTTGTACCCCTTATGTTTGCTGAAGGTTCTTCAGCTCAAGGTAATCACTCGGTGAGTATTGGTACTGCCGGCGGAATGGTAGGTGGTATTGTTTTAGGAATTTTTGTAATTCCTGTGATGGCATACATCTTCCAGATGTTGCACGATAAGTACAACTTAGAGCGCTACGGAGATAAAGAAATTGAAGAAAAAAACTAACCTAACTTCTATGAAAACGATTAATATAAACCCCATAAAAAGAAAACCGAATATAAACCGATATCTCGGCGCAAGCTTGATATTGCTGATACTTTTAATACTCGGCAGTTGCAAGGTTGGGCAAAAATACGAGCGCCCTCAATTTGATGATATTTCTGAAGAATTCTATGTAAAAGATTCTGTTCTGAACGATTCATTAGCTGAAGCGGCGATCAGTCGGGACAGCTTGATGATGTCGCATATTCCGTGGAGAGAATTTATTGAAGACAGCACGTTGATTGCGCTTATAGACACAGCTCTTGTGAATAATATCGATTTGCAAAAAGCGATGCGCAATATGGATATTGGGATGGAATATTTATCCCAATCTAAGGCCAACTTTTTACCATCGGTTAATGCAACTCCGGCAGGTTTTAGAAGAGAGTATTACTCAGAGAATTATAACAATTACGGTTCTAACCGTGCGAGACGCAATCACGGAGAAAATGTACCGGGAAGTTTATATACAGAACGCTTAGAGTACACCACTGCATTGCAAGCCGATTGGGAGCTGGATATCTGGGGAAAATTGAGATGGCAAAAGGAAGCAGCGCGTGCCGACTTTATGAAGTCTCAAGAGTTTAAAAAAGTTGTACAAACCGAATTGATCGCAGAAGTTGCTTCGACCTATTATAATTTAATAATGTTGAAGTCTCAGGTTGAAGTAGCACAGAAAAACTATGCGCTTAATGATAGTACGTACAATATAGTAAAACTGCAATACGATGCAGGCGAAACCACTTCCCTGGCGCTTCAGCAAACCAAATCACAGCAGTTAAAAGCGCAGTCTCTTATTCCGCAATTAGAACGCGCGTACACGGTACAAGAAAATAAATTAAACCGACTTTTAGGAAGATCTCCACGTCCCATCGAGCTCAACGCAGATCTTGATGATATAGAATTTCAGAAAAAATATAAGACCGGTGTTCCTTTAGAATTGATTAAAAATCGTCCAGATGTTGCGATGGCAGAATATGAACTCATCGCTCAGAACGCGCGTACCGGTGTCGCTGAAGCTTTAAAATACCCTTCACTATCCATCGGTGCAGGATTAGGGTTGAATTCATTTCAGTTAGAGAATTTCTTTGATCCGGTAAGTTCAGCTTTTACATTGCTTAACGGTTCTATCTTTCAGCCTATTTTCAATAATAGAAAACTTAAGACCAATTATCGAGTGGCACTTTCAGAACGGGAGATCGCGCAATTGGAGTTTAAAGATAATTTGATCGGTGCTGTTGAAGACGTTTCAAATTCGCTAACCCGAATCAACAAACTCACCGAAGAATATAAAATCGCGCAAGAGCGTATTGAAGTTACTCAGAAAGGACTTAAAGACGCCGCGCTCCTGTTCAAAGGTGGCTTCGCAAACTACTTGGAAGTGATCACGGCTCAAAGCGACGCTTTAGAAAGTGAACTGAATGAAATCAATACCAAAAAGCAAATTCTAATTGCAAACATTGAGCTCTACCGCAGTCTTGGTGGTGGATGGCAATAAAAATAAATGCTTATAAAAATTAAAGCCGTAATTAAATAATTGCGGCTTTTTTTAGGTTTAAAATTCAAAATTGAATCCCTTTTCTATCAACTTTTGATAGGTATCCGGGTTGAATTTATACAGTTTTGCTGCACGATGCGATACATCTTTTTGCTTTTCGTCAAGTGCAGTGAGTAAATTCATTCTTAAAATTTTTCTTCTAAAGTTGGGTTTATCCATCTCGTAGCCTAAAATTTCTTCATACAAATGCATCAACTGAAGCAGTGTGAATTTTTCAGGCAAAAGGTTAAAACCTATAGGTTCCTGTTTAATTCGGCGACGTAACCTGCGCAATCCGACCCCCAGAATATGCAAGTGATCATAAATAAGCGTCTCCACTTCAGAAACCTTAAACCAGCCCACTTCAGACGCGGTTGCACCAGGCTTTAAACCAGTCCAATCTTCCTTTTTGATCAAAGCATAATACCCTACCGTGATCACTCGCGACAAAGGAAAACGATCGGGTTCACTAAAGGCACGCAGCTGTTCTAGATAAACATCTTTTATCCCGGTAAGCTCCAACAGCAACCTATTTGCAGCAGCGTCTGTACTTTCATCGGTAAAGATCCATCCTCCCGGAAGGCCCCATTTATCCTTGCTTATTCCATCAGCATGCTTGACCAAAAGTACTTCTAAGGTTCCTTGATTAAAACCAAAAATCACGCAATCAATGGTTATACTATCGAGTATGGTCGCTTCATTTTGTTTTGTCATAATTCTGGTTCTCAATCGCTAATGACGAGATAGTTTTAATGGGTATTGTGATAATTATATTTTTATATGTATACTTGTAGTCATAAAAACTATAAGTTGTCCATTGGACTAAAATAAGAGATTTAATTTAAACGCTTATGTATTTTTTAGGAATCGACTTGGGCAGCTCATCGATCAAGCTAGCCGTTCTTGATGCCAATACCGGCAAATCGGTAGCCAGTTCTTCGGTTCCTGATCAAGAAATGCGCATTGATGCACCTCAAAGTGGCTGGGCAGAACAGCATCCCGAAAAATGGTGGGAATACACGTGTAACGGCATCAAAAAACTAGGCAATCAAGGTATCGATCTTAAACAGATCAAAGCCATTGGTATTTCTTATCAAATGCACGGCCTCGTGCTTACCGATAAAGATTTAAATGTGCTGCGCCCGTCTATTATCTGGTGTGATAGTCGTGCTGCTTCTATAGGAGAAAAATACTATCAGGAAAAAGGAGCAAGCTTTTTTCAAGACCGGGTTCTACAAAGTCCGGGGAATTTTACCTCTTCTAAGTTGAAATGGGTTCAAGAAAACGAACCTCAACTTTTTGATCAAATTGCACATATGATGTTGCCCGGAGATTATCTGGCAGCTAAATTTTCTGGAGTAGCACAAACCAGTAAATCTGGCCTTTCTGAAGCTGCACTCTGGGACTTTAAAAAGAATGCTCTAGCCGAAGAAGTACTCGAGGCTTTAGACCTTCCGCGTGCGGTAATTCCGGAGATCGTTGCTAATTTTAGTCATCAAGCGACTATTGCTCCTAAAATCGCTGAAGCTTTAGGACTTTCTAAAAATGTAGAAATCACTTATAGAGCCGGAGATCAGCCCAACAATGCGCTTGCACTTAATGTCAATAAACCGGGAGAAATCGCTACTACTGCGGGAACTTCGGCAGTGATCTATTCGGTGACCGATCAAGATGCGTTTGATGCAAAAAACCGTATCAATACCTTTTTGCATGTAAACAACACGGAAGCTCAAAAACGCAACGGTGTTTTATTATGCATTAATGGTTCTGGGATCTTGTACCAATGGTTGCGTAAAATGCTCTCCACCGGAAAAGATGAATTGCTTTCCTACGACTTCCTAAATGCACAAGCGGCAAAAGTAGGCCCGGGTAGTGATGGCTTACACTTCTACCCTTTTGGCAATGGTGTTGAACGCATTTTTAACAATAAAAAATCCTTTAGCGGTCTGCAAAATTTAGATTTCAACAGGCACGCAGCTACGCATATGGTTCGTGCGGCTTGTGAAGGTATTGTATATGCAATGAATTATGGCTTTGAGGTGATGCAGCAAATTGGTGCCGGTGGTACTTCTGTAAAAGCAACAAAAGCCAATTTATTTTTAAGTCCGGTATTTAGAGAGATTTTTGTGAATACTACGCAGACTTCCTTAGAACTGTACGAAACCAATGGTGCTGAAGGTGCTGCCCGTGGCGCTGCTTATGGCTACGGATTTTATAAAAGTCTGGATGAAGCTGCACAAGGACTAGAATTGTTAAGCACTCAGGAACCTCAATCAGCATTGAAAGAACACTACACTAATTTATATCAAACCTGGAAAAAGAATATTCAAATACTAGATTAATGAGCACCTATTTTAAAAACATAGACCCGATCAAATTTGAGGGAAAAGAAAGCGATAATCCTCTTGCTTTTAAATACTACGATGAAAATAAAGTAGTCGCAGGAAAAACACTTAAAGAGCATATGCGCTTTGCGATGGCTTATTGGCATACGCTCAACAATAAAGGCGGAGATCCGTTTGGTGCTCCTACCGAAACTTTTGCCTGGGATGCCAATCCTGATCCTGTGGCTCGTGCTAAAGATAAAATGGATGCAGCTTTTGAATTTATGACCAAGCTGGGCTTGCCGTATTATTGTTTTCATGATGTAGATCTTGTAGATGAAACGCCTGATCTCGCCAAATTTGAAAAGCGCATTGCAGCGGTTGTTGACTATGCAAAAACAAAACAGCAAGAAAGCGGCATCAAGCTTTTATGGGGAACTTCAAACCTCTTTAGTAATCCGCGTTATATGAATGGCGCAGCAACCAACCCTAATTTTGACGTGGTGGCCTATGCCGGCGCTCAATTGAAAATAGCCATAGATGCCACACTTGAATTGGGTGGTGAGAACTACGTGTTCTGGGGTGGTCGTGAAGGCTATATGAGTCTTTTGAATACCAATATGAAACGCGAGCAAGATCACCTAGCACAATTTCTTACCATGGCTAGAGATTATGCCCGCAAACAAGGTTTTAAAGGAAATTTCCTTATCGAGCCAAAACCTATGGAACCAACCAAGCATCAATATGATTTTGATGCTGCAACAAGTCTTGGCTTCATCAACAAATATGGTTTGCAAGATGACTTTAAACTGAATATTGAAGTGAATCATGCAACTCTGGCAAGTCATACGTTTGAGCACGAATTACAAGTTGCAGTAGATGCAGGCATGTTAGGAAGTATCGATGCCAATCGCGGAGATTATCAAAATGGCTGGGATACAGACCAGTTCCCAATAGATGTTTTTGAAGTTACACAAGCCATGCTAGTCATTCTTGAAGGCGGTGGTATTCAAGGCGGCGGAATAAATTTTGATGCCAAAGTTCGTCGCAATTCGATTGACCTTGAAGATAAATTTATAGCACACATCGCAGGGATGGACACCTTTGCACGTGGCCTGATCGCTGCAGATCATCTATTGCAAAACACATCATATAGCACCTTACGTAAAGAACGGTACGCCTCTTTTGATGGCGGAAATGGAGCCAAGTTTGAAAACGGTACTTTAAGCCTTGAGCAACTTAGTGAAATAGGAAGAAAAAGTGGTGAGCCTACCCCATTGAGCGGAAGACAAGAACTTTACGAGCATTTAGTGGCTAACGCCTTCTAATAATTGTCTCCTAATAATCTTCAAAAAGCTCCCTCTTGGGGGCTTTTTTTATGCGTAAATACTTGTTACTAGTATAAACTAAGTAAGCTTTATTAAATGCTTGTTAAACAAGCCATTCCCTAGGAGATTGCAGATTGCCTTTCTTATACTCCTAATAACATAATTTAAACGAACCATGAGTATCATTGATAGAATATTAGGGAATGCCAGCGAAATGTCTTTAGAAGACCTTACCAAGAAATACGATCGCTTGCTTACAGAAAGAGAACATATTGAAGTTGGATTTCAGCTGCTCAGAGACGTCTTCATTTTTACTTCTAAACGGCTAATCCTTGTAGATAAACAAGGACTTACAGGAAGAAAAACCGAATATAAAAGTTTGCCTTACAAGAATATTTCTCGCTTTTCTTTAGAAACCGCCGGAACTTTTGATTTAGATGCTGAATTGAAAATCTGGATCTCTAGCGAAAATGTTCCTAGCGTAAGTAAGAAGTTTAATAAGCAAATTGATGTCTATGCTATACAGCGCTACTTAGCAGGAAAAATCCTTTAGTGTAAAATAAACACATACATTTTTAAATTCCCTAAACCGGTTTAGTTAAAAAATTTAACACTAAAATATTGTTAATCAGTAGATTTTGAGCTTTTGATTAGTAATTCCTACAAATTCTTGTTGTAATTTTAAAAGCCCAAGTCTGATCTAAACCACAACAATCTTATGAAAGCTACGCTCCAAATCGCAAATCAAAACTTCAAAGGTTCACAAGAAGTGATCAATAGATGTCTCAATAGGATTATGGAAGTGCGTGTTTTGGAGATCAATCTCAAAGAACAAATCATTGCGGTCGACTATGCAAAACCAAGCGTTTATGAGCGCATCAAAAATGAACTCAACAGTTTGGGTTTGGCCGTTGGCGAACTCGAACCTTTAAAGTAAACTTGATCTGGATGCCATTTACAATGGTGGTATCTATAATTTTTTAGTACTAAAAAAGTCTGTCTTAAAAGGCAGGCTATTTTTTTGCGTTATTGTTTGGCAAGCAGCATTTAGGCAGCACAAAGACTTTAGTTAAAAAATCTCTAACAAATACTTCCTTCAAAAGTTTTAAAAAGTACAAGAGAACCGTATCTTTCAAGTTCAACTACCAACCAAACACATTTACGAAATATGCTAAATCTTGTACGTACCGACTCAAAAAATGCCGATTTCTTAAAAATGGTAAAAGAACTTGATCAAACCCTCAAAGTTACAGACGGTGCTGATCACGCATTTTACAATCAATTTAATGCATTAGACCGAATAAAAAATGTCATTGTCGCATACGACAGTGGAATTCCGGTAGCCTGTGGTTCCTTTAGGGAATACGGTCCTAAAAGCGTAGAGATCAAAAGAATGTACACCAAGCCTTTGTACCGCAAACGCGGTTATGCGAGTGCTATTCTTGAAGCTTTAGAAAACTGGGCAAGTGAAATAGGTTACACAAAGTGTGTACTTGAAACCGGAATTTTTCAACCGCCGGCAATTGCACTTTACAAAAAACGGGAATATGATGTTATTCCTAATTATGGGCAATACAGCGGCGTAGGCGGCAGTATGTGTTTCCTAAAATATCTTGCTGCTGTTTAAACAACACGTGCAATATCAACTTCGACTGAAAGTTGACTTTTTCCACTACCATAAACTACTCCTTTTAAAGGAGGAACATCATAATAATCTCTTCCCCAACCTACGACCAGATGCTGGTCGCCGGGGATTTGATTATTGGTAGGATCAAAATCTACCCACCCAAAACCCGGGATAAAAATAGAGAACCACGCATGAGATGCATCGGCTCCAATTAATTTTTCTTGGCCCGGAGGTGGTAAGGTTTCTATGTATCCACTGATGTAACGTGCGGGCAGCCCTATAGATCGAATACACGCAATAGCGATTTGCGCAAAATCCTGACAAACGCCCTTACGTTCTTCCATCACTTCATGTATTGGCGTAGAAACACTGGTGAACCCTGAAACAAAATCAAAATCAGTATAAATACGCTGCATCAATTCCTCGGCAGCTTCAAATACTGAACGATTGGATTTAAAGCTTTCGCGAGCATATTTTTCAACCGCTTCACCGGTTTTATTGATAAAAATAGAATCTAAGACAAACTGCTTAGCCTCTAATATTTCAATTTCAGTTTTTAAAAGATTTTCTTTGGCCTGATCTAGCGTAACACGTGTACATTTATCTGACCTAAAGTCTGTTTTAAACTGCTCATATTCCCTGCGCAATTTGCTGGTTGTGGTCACTTTCAACTGCCTATGTTCTTTCTGAATGGAAAAACGAGTGATGTAATTTCCGAAGAAATCAACGCGCTCAGAGACTTCATCGGCTTCGGGTGTAATCGCCATCTTGTATTCTAGCAACTCCTGCCCTAGTGAGCGTCGCGGTTTTAAAACAGCGATATTATGACAATAGCTCACAGGAGCATCATAATCGTACTTTGTGGTATGCGTT
>Ga0114901_1002203_pt1 | contig 10545 bp, 10 predicted proteins | sample MalvireepMed_s16_FD_89686 | JGI IMG/M metagenome (GOLD analysis project Ga0114901, IMG submission 89686) | Marine viral communities from the Global Malaspina Expedition - Malaspina viral metaG DeepMed_s16 | ecosystem: Environmental > Aquatic > Marine > Oceanic | place: Mediterranean Sea... | reverse complement strand
TTAGTATTCAATCTATATTTTAAACAAAACTTCTAAACACCGTATACCTCAACAGCAATTCAAACAACAAAAGCAAACCTGCCAGAATAACCAGCGGTCTGAATTTCTCCTCATAATTGGTATACTTAAACTCTTCAACATCTGTTTTTTCAAGCTTGTTGATTTCGGCATAAATCTCCTCTAAAGATTCATTATCGGTCGCTCTAAAATAAAGTCCGCCGGTTTTATCTGCGATCTCTTGCAGCAAGGCTTCATCAATTTCAACAGGAATGCTTCCATATTGAAAACTTCCGTCAGGGCGTAAAGCAACAGGAGAAAGCGCTGTACCGTTAGTTCCCAGACCTATGGTGTAGACTTTGATCCCAAATTCCTGAGCCAATTCACTCGCGGTACTCGGCTCTATAAATCCGGCGTTATTCACACCATCAGTCATCAAAATGATCACCTTGCTTTTTGCCCTACTGTCTTTTAAGCGGTTTACCGAAGTCGCCAATCCCATTCCTATCGCAGTACCACCCTCGATAATGCTATTATATTGAATATCATTAAGCGAACTCAACACAATACTTTTATCGCTGGTAATAGGCGTTCTCGTGTAACTCTCTCCCGCATATTCTACGAGACCAATTCGGTCGCTAGGGCGATCTGCAATAAACTGTGAAGCCACCTCTTTAAGCGCCTCAAGACGATTAGGTTTTAGGTCACGCGCCAACATACTCGCCGAAACATCAATGGCGATCACAATGTCAATTCCGCGTGTGGTGTTTGTTCGAGTAGAAACATCAACGTTGCGCGGCCGCGCCAAAGCTGTGATCAAACAGGCTAATGCCAACAGACGTAAAACGAATAAAACGGGACGGAATTTTGCCAGCAAACCGCTGCCTGCTTTAAATCCCTTTAAACTCGAAAGTTTAACCTGAGCCGTGAGCTTATTTCGTTTAAAGAAATACCACACTGCAACTACCGGAAGCAGGAGGAACAACCAGAAAAATTCAGGACTTTGAAATTCAAAATTACTTAACATCGGTAGGTACAGATTTTTGAAGTTCTACTGAATTTATAATGCGCGCGCTCATCTCTTTTGCATAGGTATCATCTTCACGATGGGCTACTAAAATTTGCTGCAAGACACCCGGAGCCGTAAATAAAAGCATCTCATATGCTCCTTTACTGAATTCGTCTTTATTCAAGGTTTCTGGGAAATCACCTGTTCCGTAAACGCGTAAACCTTCAGTTCCTTCGGGCGTGGTGTATTTTTCGGTTTTAACGATCAGGTTTTTTGCACCGTTGGCTTCAATCGTACTGATGAATCCTTGCGCCGAAGCTTCTAAATTAGCTTCATTTTTTCCGCCAAAGCGGGTATTATTTACCACCACATAAAAGTCGTCAATCAAGCTTCCGTAGGTAAAGGTGCTCATATCCATCTGTTGCTTGAGCGAATCTGGCAAAGCGATCTCGTCACGCTCTAAAATACGCGGCGTACTGATGATCACCGGAGGATAACCATACTCACTGCGTACCCAATCACTTTCAAGCAAATCTTTTGAAGGATGCCCGATGAAATTATCTTTTACAAAATCAAAACCTTTGGTAGCGATCACTAAAATTCCAAAAACTCCAAGTACCGAAGTTAAAATAAGCTTGCGCTTGCGACGCTTTGCCAAGGCTTCACGATAAGCCGCATCTCGCATCAATTCTTCTTCTGTAGGCGGCGGGATCGCTTCTTTGGTTTCTTTTACGATCTCTTCAGCAACCAGACGATCTGCTTCAGCCTGGCCGGTTCCCGGAGACGTACGAGCAAACTTGGTAAGATCGGCACGCTTTAGGATTTGGTCTAACTTAAGAATGGTTTCTTTGCTCAAATCAATTTTGCCTTCCTGCTTTTCGAGCATTAAGCGCTCGATCAATTCTGAAGAAGTACTTTCCATAGAGCGGTCATAAACCTCTTCATCAAGATACCTTCTTACGATGTCTGTAAGTTTTGAATAGTACGCCTTGGTCACATCGCGCTCATCAATACCTCGCGCAGGTTCTTTATACTCTTCGTCAAGTTGTTTTAATGAAAATAATGCCTGCTCAAACGGCGGAAGCTTTTGCTCTGCTGCTGCTTTTTTACGACTGCGTCGAATAATAAAAACTAAGAATCCACCTATTATCGCGGCAAGCAATAAAAAGTACAATAAATACTCCCAGAATTTACTAGTTGCGCGCTCTACAGCGACAATATCTTTAATATCGTAAAGGCCTTGTTTGGTCGTGTCGACCACTACATTGTTCACTTCGATCGCAACCGAATCTGTATAAAAGGGTTGTTGATTTATCGACACAATCTGACGTGGAATCGTGTATGACCCGCTATCAAACTGGGTGAGCCCATAGCGTTTGATCAAGTTCATCTTTGCCCCGGCGTACGAAGTGTCGACCTGATAGGCTTCGATCATTTCCAAAGGCTGAAAGGTTTGCCCTTCAGGAAACATCACAAGATCTGTAGAATCTGCCGAAACTTGAAACTCATACGTGATCTGCTCACCAATACGAATTGACGTGGTATCAACGGCTCCGGCAACTTGCTGTGCCTGCATATTTAAAGCACCAAAAAACATTAAAATCAAAGCCGAAGCCAGCATCTTTATGCTACAAATGCACGTTTTATTTTGAAGTATATTAGGGTTACTGTTCATTGTTGTGTTATCCTCTTCGTTTAAAATAACCTAATAATTTTTTGACATAGCTTTCATCGGTACGTACATCGATCACGCCGGCACCGCTTCTTGTAAAACTATCTTTATAATACGCCACGCGATCGCGGTAATATTTTGCATAATTGTTACGCACCTTTTTTGATGTGGTATTGACCAGCAATAATTCGCCGGTTTCTTCATCTTCCATTTGCACAATTCCCAAACTCGGGATTTCTTCCTCACGCTGATCGTAAATACGTATACCTGTAATATCGTGACGCTTGGCCGCGATCTTCATCGTGTCCTGATAGTCGTCTGCAATAAAATCTGAAAGGACAAAGACAATGGCTTTTTTCTTCATCACTCCAGAAAGGAATTTCAAAGCCTGTGCCACATCGGTCTTTTTACTTTTCGGTTTGAATTCTAAAAGTTCGCGAATGATACGCAGTACGTGTGATTTTCCTTTTTTAGGCGGAATGTATAATTCGATACCATCTGAAAATAAAATGAGTCCGATTTTATCATTATTCTGCAATGCCGAAAATGCCAGGGTTGCGGCAATTTCTGTAACCACTTCAGACTTCAACTGCTGGTCTGTTCCAAAGAATTCTGAACCACTCACATCGGCCACCAGCATCATCGTAAGCTCGCGCTCTTCTTCAAAAACCTTTACAAAAGGCTCATTGTAGCGTGCGGTGACATTCCAATCTATATTGCGCACATCATCACCAAACTGGTATTGACGTACTTCACTAAAGGTCATACCACGCCCTTTGAACGTAGAGTGATATTCCCCGCCAAAAATATGATCAGACAGTCTTCTGGTCTTGATCTCAATTTTGCGTACTTTTTTTAGAAGTTCTTTAGTGTCCATGAATATGTAATCAAAAAGAAAATCAGCAGGCAGTAGTTGCTATTTTTCAAGCAAGAACTGCGAACTGATTTCTGTCTTTTAAGTTTATGGTACTTCGATCTCGTTTACGATCTTGTTTATAATTTCTTCGGTAGTTACGTTTTCTGCTTCTGCTTCATAAGTAATTCCTATACGGTGACGCAATACGTCGTGTACTACTGCACGCACATCTTCTGGAATCACATAACCGCGACCTTTGATAAACGCATAACATTTTGAAGCCGTTGCCAGGTTGATACTACCCCGTGGCGAAGACCCAAAACTGATCAAAGGTTTTAAATCTGCCAACTTATAATTTTCCGGATAACGCGTCGCAAAGATGATATCAAGAATGTACTTCTCGATCTTCTCATCCATATACACCTCTTTTACGGCTTCCTGCGCACGCAAGATCTGTTCGATAGAAACAACCGGATTTACTTTTTCAAAAGAGCCTTTTAGATTGGCGCGTATGATGAGCTGTTCTTCGGCTTGCTTAGGATAATCGATAACGGTTTTAAGCATAAAACGGTCAACTTGCGCTTCAGGAAGTGGATAGGTCCCTTCTTGCTCTACCGGGTTTTGAGTTGCCATAACCAAGAACGGTCTGTCAAGCTTAAAGGTCTCATCACCAATGGTCACCTGCTTCTCCTGCATCGCTTCCAGCAATGCACTCTGTACTTTAGCCGGGGCACGGTTAATCTCATCCGCGAGGACGAAATTGGCAAAAATAGGTCCTTTCTTTATGCTGAAATCATTCAGTTTCATATTGTAAATCAAGGTACCCACAACATCTGCCGGAAGTAAATCTGGCGTAAACTGAATACGGCTAAAGCTACCGTGAACCGCTTGAGAAAGCGTGTTGATCGCTAATGTTTTTGCCAGACCGGGAACTCCCTCCAGCAAAATATGCCCACGCCCCAAAAGGCCTATGAGCAAACGTTCTACCATATGCTTTTGTCCTACGATGACTTTATTCATTTCCATCGTAAGTACTTTTACAAAAGCACTCTCTTTTTCGATCTTTTCGTTAATCGCTCCTATATCAACAGATGCGTTATCTTCCATACTCTAGTTTTATGTACGTTTTATATGACTCTGAGGTCTACAAGGTTATACTTTATTGCTAACCATTTTGTTAAGCAATGGTTAAAATCCCCTGTAAGCACGGCTTGCGGAAAGCTTTTAGGGGTAATTCTAAAGACGACATCTCGTGAGAAATGTTGCAAAAAAAAAGCAATCTTTTCAGATTGCTTTTCAAAGATACGTGTTCTTTATGTTTTATTCAACGGTAATAGCACCTAGCGCTGTAGTCTCACCATTTACAACTGCTACATCTTCTACAACTACTGTTGTAATCACATCTGCAACAAGTTCGGCCTCGATCGTTACATCATAAACACCTTCTGGCAAACCGTTAAGAGCAAAGTCTCCATCGCTGCTCACATTGGTAGACACAACAACGCCTTCACCTTCGGCAGTAATGGTTGCCGGCACATTAAGTGGCAATAATGAACCAGCGATCACACCGGTTGCTTCAATTGCACTCGCTCTAATCACAGGTTTTAATAAATAACCGCCATTACCTTGCTCTACAATAGATTCTTCAACATTAAAGTCAAGCACTACCGTATAAAACACTCCGGCTTCTAAAGTTTGATTAAACTGAACCTTTAAACCAGACTGTTGTGCACTTGGCGTTTGCAATGGGTAGGTTTCTCCATCTACAACTACGGTGTTGTCATCACCAAGCACTAAACGCACTTGACTAATCGCACCAGCAGGAATATCTTCATCTGCAAGAATTGCATAAGCACCACCTGTAAGTTCTAACAGGTCATAAACCTCATCATCGGTGTCAAGCTCAAATTCACCATCTACAAAAACGTAATCATCGTCATAAGCTTCTTCATTAAAATCGTCGTTATACTTTACAACAACTCCTTCTACATCTATAAAAACATTATCGTAATCTCCTGGTGCATCCACCATGCGCACGGTCATATTAGAAGTCCCGGCTTCGGCACTTGCATTGCTATCATCATCACTACAAGAAGATAATCCTAGTATTCCGGCTACTAACAGCCCATATTTCAACATATTTTTCATAATATTCTAATTAAATTCAGTCATTAATTTGCTCAAAAATGAAGTAAATTCTTACGTTGCAAAAAATCATTAACGACAATTAACGTGTTTTTATCTTCTTTTAATAAACCGCTATAATTTTATTAGGAGGACTTAAGAATACTTAACAAATACACTTAATTATGTCTAGACCAACAGCTTTAATTACCGGTGCCACAAGCGGTATAGGTGCAGCCACTGCTAAACACTTTGCTAAAAACGGCATTAATCTTATCCTCTGCGGAAGACGTCAAGAACGCCTAGATGCGCTTAAAAACGAATTACAACAACTCGTTGAAGTGCACACTTTGACTTTTGATGTTCGAAATAAAAAAGACGTAGAAAATGCGATTAATGACTTGCCTGAAGCTTTTCAGCACATAGATATTCTTATCAACAATGCGGGCAACGCACACGGTCTTGATCCTATTCAGGATGGAAGCACAGACGATTGGGATGCGATGTTGGACATCAACGTCAAAGGCTTGCTCTATGTAAGTGATAGGATCATCCCAAAAATGATCGCACAAAATAGTGGGCACATTATCAACATAGGTTCAACCGCCGGTAAGGAGGTGTACCCCAAAGGTAATGTGTATTGCGCAAGTAAACACGCCGTGGATGCAATTAATCAAGGCATGCGTATAGATTTGAATGGCTATAACATACGTGTGGGAGCGGTTAATCCGGGAATGGTTGAGACCGAATTCAGCGAAGTTCGTTTTAAAGGCGACTCAGAAAAAGCAGATAAAGTGTATCAAGGGTTTAAACCTTTACAAGCTGAAGATATCGCAGATATTATTCATTTTGTAGTCACTCGCCCTTACCATGTGAACATTGCAGACCTTGTAGTTATGAGTGTGGATCAAGCTTCTTCTACGGTGGTGAACAAGCAATAATTATTATTTTTATTGTTATTACTATTATTCACCCGCAAGATGGCACATTACAACTCATTTGAAGAACTAGAAATTTTTAAGAAAGCTAGAGTTCTTGCTAATAATGTTTGGAAACTAATTCAGACTTCTAATTTGAAACAAGACTTTGAACTTATAAATCAAATAAATGCTTCATCAGGTTCTGTAATGGATAACATTGCTGAAGGCTTCGGCAGAGGTGGAAATAAAGAGTTTATTAATTTTTTGGGCTTTGCTAAAGGATCTTGTTGCGAAACAAAATCGCAATTGTTAAGATGTTTAGACAGAGGGTATTTAGGCGAGGAAACATTTGATGAACTCAATCAAGAAACCCAAGAATTGATTGATCAGTTGGGTAAATTTTCTAACTATCTTAAAAACTCAGAAAAACGCGGAAGTAAATTTGATTGACTTGTGAACTACCTCAGGGTAAGCGAGCGAGGCTTTACTTGGAATCGAATTTTCAATTTCGAGACAAGTCTTGGAGTTTTGAACCCTTTGGCCGTGCCAATAAAAATAACAATACTAATAGCAATAAAGAATGATCAACAAACGCCTGCTCATTAAAAACTTACTCGCACATAATGACGAGAACAGTTTTTATGACAAAAAGCGAAAAGTTGACATCAGTACCAAAGAAGGCAAGGCTAAGTTTTTAAAACACGTATGTGCGCTTTCTAATTCGAACCCCAAAAACAACAGTTATATCGTAATTGGAGTTGAAGATGAAACTAACGAAATCTTAGGCGTTCCGTTTTTTGATGATAGCAAAATTCAAAATTTGGTGAATGCCTATTTGACCAATCCGCCACTGATTTCTTATGAAAACATTCCGTTTCCGCATTTGCCTTCAGATCAGGTAATTGGTTTAGTCACCATAAGACCAATCAATAAACTCACAGCGCTAAAGAAAAACATCTGGAAATATTGGGGTGGCACTGCTTTTTTTAGAGACGGAAGCATCTCTATGCCCAAGGTTTTTAAGAGTGAAATCAAAGATGTGAACAGCGAGATCGTCGCCACGATCGAAAAACACGCTCACAACAGTATTGAATTGACTCTGGACGGCGTTATCGATTTTATCAATGTGCGGCACGCAGATCTGTTTACGCAGTACAAAGTGTTTAAAGAGCAATTTGTGGTTTGCTGGGCAGGCAATAAAAAAGAGGTTAAAGGCAACACCTATTTTAGTCGCGTAGATATCGAACTGATCAACGAGCAAGTGCGGCTTTTTTATTCGGCTTTAGACGAAGTTTCCATTGCTATGACCGATGATCATTTTACTATTTTAGAATACGTACTGCTAGGACTTCAGAATGAATATAAATATTATCCGCTGGAAGAATTGACGATCAATTTTAATGAAAACGGGTCATACACTATTGACAGCACTTTAGTCTTTGAGCCACCTCAATTTGACCGAAAATTGCTCTATCATATTTATAACAATAACAATACTATTCTTAAGAAAGTATTGGCTAATAAAGAACTCAACAAAGGCGAACTTGAAGACCTGTACAACCTGCCGGCAACGTATTTAATTTGCTACCTCAACGGGTTTGAACCGGCGCTTGATAAACTAGAACGTATTCGGCCGTATCTTAGAAAATACGGCACCAAACTTTACAATGCATACAAAGAAAACATTCGCATTTTGCGAAAAGTAAAATACAATTCATGACACGTACCCTCGCCATAGGCGACATTCACGGCGGCCTGAGAGCACTTGAACAAATTCTTGAGCGCGCCAAAGTAACCCAAGACGATTTACTTATTTTTTTAGGAGACTATGTTGACGGCTGGAGTGAGAGCGCACAAACGGTTTCCTTTTTAATTGAATTGTCAAAAACGCATAATTGCATTTTTATGCGAGGTAATCACGATGATCTGGCGTATCAATGGTTGCGAGACAATACCAAAAATGACACTTGGCTCAATCACGGCGGAAGAAGCACGATGAAGTCTTATGAAAACATCACCCAAGAAACCAAACAAGAGCATCTTGAATTCTATAAAAACCTCAAAGATTATCATATAGATGAACAAAACCGCATGTTTGTTCATGCCGGTTTTCAAAACCGCAATGGTCCCGAGTTTGAACATTACAGCACGGCTTTTTATTGGGATCGCACCTTTTGGGAAATGGCAGTTAGCCTTGACAAACGCATTAAAAAAGAGGACCCGGAATATCCTATGCGGCTGCAATACCACAAAGAGATCTACATCGGTCACACTCCTGTAACCCGCATCGCCAGAGACGAACCAACGCAAATGGCTAATGTTTGGAATGTAGACACGGGAGCTGCCTTTAAAGGAAAGCTTTCGATCATAGATGCTGATACAAAGGAATTCTGGCAAAGTGATCCTGTTTACACTTTGTATCCTGATGAAGAAGGAAGAAACGCATAAATGATCTTGAAGTAAGCCATAGAGCATTTAAATCTTGCCCATCGAGTAAATAGTTTGAAACAAAATATAGACTTTTGATACTCATAAGTATACAGCTTCATTAAAACCGAAACAACCTATGGGAATATTTGATAAGATTAAAGAAAAACTCAGCCACGAATTTATCGACATCATCGAGTGGCTCGATTATACGCCAGATACCATTGCACATCGTTTTGAGCGCTATCAAAACGAAATTAAGAACAACGCAAAACTCATCGTACGCGAGGGACAAACTGCTGTTTTTATCAATGAAGGTCAGCTTGCAGATGTTTTTGAGCCGGGAACGTACACTTTAAACACACAAAACCTTCCTATTCTTTCTACACTTAAAGGCTGGAAATATGGTTTTGACAGTCCGTTTAAGGCAGAAGTATATTTTGTAAACACCCATTTATTCACCGACGAAAAATGGGGAACAAAAAACCCAATTACCTTAAGTGACGATCGTTTTGGCTTGGTCGAAATCAGAGCTTTTGGAACTTATGCATTTAAAATAAGCGACGCCGGAACATTCATTAAAGACATTGTAGGCACCGATGCCAATTTTACCAATTTTGAGATCAATGAGCATCTCAAAAGCCTGATCGCAACGCGATTTACAGACACCGTTGGAGAAGCCAATCTTCCGATAGAATTGTATGCTGCAAACACTACAGAACTTTCTGAGACGTGTAAAGAAGTGATGCAACCCGAGTTTACGTCGGTGGGAATTTCGCTTGAAAAATTCTATATCGAAAATGTATCGATGCCCGAAGAGCTCAAAAAAGAAATCTTCGAATACAGCCGAATCGATAAACTCGACCTTGATAAGTTAACCAAATTCAAAACTGCAAAAGCTATTGAAGCTGCTGCAAATAATGAAGGCGGTACCGCCGGTGCCGGGATGGGAATGGGAATGGGCTTTGCGCTTGCCCAACAAATGGGAAATGCCATGAGCAAGCCACAGGCACAACAACCGCAAGCCGCTGCAACACCTCCTCCAATGCCGGTCGCAACACAATATTATTATGCTCAGAATAATACGCAGCAAGGACCTGTAAGTTTTGATCAGTTACAGGCACTTTTTGCTTCGCGTACGATCAATAGAAATTCTTTGATCTGGAAACAAGGCATGAGTGAATGGAAAGCGCTTCAGGAGATCGAAGAACTGAAACCCTTTTTAGGCGGAAATACACCACCTCCACTTCCGGGTCAATAATTAATTTTCAAAGCTGCTTTGACCGAACCATCCATTCAAAAATCTGAACTCAAAAAAGCCTGTAAAAATTGTGGTGCCGAGCTTAAATACAGGCCTGGCACCACAACGATTACGTGCGAATACTGCGGAAACCAAGAGCAAATCGCACTGGAAACCGATCCTATCAAAGAATTACCGCTTCGGCAATTTCTTCAGGAAAAAGGAGCTCAGGCAAACAGTGAAGAAATAAGCATACTGCATTGTAAAAATTGCGGCGCCAATCAGCACGTTGAAGAGAAT
>Ga0114901_1002202_pt1 | contig 10549 bp, 4 predicted proteins | sample MalvireepMed_s16_FD_89686 | JGI IMG/M metagenome (GOLD analysis project Ga0114901, IMG submission 89686) | Marine viral communities from the Global Malaspina Expedition - Malaspina viral metaG DeepMed_s16 | ecosystem: Environmental > Aquatic > Marine > Oceanic | place: Mediterranean Sea... | reverse complement strand
GAGTCAACCAAGGAAGATTGATAGAACTTCTCTCTTTACAGTCTTCTTTATAAGAATCCTCTAGTTGTTTTTCTGTATATAGTAGTAGTACTTTACCCATTATCTAGGTTCCCAAATTCCTTTAGCATATTCTTGTTCTTGCGCCCTTCTATTAATTAATCCCTCAATAACCTTATCTTGTGATTTAACAAACCCGATTTTTGGATCTCCAGCTTGATAATAATAACCTTCTAAATCTCCTGCAACAAGATTTTTCAAAGCTTGAGATCCTAAAGCACGGGAATCTCCTACATTAAACATTAAACTAATTACTGATTCTCTATGGCGTTGATCCATATTATTATATGCTTCTTCACCTAAGTGATTATATAATTTATTTTGTCTTGTAAGTAAGTCAGCTCTTACTCGATCAACAGCATCTCCTAAAGTCATTTCAGTTTTACCTGTTTCTGTAAGACCAAGAATAGTAGATTTATCTGGACCACCTACTATGTTTTTATAATCTTCACCACCTGTATGAGCTTTAAGAATATGGTCTAAATTACCTTTTTTATATTCTTCATAAGCAGTACTATCTTCAGTAGATAATATAAATTCTAATAATTCATCTCTTACAGGACCACCATTATCAAAGTTAGCTCTCTCTTCTTCCTCTCCATCTTGATAAAAAGGATCTTTATTTTCTTTCATTCTTTCTTGTGCATGAGCTACAGATTTTTTAATAATTGATTCTGGTATTGGAGAATCATCAGATAAGTTTTGTAAAACTTGTATATCTTGATCATTTAATGTAGGAACAAGAGTTGGTATTTCAATTTCTTTACCATCCATCTCTACACCAATAGATAACTCAGTCATAATCTGTCCTCTTGAATTTTTAATTGGACCTAAGAATCCTTGCATAGATTTTTTTGTTCCATCTATACGAAGCTCACCACCATCTTGTCTCCTCATTCTTGGATTTTTAAGCCTTCTTAGAGAAGCTAGTAAGCCTGTTGTTTCTTGATAAGGCTGACCAGTAATAGGATTCCTTGCTTCTGCAGGATCTTCTTTAGTTCTAGGAACTTTAATACCTTCAACAATACCGCCTATAGATGTCTTTAATCTTCTTTTTAATTTACCTGTGCGATTAGTACGAGACATAATCTGTGTAGGTAAGAACTGATACTCTCTTAATAGTATGTATCCTGTGTCTGTTTTTAAAGTATCAAAGCCTAGTTTTATAAGAGCATTACGGACTATGAAGTTTTTACTCTTACGAATAACATCATTTCTTTCAGGGCTTCTAAATTGATCTGACTCTAATACTTGATCTCTATATCTAAGTTGATACTTAGTTTCTTTAAGAAGATCTTGAGCAAATTCATTATCATAGAACTTATCTTTTGGATAGGTTTCTAAAGTATTTAAAACTGTTTCAGGTGTAATATCATCTACATCTAAGTCTAATACATTAGAGAATAACACTTTACCTTTAATCTTAACTGGATTAGTAACATCAGCAATACTTTCATCTACTTTTAAACCTATGTTATTAGAATGTCTAAATGCATTAGTCATATCAGTTTTTGTATTGCCTACTAAGCCTGCATAGTAATTAGAAGTATTCTCTAAATTAGGTATCATACTTAAATCAGTTACCTCTATCTTTGTGCTATCTTGTACTTGATGCTCATGCTCTTGCATTGTAAGAACAAGATACTCTTCCCCTAACTCTGGTGAATTTACTTCAGTACCTTCCACTTCTCCTCCTACTGCATAAGCTGTTCTTCTAACTGGACCTTTTGCCCATCTATCCATATTTCTTTTTGTCTCTTCTGGAAATAAGAATGTATTATAAAAAGGTATTTCATTGACAAGAACTTCTTTAGGATTCCTACCATATCTATACCAATCAAGTATATCACCACCTGTAGGACCAATCAAGGCTTTACCTGTAGCTTGTAAAGGACCGGGAGCATAATCCATACCTTCATTAATTCTATAAGCTGTTTCAAAGAAACCTAAACCACCCCATCTTGAAAGAGCTTTAATGTTCTGAGTTGACATAGGCTCTTTAAGACTTTCACCTTCAGTTCTAATTGCATTAGTAAACTTAGCAGTTTCTGTCATTAATAAAGCACCAGCTAAAATCTTAGGTGCATTTACTTTAGGATCTTTTATTAATTTACGAGACATATTTTTTAATACAGTATTTGTAAAAGCTGTAGGATAAGAAGCAAACTGCATAATAACTTGACCAGCAGTACTATTAAACCACAAAGGTTTTGTTGCACTAGCAGCACTAGGATTTAGAATAATTTCATTAGAAAACAAATGACCAGCAGGAACAATTTGATTTTGATAGTATGTTGTATCCATATAAGAATCTAAATCAAACTCTCCATTGTTTTTAGTCATATTACTTTGAACAGACTTAACAGCTTGATCAGGATTTAAACCTATCTCCATTAACTCTTCTTGTCTTCTTGTAATATCTCTAGCACTTAGAGTTACACCAAATCTACTTTGTCCTTCTGCTAAATCTGTTGCTAATCTAATTGATCTACTTTTACCAATATCATATGCTGCAAACTGTACAGCTTCTGTCCAAGGTTGTAGTAAGTTTATTCTAAAAAATAAATTAGAAGCTGCTTTAGCTATTGGTGTATTCATTTCACCATACATAGACTCTAATCTATTAGCTACTCCTTGTTCAATAGCAACACCTGCTTTTAATGCTTCAAACCATTCTTCATCTTTATACTTAGCAATACCTTTAACTTTTTTACCACGAGCAAGTTGCATATTTTCAAAGATAGTACCTACACTTCTCTTCATTTGTTTGCCAGCAGCTTTAGAATAACCTTTTATAATTGCATCTGTATCAGCAAAGTCTGCTCTAGATAAAACAATTAAAGGCTCTGTTAAACTGGATATAGTAGCTAATCCCAAACTAGACATTTGTTGTATAGTTCTAATAGTATCAGAAGCAGCTCCTGCCATACCAGTTTTACCAAACTCTGCAGCAGTACGAAGACCTGTTGTAGTTTCAAAAAGTCTTTGAAGTGATCCTTGATTACTACCAGTTGTAGAAGTGTTTAAAAGTTTATTAATTTTTTCTTGAGAAAAACCTGCATCTTTTAATTCTTTTGATATAGAACCATACCATCTACTTTCAAATTGTGTTAAGTCTTTACCAAGTAATCTAGTTCTTTCGATGCTAGTACCTAAATCCATTGTATATTGTTTTAGTATATCTTCATATTCAATATTAACTAAACCTAATTTAATTAATTCAATATCAGGTATAGCGCCCCATACTCTTTCTTGTAAAGGTGTTGTAGTTCCAATAGCTTCATCGCCTATAGATAAAGCACCATTAGCTTTAAGTTCCATATTATTTATTAAGGCTTCTGCTTTAAGTTGTTTTGCTCTAGTAAATATTCTTTCTTCAGTAGCATTGTCTCCTAATTCTCTTTTTGCTAACATCTGAAATGTTTCACCTTCTTTTAAGGCTCTAGGAAAAACACTTTGATCTACAGTTAGTTGGCCTTTAGCAACTCCCATAATACCAGTTTCTAATTCTATTTCTTTTTTAGTATTAATAGGATCAGCAAGACCATAATCAACTAGAAGTTGTTTTAGTTCTGTTCTAGTTTTTTGTTTTTTTGCTATCTCTACAGGAGAGCTACGAAATCCTGTACTATCAGGAATTACTGTATCTTTTAAATTATTCCAAAATCTAGGAAAGTAATCTGTTATAGGCTTTGAAGTTCCAAATAGTGATATATTCTCAACTAAATCACCTTGTAAATTTCTTAAATCACCACCAGCTAGTCTAATTTTATCAGCTTCATTTGCCATACGCCTTAATGCTCTTTTATTTTTTAAAGCAACACTAATAACTTCATCAGGAATAACTTCATTATTTCTTAATGGATTAGTTATACCAGACTTAATAGGTCCTCTATTCTTATCAGCAATAGTAAGGTATACTAAGTCTATATTATCTTCATGTGATATTCTTTTTGTAGGAAGTAATTCAAAAGCATTATCAGAAGTTCTTCTATATGTTCTGTCTAATGTATTTAAGTTACCAACTACTGTATAATAAAAATCCATAGATTTTCTTTGTGAAGCTAAACCATAAGAGGAAGCAACTTGTTGTGCTACATCACCTAACATGCTTTGACCAGCATCATATCTAAAATTAGTTAATAAGTTTTGTAAGGTAGGAGATGAGCTAACAAACTCTTGAAAGTTTGATGTAGGTTTTTTTACAAGAATACTAAGAGGATTAAATTTAGAATCATTAATTATATTAATTGTATTTTTTAATGAACTAATTTCTTCAGTACTAGCTTTACCAAGTTCTAATTTGGATATACCTGTTTCTTTTGAAATATTATCTAAACTTCTTTTAGCTATATGATTAGCTGCAAATAGACCAGCACCACCAAATGTTAATCCAGCAGCTCCACCTAAAGCTCCCATACCTATTACTTCAAGTTTATCAATAGAATCTTTTTGATTAGTTCTTAATCCTGTGTGCATATCTGTTAGCTGAGTTCCTGCATTAAGAACAGAAGCATCAGCAGCACCTTCAGTAAAAGCCATACTTAAAGCTCTTTGAGTTTTATTATTAGCTAGTGCATTTAACTTTTTAGCTCCTAATCTAAAAGATTGATTAGCTGCTATTTGACTTGCTTTAGTCGCTCCAGTTGCAGCAGCTCTAATAGCTATTGATCCTAAACCGCCTGTAACTGCACCTGCAGCTATAGTAAATAAATTTAAAGGATCAAGAACCATATCGGCTGCAATATCTTTAACCATACCAGCCCTTTGTTTAAAGCTACCTACTTCTGCTTGATCAAAAGTATCTTTAAGATAACGATATTGTTGTTGTTTTTCTTCATCCCATTCTCTAGATTGAAAGCCTCTCATTAAAGCAGCACTTGTACTCCAATCAGAATCTCGTAAGTATTCAAAGATATTATCATCTGAACCTACACTTCTTAAAAAGTCTGTAGCTACTTGATTATATTCTTCATTGTTTTCTAAGTAATCTAAAGTATACTTTTTATTAGTATCATATAAGTTATTACTATCAACATTATTTCTAAAAGAATCAGTAGACTCTTGTTGAGTTTCTCTAAATTCTCTTCTTAATCTTTGTCTATCAGAATCATACGAAGAAATAAAAGGTAATGAAGGAGCTTGTTCTAAAACAAACTGCTCCTCTTCCTCTTCTTCTATAAGATTTGGATTTTGTAATTGTTGTCTAAATTGATTTCTTAATGTGGATCTATCAAGATTAGCCATAATATTCCTTTAATTATTAATAATTTTCGTCATTGATTAAAGAGGGATTTAGTCTTAAACTATCTAACATTGTAAAATATTCATTATGTTTTCTTTTCATATCCATAGTTATAGGATTACTATAAAGACCTTTGATATGTTCTCTAAGAAGCATGTAATTATCAATACTATAATCAATTACAGGAAGACCATTTACTTCCTCATATTGATTTAAGAATCTAAATTCTTCAATATTTTCTCTAATCGTTGCTAAGTATTCATTTATACCATCTTGAGGATTATCAAAGTTTGCTTTAAAATATTCAATTTCATTAATATAATCACCAACGCCCATCATTTGCATATCAGGTGTATTCTGTGTAAATTGATCTTGAAGATCCTCCATAGAAACATCTTCTAATGTAGTAATTCTATTTAATAAAGCTTTAGGAGCAGTATTAGCTAATATATTTTTTTCTTGAGTTGTTAATTGCTTGTAAGATAAATTGATACCTATTCCAAACCTTTCTGCTAAAGCAGTAGGCTCGCCTCTCTTAACAACTTCTAAATTCTCAGTAGTTGATAAGTGCTGTAAAGCAAATAATATATATTCATCATTAGTAATAAGTGCAGAATCTACACCAAACTCTTCTACATTATCTTTCATAACACCAGATAAATAAGCTAAATCTTCTTTTAGTAAAGCATTCTGATTTGTATCTAAAGTTTTAAGAATCTCCATTAAATTATATTCTGTGCCACCTAGCATAATATTTTTTAAAGCTTTTGTTTCTTGTATATCATCATCTTGAGATACAAACATTGTAAACTCTGAAGGATCACCTTCCGAAGCTTGAGTTATAATATTTCTAAAAGTACCAACACTATCTGTAGAAGGATTGCCTCTACCAGTAAGCGGAGTTCCTGATAAGTTTTGTTTAAATATACTTAAAGCTTTTATATCATCTGATAATCCTGCTGTTTGATTTAGTTTAGTATTTAATTCTGTATAAAATATTCTTTGCTCATCTGTAGCATCTTCAGGAATGTTAAATCTAGTTACACCACCTTCAATTTCTTGTCTAGTAATTTCAACTTGCTTATCACTAATTCCTAAAGCACTTCCAATACGACCTACTAAACCTCCACTTTTAACCATCTGATTATATACAAGATCTAAATTAGCTTGAGTTTGACCAGTAAATCTATTTTGTACCTCTTCTAATTTTTCATTATCAACAGGTTTAAATTCAGCAAGTTGTTCTCTTAACTGTCCATATTCTGTAATATACTTTTGAAACTCTTCATCTTCTCTTAAATTATTTATATAAGTAGTTCTTTCTTTTTGACTAAGACCTGACTGAACATCTGCACCTAATTTTAAATCAGCTCTTACTCGTTCAGCATATAAACCTTCTTCCCATAAATCAGAATCAAGTTCAGCTCTATTTTGTCTTGTTCTTTCATTAGCCCAAAAGTCAACACCAGTTCTTACAGTATTATTAAGTTCATTTATCTCACCTATACGACTACTATAAAACTCTCCAGCTCTATCTATAGCTCTTTGGCGTAATGCATAATCTGTAGCTCCAAAAAATAAAGCTGCTCCAGTTAATACATTAGCTTGCCTCCTTGATTTTTTTGCTCTTCCTCTAGAAGAAGCTAATAAAGATTGTGCTTGTTGTACTGCTTTACTCATAATACTTCCTCACTAGTTACATCAGGAGCTAATAAACTCCTTGTTTTAGGTTCTTCCGGAACTTCTAATTCTTCTACTTGTTTTTTAAGTTCTTTAGGTATATTTCCCGGTACAAAATCAGTTTTAATTTTTTCTATTGCTTTCTCTAAATTATTTATTTCTTCATCTTCATCTGGTTCTGCATCCTGATCTATTATAGGAACAACATTTGCTTTGTCTGCTAAAGACATAAGAATATAAGCAGTTGGCTCCATTAATTGTAACATTAAATCTGGATTCCATTTACCACCAGTAAAACCTGCAAATACAAATTGTTCAGCTAAATTTAAAACAGGCGCTCCATCTCTCATAGCATCTACTACACCATGAAAAGCATCAGGCTCAGTTAATTCTAAAAATATCCAGTCTATTGCACTTGGAATATCATTATAGTCAGGAATTTTTTCAAAGGGCAAGGGATTGTCAGGATCATTTGTTAATGACTGACCGGGAATTGGTCTATCCATTCCGGCAACTAAGTTGTTAAATTTTTCTTGATCAGTTAATTCCATCTTATTTCCTTATGCAAAATTACCCATTGTAGACTGCCATGATGCTGAAAAAGCATCGTTAGCCCATATATTTCCACTAGCTACTTGTCCATAAATTCTATCGTTTGCTGATTTAAGAATATTAGGATTGTTTGCCATATTAATATCTCTATTAATTGAAGCCATATTTCCTGCTGAAGTTCCGGGTAAAGCCAAAGGATCAGACTTAATCATAAATGGACTTACTTGAGGCGCACTAGCTCCTGCTGCTGCTATTGAAGCCATCTTTTCATCTGTTGTTTTACCTCCCATTGCCTGTTCAATATTTTTCTTAAATGCATCTTTAGCAAAGGCTCTAGCCTCATCTTGAACATTAATTCTTGTAAAGATATTGCTTGGTTTCTTCTGACCGGCTATTCCTCCTCCAGTCAGATCAACTTCTGTTAAACTCCGACCTTTAAGGAAACCTTCACCTAAAACTCCCTCTCCCTTACCAGTAAAACTAAATCCAAGATCCTTTTGAAGTTGTTCTTCCATAGCACCTGTTAGTTTTTCCTTTCCAGTACGGAGTAACTGTTCTGGAGCTAGTTGAGTTTTTAAAGAAGCTTTTCCTTGCTTTAAAGCTTCCATTGGATTTCTAACAAACTCTTTTACCATTGTTCCTGCATTTTTAGCTGCGTCTATACCTGCACTAATAGTTCCAGACACACTAGAAAAAGTTCTTGATAAAAATCCCGGTCCACCAGCAGTAGCTGCAGTACCACCAATCGCTGTTCCTAAAGCTGTAACACCATTACCTATTGAAGCAATTATAGCTGACGAGCTTCCCGCCATCGTACTTCCCAATCCCGTCATCATATTACCAAATAAAGGAGGAGCAACAAAAGCCAAAGCAACACCTGCTGCAACTTTTAAAACATCTTTTATTTTAATTTTTTTAACAGCCTTTTTAATTTTATTAAAAACTTTACCTATTCCTTTACGGATTTTTTTAAATAATTTTCCAAACATAATCTTATCCTCTTTTATGTATTACTTACCTGAAGCCCATCTATCTAAGAAAAATGATACGGCTAGTGTTTTAAATTGATTTGTAGTAGCTTGATCTTGTGCTGCTGCATTTTCTGCTGAAGCCATACTCTGTAATGCTACATTAAGTTGTCTATCTAGTTCTCTTTCACCTGCTTGAAATGAAAAACTAGCTTTATCTCTAGCTTCTTGCCATATCATAGACAGCTCACTAGATTTTAAATTAAAAGCATTTTGAGTATTTTGCATATTTACATTATTTTGAGCAGCAGTATTTATAGTATTAGCTTGTCTTCTCCAAGCAACATTAGATTGTTCTACTGCTTGTCTATTAGCAGCATTAAATTTATCTTTTTCAAATTCTAACTGAGTATTATACTTATTAATATCAGTAGCCATTTGAGCATTTGCTTTTTCTCTATCAGCATCTATTCCAGCCTGTTGAGCATTTCTAGCATTTTGTTGTTGCTTGTTAAATTGTTCCATTGCATTCTTTTGTGATGTATTATGCATATTTATTTGAGAACCAAGATTAGCCATAAACTGATTAGTCTGATTCTCACTAGCAGAATTAAATTGTCTAGCAGCATTTGTAGCAGCTTGATCACTTAGTAGCCTTTGTTGTGTTTGTTGAGATCTTAACATATTAGCTTGTTGCTGATTGTTAAGGTTAGCCATATCCATAGCTAAAAAGTTTTTAGAGTTTTCTACAGCTATTCTTTCTCTAGCACTTAGATTAGCTATATCCATTGAAGCTTGTGCTGTAGCATTTTGCATAATAGCTTGTTGTTCATTATTCAAATCACTTAAAACTACAGTTTGCATAAATTTACTATTGGCTAACTCTACTTGTTGTTTAGCATTAAACTTAGCCATATCCATATTAGCAACTGTATTAGCATTTGTAATAGCTCTTTGTTGATCTACATTTAATTGAGCTACATTCATTTCAGAAGCTATTCTACCTTGAAGCAAATTAGTCTGTAGGTTTTTATTTAAGTTAGCTAACTCTGTTTGTTGTGCAGCATTTAAGTTATCAGCACTAGCTTGATTTTGTGCGCTAAGATTAGCAAGTCTCATTTGTTGATCATTAGTTAAATTAGCTAACTCCATTTGTTGTTTAAAGCCAGCATTTTTAGCAAGAAAATCTGCTGCAACTTGCATCTCTGCCATTCGTCTTTGATTCTCTGCATTTTGATCTGCACCAGCTCTTTCAGCTTCTACTTGTAGATTAGCCATTTCTGTTTGCTGTTCATTACTTAGATTAGCCATATTCATTTGCTGTTGATTTTCAGTATTTACTACAGCAGCTTGTTGTCTATTAGCTAAGTTTTGAAGTCTTACTTGTTGCTGTTGTTGAGCAGTAGTCATTACAGCATCTTGTCTAAACTGACTTTGCATCACTTTCATTTGTTGTGACATTTGGGCAGTTTGACTAGCGGCCGTTTGTCTATTAGCTAAGTTCTGTAATCTTAGTTGTTGTTCTTGTGTAGCTTCAGCAAGATTAGCTTGTTGTTGATTACTTAAATTCTGAGCAGCTCTAGCTTGTAAAGCTGTAGCATTTGATTGAGCCATAGGTAATGCACTTTGTATAATAGCATTAAACAAAGAATCTCTACCTACAGTAGAAACACTAAGACCTCTACGAGCCATACCTTGATTAACTGCAGCTACAGCAGGTTTAGCCCACGCAGGAATTGTACCATTTTCTAAACCACCTAATAGGTTTTCCATCTGTGAAGACACTAAAGCTTCTGTAGGTAATGCAGCAACTGCAGCTTGAACAGTTACATCTTCACTAGCTATTTGAGCTTCTACTTGTGCGGGATCATCTACAATAGCAGCACTTATTTCAGGAGGTAATCCTGCAGTTTCTGCTATCATCTCTGCAGCAGCACCTTGAGCAGCAGTACCTTTTACTTCTCTTCTTTTAGCAGCTTCATAGCCTACTGAGCCTTCAATAGCTGCAGCAACTCCATCAGGAGCAGGTTCACCTGTTATAGCTTCT
>Ga0114901_1002201_pt1 | contig 10552 bp, 9 predicted proteins | sample MalvireepMed_s16_FD_89686 | JGI IMG/M metagenome (GOLD analysis project Ga0114901, IMG submission 89686) | Marine viral communities from the Global Malaspina Expedition - Malaspina viral metaG DeepMed_s16 | ecosystem: Environmental > Aquatic > Marine > Oceanic | place: Mediterranean Sea... | reverse complement strand
ATGGCAGCCCTTGCCACACCAATGATCGAGGAGGCTCAGCCGCTACAGATTACACCCAAGGCCGCCTGACCATGCAGCCCGGTGACCACACCCCAAATTACACCTCATTGACGGACGTGACCTCCAGATAGGGGGCGATCTTGCTCGGCCGCCCTACCTGCCTCGGGCCATACACGGGTGCCTCAATCCCACGTTCGATGTATTTGCGAATGGTCTTGGGGTCTCGCCCGGTCCGCCGCGCAATCGCGGTGATCGACACCCCCTGACGGTGCAACTCCAATATCATCATCAATTCTCCAAGTCGGACCATCCGCGCACCCTCCCTGCTCCGGAAGGATGGCACCAATGGCGGATTTGACCATTCTGCCGGGGCTCGCCCCGGCAGAATGGTCAGCGGGGACCGCCAACTAGGGAATTTTCAAAGCCCACTTTCAGGGAGAATTGCAGGACCAATGACAGCTGGTACGAATCCCGGAGTCTGCGGCAATGCCATACTTTTGCTCGGCAACTGCTCGCGAAGCGGGTGACGCTAGGTGAATAACTCAGAAGGCCAAAGAGCATCTTGCGTGGCAAAGGCGCTGGCACTCTCGATGTCAAACTAGCACTCACGATCGCCAGCTTGACATCATCAGGCTAGTCCCGCCTGGGACCCACGCCGGTGTAAACCTCGAGGCGTCGCACGCCGCTAGTACCAGTATCATCACCTGAAATCGTCGTAGTACCAACGCCGATCATTGCACAGCTACGCTGAGATGGAGTCGTCCACGCCATCACGTCAACCCCTGCAGCAACGCATGAATTCAGGCGAGGTCACGTTCCTAGAAACCCAAGCTCAGTGTCCCTCGACCTCGGGTTGTTTCAGCCCCAAATGCCTAGGACCGGAAGCAGGGATGGTCTGGATAAACTGATGGCCGTGGCCACCCATCTCGCGACAACGTTGTCTGTCGGTCACAGCTTGAAGATGTCTGCAGTGGTTCTGAGATCAACCCGTCGTTGCCACCACCAGCAGCTACCGAATTTTGTTAATGACAGTCACAACGGCAAGGGCTAGACGGCAAATCCCAAACGCTCGGAAATCAAAGGGACAACACGCCGTGAGTGCAGCCAGCTTAGGCAAACTGATAGCGATCGCAAGCTCCACTGGGCTGGTAGGCTGCGCCACAATGCCAGTAAATGCTCCGCCTGAGAATGCGGCCATCATTGCAAAAGCAGAGCAAAACCGGACCGCGCCTTTGGCTATGGCCGAATATCGGATCGGGCCCGGCGACCAACTTAGAGTTTCAGTTTTCCGAGAGCCTGAGCTTAGTGGGGAGGCACTTCTAGTCGACCCCGCTGGAAGCGTAGCTTTGCCTTCTTTAGGCCAATTGAATGTGGCGGGCAGAACCGCCGACGAGGTGGCGCGCGAGGTAGCGAATGGTTTAAATGAGCGGCTATTGCGGAATGCGCAAGTGGCAGTCCAGGTGATGACGATCGGCAGTCGATCGATTACCGTCGATGGCGAAGTTAAGCGGCCTGGTATCTACCCAATGCAAGGACGTATGACGCTCATGCAAGCTGTGGCGCTAGCTCAGGGCGTATCCGAATTTTCTGACCGCTCTAAGTTGATTGTGTTTAGAGAAGTGGATGGCCAAACATACGCAGCACGCTTTGATCTGGGTGCCATTCGTGCCGCCCGTGCGCCGGATCCCGAATTGTTGCCCGGTGATAAAGTCGTTATGGGTGTTTCAAAGGCGCAACAAATTTATAAAGATATCTTGCAGGTACTACCAGGCCTCGCGGGCATATTTATCGCTATCCAACAGAACTGAATATTAGCTATGCTTGAATCGGTTGTAAAAAACAGTCCCTCCGAGCCAGCGAGAAAAGGAGCGTTTGATGCTCTGAGCTTGAATGGCTTCAATCTCCGTGAACTGCTCGCTCACCTGTATCGTGCAAGACTCATCGTCGCGCTGATTTTTGGTTTCTTCTTTGTTGCAGCTCTTGCGTACTCGTTGCTAGCTACTCGCCAGTATGATGGCAGAGTGCTTGTCGAGGTCCGGCAAGAGGCGGAGAAAGTTCTTGGCACCGAAAGTGATCGAGAGGGGGCGTCTAGCAAACTGGACTCTGACAGGTTCTTTGCGACACAGGTTGACATAATCAAAAGTCGATCGGTCACTATTGCTGTGGCTGAAAGCCTCGGCCTATTCAACAATGATAGCTTCCTCGAATCGATGGGGAAGGCGCCAGACGATGCCGACCTAAGCATCCTGTCGCCCGAAGAGGCGCGGCGAGAGCTAATCATCGAAACTATGTTAGATCATCTTTCAGTGGGTTATACTGGTAGCACCCGAATTGTACAGATAATCTTTAATACGCCTGACCCTCGTCTGTCAGCAAAGATCGCAAACGCATATGCCGTAGCATATATTCGTAATAATCTCGCGAAGAAATCCGAAAGTTCATCATACGCCCTCGACTTCTTGCGAGGCCAACTCCGGGATGCGCAGGGACGTCTGGAGCAATCAGAGCAAGACGTATTGGCGTATGCGCGACGTACGCGCATCGTGGATGTTAGCAATGCTGCGGGCAACGGGCGTCAGGCAAATTCTACGCAGCCGGAATCCCTCATTGCTGCTCAATTAGTTCAAATCAATAGGGCGTACTCTGAGGCTACTGCTAAGCGAGTGAACGCTGAACAGCGGTGGGTACGTGTCCAGGCAGTGCCATTGCTTTCAATACCTGAAGTTATTCAGAATCAAGGCGTACAGCAATTGTTGGAGAAGCGTGCGGCAACAGAGGCTGACTATAAGGAGCAGCTAGCTGTGCGCCAACCCTCTCATCCTGCAGCAAAGCAAGCTGCTGAGCGCATGGCAGAGCTTGAGAGCCAGATAAACGATATTGCACGGGAAATAAGGCGAGGCATTCGGTCTGAATTTGAAGTTGCGCAAGCTAGCGAACAGCAATTTAAGTCCCAACTTGAAGCACTGAAGGGTTCGACGCTCACGGAACAAAACCAAGGCATTCAGTTATCAATCTTGCGCCGAGAGGCTGAAACGAACCGGCGACAATACGATGCGTTGCTACAACGATTCAATCAATTGAATGCTGAAGCTGGCGTCCAGGCGAATAATATTACCATAATTGACACCGCGATGGTTGACTCAGAGCCGTCGTGGCCGAAAGCATGGTTAAACTTCTTGCTAGCGTCTCTAATGGGAGGAATAGCTTCTGCTGCCTATCTGATCGCGCAGCCACTATTGTTTGACCGTGTGAGAACGGGGGCAGATATCACTTCTAGATCTGGCTTGTCTTTGCTTGGCGCAGTGCCGCCGTCTGACAACGTCTTTGAAGATGCCCAAGATCCCAAAACATCCATCGGAGAGTCGTTGAATGTTGTACGGGCAGGCCTTTCGCTTGCTTCCAAGGATGGCGCTCATAGGTCGATTATGGTGACTAGCGTTCAAGCAGGAGAGGGTAAGTCCAACACCTGCTTGGCTCTTGCGATCGCATTTTCGCGCATCGGAAAAAGAGTCGTTTTGATCGACCTTGATATGCGCCGACCCAGTGTCCATCGGCTCTTTGGTTTGCAGAACAAGATTGGCTCTGCAAATCTGCTTGCAGGTCAACTCGAAGTACCAGATGCCGTTCAATCTACTAACATAAAGGGTATCGATGTTGTTACAGCGGGACCGATCCCCCCAAACCCAACCGAGCTGATTATGGGCGATCGCTTCCGTGCAATATTGGCTGAATTGAAGAGCGAGTACGATTTGGTTTTTGTTGACGCCCCACCGGTTTTGGCGTTGGCCGATTCAGTGCTATTGTCGAACATGGTCGACTCAACAATCTTCATAGTTCAATCAGGCCTAAATAGCCCAACCTCGCTTCGGATGGCGGTCGAACGTATCGCGTCAAATGGCGGAAACATTGTGGGTGCAATTTTGACCAAGTACGACCCTGGCAGCATGGGCTATGGCAGTAGTCAAGATTACAGTTATGCATACGCGTATGGTCGTACCAGCGATGCGGACGAATAGAAGTGCTCGTAAGTTGGGGGCAACAACCGCGTGGCGTGTGGCCCCCTTTTTGTTTGCGACAGCTCTACTGCTGATTTCAGTCTCTGCAATTATTGGGTACTCACTGCATCGAGTAACGGAAAAAAAGGCAGCTGAGCTTCTGATATCGCAGAACCGCAAGCAATTGGCATTTTGTCGCGAAGCTCTAACGGAGTTTCGACGTGCAGTAGCGAATGATCCTTTTTCGGCTGCGAGCGTCAATGGAGTCGTTTATTGCCAGCTCCAATTAAGGACTGCTGTAGCAACCGGTCGCGAATCAGAGGCGGTCCTTTCTAAGATTGGTTGGCGCAACACGCCTGTCTTACAAAATCGGCTGACATTGGCGGCGCAAAGACGTGACGTAAGAGAGATCTTCGACTTACTGGATGCCCTGTTGAGACGGAATCAGCTTTCCCGCGAAATTACTCAATTGATGAACGACCTAGAAACAAGCGAGGTTGGTCGTCAGATAATCGCTGAGCGTATTAAAGCTGCCGTGCCTTGGGGCGATCGTTATCTTAGAGACGTTTCGGGCTTGAAGCGTCTTGAACTTCTCCAAGGTAGAGCAAAACTTTTAAACAAACTTATAAAACAGCAGGTCCGGATATCAGAGCCAGTTTTAAGCCCTGTTCTGTTCCAGATGGTAAATAACGGATTGACGACTGAAGCGGGTGAACTCTGGCGTAAAAGTCATGGAGTAGCAGCATCCGGGCAAGTGCTGAGCGATCCTAATTTTTCGCGCTACGTTAGCTTCTCGCCTACATCCGAAAACCGATCACCATTTGATTGGTATACTTCGAACTCTGAGGGTGCAAGCGTACACGCGCTGTCTAGCGGTCGATCAAAGATCGAAATCTCTTGGGATGGCAAAAATTCTCCCATCTTATTGGCGCAACAAGTGTCGGCGCCGATTGGGCGGTATGAGTTTCAATTAATTGCTGAGAGAGTAATCCGCGATGCATGGCCGTACAACATAATCTTCAACGTGCGGTGCCCGGACGGCCGAACAACATCCTTCCCAGCCGCTATTCGACAGAATTCTAGGGACGAGACTGTTTATTACACCGCTCAATTCGTCGATTGCCCAAACTTCGTATTTGAGTTGGCTGCTAAAGTGTCGACGGACGAAGATCAGGCGATTGGCGCGCAGACAATGCGGCACGATAATGTTCCACAGCTACGAGTCATCAAAGTAATTGCGACTGTATCATAGTTGAATAAAGCCGTGCAGTCGACGTGATAATTGCTCACGATGCTTTGGAGGGGGATATGTTAACGAAAACGAGCAGTTCAGTTGGCTTGCGATTTGGGCTGATTGCTGCGACTTGGGAATGTTCAGCACTGATACTGTCATTCTTTTTGGTGGGTTTGATGTATGAGAACATCAAGGCGGTCGATCTCAATAATGTGCTGACTGAATTTGTTGGCGCTGTTCTGCCAATGTACATACTAATATGTTTGGTGTTGAGACTATTTGATTTGGAGGTTCTTGAGAAGCCGCATAATCATATGGGGCGGCTTATTGCGGCTGTGGCTGTGACCTTTTCATGGTTTGCAATGATGGCTTTTTTCTTAAAGTTTGGTATAAACTTTTCGCGTGTGCAGATTGGCCTTACTGCTCTATTGCATATAGCATTGCTTATTCTCGGCAGGGTACTTATTGGCGCGGCTGCAAGGCGCGAGATTTCGTACGCCCATGTGGGTAATATTCATTTGGTTGATGGAAGTCCCTGCTTTCCGCTAACTAAGTTTGATTGGGTTGATCTTCGCGCTGTCGGAATTCGTCCTGATCCGAACAGTTCTGAAATGGTATCGGGCCTGGCTAATATCGTCATGGGCAAGCAGCGGATAACCTTGCATTGTACGGAAAGTACACGCTCTGCATGGGCATTCATGCTCAAATGTGTTGAAGTTCCTTCAGAAATAATAACGCCGGATTTGAATGATCTAGGGCCCATCGGTATTGCGACACGCGAAGGCTTCGTCGCGTTAGCAATTTCGTCCGGTCCACTAACTTGGAGTCAGAATGCGCAGAAACGTGTTTTTGATTTGGTTGGCGGAGTTGTGGCGCTATTTTTGCTCAGTCCAGTTTTCATTGCTGTTGCGGTGGCTATAAAACTTGAGAGTGCTGGGCCCGTCCTATTTACACAGGAACGTATTGGATTGGGTAACCGCAAGTTCAGAATATACAAATTTAGGTCCATGTACGTCAATCAGCAAGATCCTGAGGCTCGGAAACTCACGTTGAGGAACGACCCGCGTGTCACAAAGGTTGGCAGTTTTATACGCCGGACGAGTTTAGACGAACTGCCGCAGCTTTTCAACGTGGTAGCGGGCCACATGAGTTTGGTCGGGCCTCGCCCACACGCAGAATTAGCTTTGGCCGGGGAATCGCTTTACTGGGAAGTGGATCAGACCTATTGGCATCGTCATGTTGTTAAGCCAGGAATAACAGGGCTAGCCCAAGTAAGGGGGCACCGTGGGAATACTTTTAAAGAGGACGACCTGCGCAACAGATTGCAGTCAGATCTCGAGTATGTTCATCGTTGGAATCTAGCTACTGACATACTGATCATATTGCGGACTGTGACGCAATTATTTAACAGCAATGCATTTTGAAGCAAAATAGGCCCTCTCCCTTAGGATCGCGCATGGACAATATGCTTACTCAATCTTCGCAAGGGGATCCTGCGCTAGCAACAGTTGGGGCGTTTCTCCACCGATCGTCCTTTTTTCTATTTCCAATCGCGTATGTCGTTCAGAATCCGAGCTTGGCAGCATATAACGAGGTCCAATCAGGACTGAAAATCTATCATATTTTTGCCGCTTTGTTATTCTTGGTATCTGCCTACCGCGCTTCGTTTCGCGCTCTAGCCGTATTTTTAGTCTTCGTTAGCATCGCGACGTTCGGGAATGTTTACAATCAGATTCCAGAGATCACGGTTCGATTTATGAACGCGGTAGGGTTCGCGATGGTGTTTCTGGCCGCCGCAGGGGCAACGCCGGAAGACCGTGACGCGGCGAAGTTGGGGGCTGCAGTGGCAGCAGTCCTGTTGATGCTTACTACGCTTTGGCAGTTGCCCGTGATTATAAGTACAGCTGCCACCAATGTTGAGGGGCGTGCACTTTTTCCGACTTTGATGGCTGGTGGGATTAATATTCAAGCATCAACCATCATTATCCTTTGTCTATTTTGGATCGGCTTTTCCGGACTAGTGCTGACAGGACTGCTTGTCCTTGTTTATTTTCTGACCCAGTCACGTTCAATCTTTTTGGCAGTTCCAGCGGTGTTTTTGGACGCCCTTGGTCGTCGGTATCAACGAGGGCAGGGGCTTAGAAATAGCGTTATCGGGATTGTAGGCATATTCGGCGCGGTCTGCGTACTATATTTCGAGATAATCGATCTGGATAAACTTGTTAATCGATTTTATTCTGTTTTTTCAGGGGATGCTGGTACTGAAGGCCGATCACTTCTTTACTCAATTGCTTTTCGAAGTTCTGAATGTTACGTTTTTGGTTGTGGCTTTGGATCAGCAAGCTACCTAATTGATGACGCTAACTACTTTGAGTTGTTCGAGGACAATTTTCATAATGTCTATCTCCAGTTTCTAGTTGAGTCGGGCGTGTCCGGGCTTCTCGTATATTTGTACATGCTTGTGTCGTCGTACATTGGTGCAAGGAATCGTTTAGCGGACTCGGGTCTGTCCATTTCGATTATTTGTGTTGGCGTTATGGGGCTTGTAGAGTTCAATGGCCTCGAGTTCCTGACGGCTTTCTTAATTGGTATGGGATTTTCACGTGGACGATATTCAGCTTAGTGTCATTGTCTGTGCGAATCGCGGCGGTGAGTATTTCACCGATGCGCTTGACTCGCTTGTGGTCGCGCGGCAGGGGCGGACGAATATCGAAGTAATATTGGTAGCAAACGGCGGTTGGTTGCCAGAAGAGTCGATAGTTAAATATTTTGATCGTGTTGAGTTTACAAGTGAGTCGGGACTTGGAAATGCACGGAATTTGGGGGTTAGTGTAGCACGTGGTCGTTGGGTTACGTTTTTTGATAACGATGATTTACTCGACATAGATTATATTGGAGAGATTGAAACACTTATTGCGCGTGTGCCGCACAGAACGGTAATATTTGCAAAAGCAGTGTTTATGACGGCAGAGGGGGCGGTGCTGCCATGGCGTTGGAGGTTGGAGAATTTGCCGCCGACCATTGGATGCCTGATCGCGCATCCCTTTACCGGAGCAACGATGGTTATCCCAAAAGAATTGTTCGTGATTATCGGGGGCTATAAATGGAATGGCTATGCCGAGGACTATCACCTTACACTAAGAATTTTGTATTCTAAACCGCCAATTGGGATTATTCGTGCGCCCAAAGCCTATTATTATTATAGACAGCATGCCAATACGATGAGTGGTGATGTGATCAAGAAGATTCGCGGTGTACGCGAAGTGCAAATTTATTTTGCCCGGCGCGGTTATATTTGGTTGTGGGTTGGTGTTTTGGCATCGGGAGTTCGACTTCTCCTTCGGCGGATTAGATCATGAATATACTGCATATGACTGATTGCGATAGTGGTGGGGTGCCGGCCGTAGTTGCTCAGTTGACGTCTTCTTTGGGTGGTGGCGTTATTTTTTTAGGAGATACGAAGGCAGAGTCGGTTCATGAAGACTCGGTGGTGGCTACGTTGGGCTATAACCGGTCAATTAATCCAGCTAAGGTTTTATTGGCCATTTATAGGGCTTCTAAAGTAGTCCGTCGGTTATCGCCTGACGTTTTGCATGCACATTCGTCGTTTGGGGGGTTTATTGGTGCGGTTTGTTCGGTAATTTTGAGAGTGCCATTCGTTTATTCGCCGCACGCGTCCCCTAGTATGATGCCTGGTGCGTCCTTAAGGCAGAAAGTATTTAATGTTTTGGAGCGATTTACGTTAAGTGTAGCTAAGGTGACATTGGCGTGTTCTGACGATGAGAAAGCATGCCTTGCAGCGTTTGTTCCTGATCGTAGGATTTGGGTAATTCCAAATGGTGTTGCGGCTCATCTTCAGGATATGGTGCCGGTTACTCAATGGGATGTGCTGTTTGTTGGCAGAATTTGTGCGCAGAAGAGGCCCGATCTTTTTGCAGAGATCGCGAGAAGCGTAAAAGACCGTCAATCGAGTATTTCGTTTGCATGGGTTGGCCCAGGTCAGCAGGTTAGCGATTCTAATGTGATTTGGCTCGGTGAGAAATCTGAAGATGACGTGCTGAAAGAATTGGGTCGATCTAAAGTTTATTTGTCTGTTTCCGATTATGAAGGCTTGAGCTTGGCCACATTAAAGGCAGCTTGTTTGGGCTGCTATCTTATGTTGCGAGACACCCCCGGAAATCGAGCTCCCGTTAAAATGGGGGCCGCGGGTGAGTTGTTTCAATCAGTAGAAGAGGTTGCTAAGAGAATTGTTGAAATCGTCAACCAGGAGGGGACGTGGAGTGTTGATTCTCGCTGTTCGAGAGCCGCGCAGTCAAAAGATTTGTTTTCGGTTGAGAAAATGATTTTGGATACACGTGCTGCCTATTCAAGCGCTTGTAAAATTCAATGGTAAGGTGACCTATGTGTTTTTTGGTGGTGCTGGGTTCTTGCTAGATTTGTGCGATGAGGTTTGAACATGTGCGGTATCGTTGGAATCCTGGCCCGGCGCGATGTTGTCGATGACCTGGTCGATGGCCTCAGGCGGATGGAATATCGCGGCTATGACTCGGCCGGGGTCTGCACCGTGCACGACGGCCAGCTGGTTCGCCGCCGCGCCGAGGGCAAGCTGCGCAACCTGGTCGACGTGCTCGCGCGCGATCCGGCACCCGGCCATGTCGGTATCGCGCACACCCGCTGGGCGACGCATGGCGCGCCGACCACTGCCAATGCGCACCCGCACGCGACCGGCGAGGTGGCGCTGGTGCACAATGGCATCATCGAGAACTTCAAATCGCTGCGCGATGAACTGATCGCACGCGGCCGTACCTTCGAGAGCGAGACCGATACCGAGGTCGTCGCGCATCTGGTGAGCGAGCGGATCGAGGCTGGCGACAGCCCGCAGGATGCGGTCAAGGCGGTGTTGCCCCAGCTGCGCGGCGCGTTTGCGCTCGCCATGGCCTTTCGCCAGCATCCCGATCTGCTGATCGGCGCGCGTCTGGGATCGCCGCTCGTGCTCGGCTATGGCGAGGATGAGACCTATCTCGGCTCGGACGCGCTGGCGCTCGCGCCGCTGACGCAGCGGATCGCCTATCTGGAAGAGGGCGACTGGGTCGTTCTGACCCGCGAGGGTGCGCAGGTCTATGATGCCGACAACCAGCCGGTGGAGCGCGAGATCACCCTGTCGGGCGTCACCGGAGCGCTCATCGACAAGGGCAATCACCGCCATTTCATGCAGAAGGAAATCTTCGAGCAGCCGGTGGTCGTGGCGCAGACGCTGCAGAGCTATATCCGCTCGGTCGAGCAGCAGGTGGCGCTGCCGCAGATGGACTTCGCGCTTTCGGAT
>Ga0114901_1002197_pt1 | contig 10558 bp, 7 predicted proteins | sample MalvireepMed_s16_FD_89686 | JGI IMG/M metagenome (GOLD analysis project Ga0114901, IMG submission 89686) | Marine viral communities from the Global Malaspina Expedition - Malaspina viral metaG DeepMed_s16 | ecosystem: Environmental > Aquatic > Marine > Oceanic | place: Mediterranean Sea... | reverse complement strand
TTAATATTTGTAGAAGCTACAAAGTGCTTAACTGGTAAGCCTAGTTTGTAAGCCATCATTCCGGCACAAATATTTCCAAAATTTCCGCTAGGAACAGAAAAAACCAACTCTTTGTTTTGCGATTTTAATTGTTTGTACGCAAAGAAAAAGTAAAACATTTGAGGGAGCCAACGTGCCACATTAATAGAATTTGCAGAAGTTAAATTCTCTGCTGTTAAATTGCTATCTAAAAAAGCAGTTTTTACCATTTCCTGACAATCGTCAAATACGCCGTCTACTTCTAAGGCAGTGATGTTTTGACCGAGAGTGGTAAGTTGTTTTTCTTGAATATCGCTCACTTTTCCGCTAGGATATAAAATAACTACTTCTACACCTTTAACCCCTAAAAATCCGCTTGCCACAGCGCCACCAGTATCTCCAGAAGTAGCTACTAAAACAGTTACGGTTTCTTCTTTTTTGTCTTTATTAAAATACCCTAAACAGCGTGCCATAAACCGAGCTCCTACATCTTTAAAAGCCATAGTTGGTCCGTGGAAGAGTTCTAAGGAATAGATATCTTCTTCTACTTTTACTGTTGGAAAATCGAAACATAATGTTTCTTTTACAATGTCTTTTAAAATAGCTGTAGGGATTTCGTTACCTATAAATTGTTGAATAACTTTAAAAGCTATTTCTTCATTACTAAAATCTTCAATATTTTCAATGAAGTTTTTATCTAACGGTTTTATTTCATTAGGAAAATAAAGACCTCTATCTGGAGCTATCCCTTTTACTACAGCGTCTTCAAAGTTTGTAAAGGTTTTGTTTTCTTGTGTATCGTTAAGGCTATAATATTTCATGTTTTATTTTTTGCTAATCGTTATTTTTTATTTGGGTCTATTTGCCAAAATAGGAGGATAGAATTATAAATAAATTCGGAAATTTATCATTCAAATTCATAATTCTTTAACTCCTTCGGTATTAATTTTAGATACATGTATATCGTAATCAACACCAAAATCTTTATATACTTCAGCCATTGCTTTTGCAACTTTTTTAGCTGTTTCTTCTCCTTTAGATAATGCAAAAATAGAAGGCCCAGAACCTGAAATTCCGCTACCCAGCGCTCCAGCATCCTTAGCAGCTTGTTTTGCCTTATAAAAGCCTGGAATTAAAGGGCTGCGCATAGGTTCTACAATTTCGTCGTGTAGGCATCTAGAAAGTAATCCGTAATCTTCAGTATAAAGAGCGCTTACTAAACCTGCCAGATTTCCCCATTGGATAATTGCTTTTTTAAGAGGTATATTCTGCTTAATTACCGACCGTGCATCGGCAGTTTTTACTTCTATCTGCGGATGTATAACGGTAGCAAAAATCTCTTTTGGAGTATGTAATTTTAAAACTTCAAAAGGTTCATATCCTTTTACCAGTGTAAAACCGCCAAGTAGGGCAGGAGCTACATTATCGGCATGTGGAGCGCCACTTGCAAGCTCTTCTCCCATCATTGCAAATTCTACTAGTTTTTCTCTTGAAAAAGGCTCACCGAGGAGTTTGTTTACTCCAAAAACGGCTCCTGCTGCACTGGCTGCGCTACTTCCAATTCCGCTTCCTGGTTTTATTTTTTTATTTATTTCGATTTCAAAACCAAAGGTGGTTTCTACTTCTTTAAGCAATGCAAGTACAGCAACTCCTGCTACATTTTTTTCGGCTTCAAGTGGTAAATCTTGACCTATTATTTTGGAAATTCGAACGCCTTTTTCTGGCATTTTTCTAATCGTCATTTCATCGCCAGTACTGTCTAAACAAAGTCCTAAAACATCAAAACCACAAGAAACATTGGCTATGGTTGCTGGGCAGAATAATTTTATCTCATTCATTTTTATAAAAATTAACTCACTAAGTGAGATTTTAAAGCTTCTTTCTAATGCCTCGAAATATAATCATGAGGGAATTGATTAAGCCTTGGGTGTTTGTAAACCTTAATTAGTCGATTAAAAATTACCAATCCTTATAATGTCTGCAAAAATACCTGAAGCAGTAACATCTGCACCAGCACCAGCTCCTTTAATTAATAGAGGTTGCTCGCTATATCTTTCCGTAAAAAATAATACTATATTGTCGCTACCCTCTAAATTATAAAATGGATGGTCTATTGGGATGTGTTGTAGTCCAACTTTTGCTTTTCCATTTTCAAACTGTGCTACATATTTTAAACGACAATCTTTATCGGCAGCGGCTTTATAAATACTATCAAAATGATCTTTATATTTAACTAAAGATTTTAAGAAGTCTTCAACATTTGTTGTTTCCAAGCTTTCCTGAGGAAGAAAAGATTCATTTTCGATTTGTTCGATATCCAGTTCGTTACCACTTTCTCGAGCAAGGATTAATATTTTTCGCATTACATCAACCCCACTTAAATCGATTTTTGGATCTGGTTCTGTGTATCCTTCTTCTTGCGCTTGTTTTACCACTTCATCAAAATTAGTTTGATCATTAAAGTTATTAAATACAAAGTTTAAGCTTCCAGAAAGGACTGCTTGAATTTTAGTGATTTTATCCCCCGAAGCGATTAGATTTTTTAGGGTGTCGATAATAGGAAGTCCCGCACCAACATTAGTTTCGAATAGGAAAGGGGCGTTGTATTGTCTAGAAAGTTCCTTTAAATGAATATAGTTCTTATATGGCGAGGAAGCGGCAATTTTATTACAAGTAACTACAGAAATACTATCGTTTAAATACTTTTCATAGGTGTTTGCAACCACTTCGTTTGCTGTGTTGTCTACAAAAATACTGTTGCGTAAATTGAGTTCTTTTACTTTACTGAAAAAAACATCTAAACCTGTTTGTTCTCCATTTTCCAACTGTTCTTTCCAATTCTGCAAGTCGAGTCCGTTTTCATTGAAAACCATTTTTCTAGAATTAGATAAGGCTACAACACGAATATTGAGTTTTAATTGTTTCTTTAAAAACTTACGTTGTTTTTCTATCTGAGCTAAAAATTTCTCTCCTACATTACCAACGCCCATAACAAATAAGTTTAGTTGTTTTACGTTGTCTTCAAAAAATTGTTCATGTAGGGTGTTTAATGCTTTTTTAACATCGTTTTTATTGATAACTGCCGAGATGTTTCTCTCAGAAGCTCCTTGTGCAATAGCACGAATATTGACATTGTTTTTTCCTAAAGCGCTAAACATGCGTCCGCTAAGTCCTTGGTGACTCTTCATGTTGTCTCCCACCAAGGCAACAATTGCTAAATCATTTTCAACCACAACAGGGTTGATTTTCTTCAGACTCATTTCATATTCAAATGCTTTTTCTAGAGCATTTTTAGCTTTTTCAGCATCCGTAGAAGCTACTCCAATGCAAATAGAATGCTCTGATGATGCTTGTGTAATAAATACAACACTTACTTTTGCTTCAGATAATACTTCAAAGAAACGCTTGGAAATACCAGGGATTCCAACCATACCTGTTCCTTCTAGAGAGATTAAAGAGATGTTTTCTACATGACTAATTCCTCTAACAGCACGGGCTTTCCCGTTGGTGTTTTTAGTAATTAATGTGCCTTCCTCTTCTGGAGCAAATGTGTTTTTTATGTGTATTGAAATTCCTTTTGAAAGTACAGGTTGGATAGTTGGTGGATATAAAACCTTGGCTCCAAAATGCGATAATTCCATAGCTTCTTCATAAGAAATGTGTGGAATAGCAAAAGCTTGTTTAACCAATTTAGGATTGGCAGTATACATACCACTTACGTCTGTCCATATTTCTAGTGCATCTGCCTGAACAGCCGCAGCAATAATAGCAGCGGTATAGTCGGATCCACCGCGACCTAAAGTTGTGGATTCTCCTTTTGAGGAAGAGGCAACAAAGCCAGGAACTACAATTAATTGATAGGTAACTGTTCCAAAATAATTTTCGCAAAGTTCGTTTGTAGTTTTAAAATCTACTGTTGCTTTACCAAAATCATCATCAGTTTTTATGAGTGTTTTGCTGTCTTTATGAACGCTTTCTAATCCTTCTTTTATAAAATATTCATTAATTATAAAGGAAGAAAGTAATTCTCCATAGCCAACAATTTTATCCAAAAGCTTAGGAGTAATTTCGCCAATTAAAAAAGCGCCTTCAAGTAAGGTTTCTAGTACATTTAGCTCACGCTTGATGTTGCTTATTACTTTACTTTGATTGTTGATGTCTATTAACTCTTGCGCTGTATTGATATGTCTTGCTTCAATTTCTTCAAGAACTTGTTTGTATGTTTCGTCTTGAGCAGCAGCTAGTAGAGAAGCTTTTACAAGCATATCTGTTACTCCACCAAAAGCGGAAACTACAATAACAGCTTTTTCTGTGTTAGAAGCTTTTGCAGCTATATTTTTCACCTTTTCTATATTCTGTGCATTAGCGACCGAAGTGCCGCCAAATTTTAATACTTTCATCTGTTAGTTTTTTTTGTATTTCGGGGTCTTCCTTTTTGAAAACAACCCAAAATGGTATTTATTAGTTTGGTTGATTTAAATTTTATGGCGTTTATGAGATAATTATGATTTGTACGAAAACTCAACGTTAAAAATTTGTTTTGAATGCTGCAATAAGCTACTTTATTATATTGATGCTTGTATTGTTGCATTGGTAAAATTTCTATAACTGAAAATTTTTATGTTTGGATTCAAACAAATATAATATATGGACGATATGAAAAAAGTTATACCCCAAAAGGGGTAATAATAGTAGTGTTACGAATAATTGCAATAATACACGTATTCTCAGAAGAGAATATAGAAGTAGTATGTATGTTATTAAAACTTTGCATGTGTTTACTCGTAATAGAGTTCAAATGTAGTACTTTTATAGTATTAAAAAAACTAAATGTTTATTATTAAGAATTTAATAATTTAACTAAAGAATTATTGTATAATGAAGATTTTTTCAACGGAACAGATACGTGTTGCTGATAAATTAACAATCGAAAGACAAAATATAACTAGTGATGCCTTAATGGAAAGAGCAGGAAAAGCTATTTATAATTGGATGAATAGGCAATTAGCAAACAGTGGAGTAAAAATTCACATTTTCTGTGGAGTAGGAAATAATGGAGGAGATGGTTTGGTGGTTGGGCGCCTTTTGCTTGAACAAGGTTATGATGTAAATGTGTATGTTGTAAATTTTAGCGATAACAGGTCGCAAGATTTTTTACTGAATTTTGACAGAATTAAAAATTTAAAATATTGGCCACAACTTTTAACAAAAAATGACGATTTACCTTCTATAGGAATTAATGATGTTGTAGTTGATGCCATTTTTGGAATAGGACTTAACCGACCTGCAGAAAATTGGGTGGCTGCACTTATTACCCATATTAATAAATCAAAAGCGTTTGTACTTTCTGTAGATATTCCATCAGGACTTTATATGGATAAAGCTGTAGGAAAAAATGATGCAATTATCAAGTCAAATTACACGCTTACATTTCAGTTGCCAAAGCTTGTTTTTTTGCTTCCAGAAACTGGGATTTATACGGAGTATTGGGAGGTTTTAGATATTGGTCAAGATGCTGAGTATATATTTAAAGAGCCTGCCAATGAGAATTATGTTAGTAAATTTGATGTATTGCAAGTGTATAAGCCTAGAGGGCGTTTTTCTCATAAAGGAAATTATGGACATACATTAATTATAGGAGGAAGCTACGGAAAAATTGGGGCAGTACTTATGTCAAGTGAGGCTTCTATGCATGCTGGAGCAGGTTTAGTAACTGTTTTTATTCCTAAATGCGGTTATCAAACTGTTCAAACTGCATTTCCAGAGGCTATGGTTGTGACAGATAAAAATGAAGCGTATGTTTCGGATATTAAATTTGATATTAATCCGTCTGTAATTGCAATTGGACCAGGGATGGGGAAACATGCAGAAACAGTTGATGCTTTCCATCAATTTTTACTTCAGAATGAAAAACCTTTAGTAGTGGATGCGGATGCTTTAAATATTATTTCAGAAAATAAAAAATTACTCCCCTACATAAAAGGAAGAGCTGTATTGACGCCGCATCCAAAAGAATTGGAAAGACTTATAGGGAGCTGGAAGGATGATTTTGATAAATTGAAGAAAACAAAACTGTTTTCAAAAGAAAATGATGTAGTTATTTTGATAAAAGGAGCCTATACCGCTACAGTATATCATGACAAAGTATTTTTTAATTCTACAGGTAATCCAGGGATGGCAACTGGAGGTAGTGGCGATGTGTTAACGGGAATTATAGCAGGATTAATAGCACAAGGCTATAGTCTTTTTGACGCGGCTTTTGTAGGAGTTTATATTCACGGTCGTGCAGGGGATTTGGCAGTACTTAGATCGGGGGTAGAGGCTTTAACAGCTACCGATATTATAGATTTTACAGGGGATGCTTTTCTTGATTTATTGAAAAAAAACAAAAAAGATTATCAAGAAAAACCTGATAATGCTTCATAAAGAATAAGGATTAGGTTAATTATTTGTATTTACTTGTATAAGTATTTTGTAATGCAGATTTTTGGGTGTTTTTAACTATTTAAAAAGGAATGGATAATTTTTACTATATAAGTGCCGATGTATTAGATATTGAAACAATCTCTAATGTAATAGATAATAAACTAAAGCTGAAACTCTCTGATGAAGCTAAAGTTAATATTGAAAATTGTAGAAAGTACTTAGATCATAAAATTACGACTAATAAAAAGCCTGTGTATGGAATTAACACTGGTTTTGGGTCTTTATGTAATGTAAAAATAGCCGATAGTCACCTAAGTAAACTACAAGAAAATTTGGTGATGTCTCATGCTTGTGGAACAGGAGAACAGGTTCCAGAGCAAATAGTTAAGTTGATGTTGTTGCTTAAAATTCAGTCTTTGAGTTATGGGCATAGTGGGGTGCAGCTAGACACCGTTTGTAGGTTAATAGATTTTTATAATGAAGATATTCTTCCTGTTGTTTTTACGCAAGGTTCTTTAGGGGCTTCTGGAGATTTAGCTCCTTTAGCTCATCTAGCATTGCCATTATTAGGAAAAGGAGAGGTAAATTATAAAGGAAAAAAAGTAGCTTCAGAGAAAGTACTTAAAGAGAAAGGCTGGAATCCTATTATTTTACAGTCTAAAGAAGGTTTGGCTTTACTAAACGGGACTCAATTTATGAGTGCTTATGGAGTATGGTGTATTATAAATGGTTATAGGCTTTCTTATTTGGCAGATTTAGTCGGGACAATGTCTTTAGATGCTTTTAATGGTCTAACAGAGCCTTTTAATAAACTAATCCATTTAGTGCGTCCTCACAGAGGGCAAATTAAAACAGCGGCCAGAATTCTTGAGTTTATTGAAGGGAGCGAGATAGCGGTGCAACCAAAAACACAAGTCCAAGATCCGTATTCTTTTAGATGTATGCCGCAAGTGCATGGCGCATCCAAAGATGTCTTAGCGCATGTGCGGAAGGTGTTTAAAACTGAAATTAATTCGGTAACCGACAATCCTAATATTTTTGTTGAACAAGACGAAATACTGTCCGGAGGAAATTTCCATGGACAGCCTTTGGCAATGGCTTTAGATTATTTGGGGATTGCTTTGACAGAATGGGGGAGTATATCGGAAAGAAGAACCTATCAATTAATATCTGGGCAAAGAGGATTGCCTTCCTTTTTGGTAAACGATCCTGGTTTGAATTCCGGATTTATGATTCCTCAATATACCGCAGCAAGTATTGTGAGTCAGAATAAGCAATTAGCAACGCCAGCTAGTGTAGATTCAATAGTTTCTTCAAATGGACAAGAAGATCATGTAAGTATGGGAGCTAATGCGGCTACCAAATGCTTTAAAATTATGGAGAATTTAAAATCTATTTTAGCGATAGAATTATTAAATGCTTCACAGGCATTAGCATTTAGGCACCCTGTAAAGTCTTCTTCTATTATTGAAAATTACTTTGAAGCATATACTAAAGAAGTTCCATTTGTAGATAAAGATAGAGTGTTTCATAACGATATTATGAAAACTATTAAGTTTATGGAAACTACCGTTGTAACTTCAGATATGTATAAGGATTAAGTAAGCGGGGAATTATTTATTAGAAGAAAATAAGATATCGACTTAGGTAGAAGTTTTGGAGTAGTGATATTTTGATTATCGAATAAAATTTAATCAATAACCCATTCTACAGCACTTTCAATACTTTTAAAAAATTTCATTTCTTTTCCGTAAAAATATTTTTCAATTTTGAAATTGTGTTTATATAATTCTTTGTCAGAAACAATAGCCATTTTTGTAAGGTTGTCTATTTCTCTAATGTAGTTATAAAGGACAGGATTTATTGCATAAGAATTTTTGCGAAGGGAGATATATGCAAAATCTTTATTTCGAAAATGCATATCGGCTATAGATGTTAGATCGGATAAATTTTCAAGAGAGAGGTCGATACTATCGTTAATTACACCAATAGCAAACTTTGGATATATTTCTATATATCCAAAATCAAGCTCATAAGCTTTGATTAAAGTGTGTGTAGTGTCTAACGCTGTCATGCGGCAAAAGTAAATCTAATCCATTTCTTTTTTTATTTTTAAGCTTAATTTTAGATTAACTACATTAATTGTTAGTTAAATTGATGTTTTTTATTTTTTTAAATTTTGATTTCCCCGTAAGGGAATGGCAGATTTTCCAGTGTTTATTTTGAGCGTATAGAAGGAAATTGTATTGAAATAAAAAAGCTTATCTCTTTTTAGAGATAAGCCTTGAGTTTTTTATGACCAAAAAATAGCTTTTTTAAAGTAAATCCCTCATTGAGGGTTTTATTCCCCGACGTTCTAAAATATTTTTCCTTTGAATACCTCGTAGGCTTGCCTCGAGGTAGTTGATTATGCTATTTCTGAGGTTTCCAATGAATACCTCGTAGGCTTGCCTCGAGGTAGTTGATTATGCTATTTCTGAGGTTTCCAATTTAATTTTTTCTCAATAGATTTAATCATTAGTCCTGCAATATCAATATCTGTTGCAGTTTCTATTCCTTCCAAACCAGGAGATGAGTTCACTTCTAATAAAAGAGGTCCTTTTGAAGAACGAATAATATCAACTCCAGCAACATCAAGTCCCATGGCTTTAGTGGCTTTTATAGCAATTTTCTTTTCGGCTGCAGTTAATTTTACAAGAGATGCAGTTCCTCCTAAATGCATATTTGCTCTAAATTCTCCCGGAGGGGCTTCTCTTTGCATAGCAGCAACAACCTTTCCGTCGATTACAAAAATACGAAGGTCTTTTCCGTCGGCTTCTTTTATAAATTCTTGAACAAGAATATAGGCATTTAAGCTTTTAAAAGCGTTGATAACACTTTCCGCAGCTTTCTTAGTTTCAGCTAAAACAACTCCTTTCCCTTGAGTTCCTTCAAGAAGTTTTATAATAAGGGGAGAACCGCCAACCATTTTAATGAGGTCGTTGGTGTCTAATGGGGAATTAGCAAAGCCTGTTGTAGGAATACTTACACCATTTTTTAATAAAAGTTGAAGCGAAAAAAGCTTATCTCTAGATTGACGAATGGCTTCTGCTTTATTTAAACATGCAATATTTATAGACTCAAAATGACGGGCTAGGGAGCAGCCGTAATAGGTCATACTAGGACGTATTCTAGGAATAATTGCATCTAAATCGTTTAGAATTCTTCCGCCTCGATAATGTATTTCGGGAGTTTCAGCATCGAGCTTCATATAGCATTGGCGAATATTGAAAAATTCAACTTCATGTCCCATACGTTCTGCAGCCTCTATAATTCTTCGGTTGCTGTATAAATTTGGATTGCTAGCAAGTAACCCTATTTTTAATCCACCTTGAATTTGTACGTTAGCTTTATATCTTTTATTAACATCTTCATCACTTAAATCGCCAAGCATAAAACTGCTCTCAGGATCCACAATAAGTCTTCCCATCATTGCTTCTCTTCCTAAAAGCATACGGTAGCCCATACTGTCTCTGTTGGTAAGAGAGACTTCAATATCCCACGAAGTGTCGTTGATATTAAGGCTGGTTTTAATGATATACCTGTTTTCTCGGTTTCCAGTAGAACTCTTTATAACTCTTTTATCAACAACAACAGCTTCACAATGAATTACTTTTTTTCCATTATGCTGAATAGGGTATACATCAAAGGTTACCCAAGTATCGTTATTTCTTTGGAAAGGTTGAATGTTTACAGCATGTAAGGCAGAGGTTTTAGCGCCACTATCTACACGTACTTTAATGGTTGATATATCTAATTCTGGCAAGGATACCCATTCTTGGCTACCTATAATAGTTTTGTTGCTCATTTAAAATTTTTTAGTGCTACAAAGTGAATTTGCTCGATAATCGAGATTTGTTTATTCCAACTTTTACGCCGAAATATTTTTTAGTTTTCTTTTTAATGCCTCAGGATATTACTCCGAGGTGTTTGCTCGATAATCGAGATTTATTTATTCCAACTTTTATGCCGAAATATTTTTTAGTTTTCTTTTTAATACCTCAGGATATTATTCCGAAGGTGTTTGCTCGATAATCGAGATTTATTTGTTTCAACGCTTGACTTAAATTTATTT
>Ga0114901_1002195_pt1 | contig 10576 bp, 11 predicted proteins | sample MalvireepMed_s16_FD_89686 | JGI IMG/M metagenome (GOLD analysis project Ga0114901, IMG submission 89686) | Marine viral communities from the Global Malaspina Expedition - Malaspina viral metaG DeepMed_s16 | ecosystem: Environmental > Aquatic > Marine > Oceanic | place: Mediterranean Sea... | reverse complement strand
GTTCGTCGTTCTGCAGCATTAGCTATGGGCTCCTATGGAGATCGTAATTATCTGGAAATGAAGAACGATCAAGAGAAACTTTACCATCACCGATGGGGCTCTAACAATTCGTTTAATGCATATGTTGGTATGGACTACACATGGCACGCTGCACAATCCCAAAAAAATGGAGAGCCGGGATATATCTGGTTAAATAACGCACGTACTCGTGGGCGTTTTAAGGACGGAGAAAGGTTAGATGACATCAATGTTGCAGGCTTCAATCCGTGCGTCGAGCAACAACTTGAAGATGCAGAGCTTTGTTGCCTTGTAGAAACATTCCCCGCTAAGCACGAGGATTTAGAAGATTACCTTAAGACTCTTAAGATTGCATATCTTTATGGCAAGACGATTACATTGTCTAATACTCATTGGCCTGAAACAAACGCGAAGATGCTTAAGAATCGCCGCATTGGGTTATCTCAATCAGGTGTAGTACAAGCATTCAATAAATTTGGTCGTAGAACGATCTACCAATGGTGCGATCAAGCCTATGATTATATTCAATCGCTAGATGAAGAATACTCTAACTGGCTGTGTATCCCCAAATCTATCCGCACTACTTCGATCAAGCCTTCGGGGACTGTTTCACTTCTTAATGGATCGACCCCTGGTATTCATTCTCCCGAAGATGAATATTACATTAGACGGATTCGGTTCTCTAATGATTCAGATCTCCTTGACACCTTGAGCAAAGCAGGTTATAATATAGAAAAGGATGAATATTCCCCCAACACATCGGTAGTGGACTTTCCGGTTCACGAACCATATTTTGAGAAAGGTAAGAGAGATATAAGTATTTGGGAACAACTAGAGATTGCGGCACAGTATCAATATTATTGGGCCGATAATTCAGTTTCCATTACGGTAACGTTTAAACCCGAAGAAGCTTCACAGCTTAAAGCTGCGCTAGAAATGTATGAGACACGCCTGAAGGCAGTTTCTTTTTTGCGTTATAAAGCGACAGGATATAAACAAGCCCCGTATGAAGCGATTACTCAAGAAAAATATGAACAGCTTATCAAGACGTTGACCCCCATTACTCGTTTTAATTCAGAGAATGGTGGGAACGGTACGAAATTTTGTACAAACGATAGTTGCGAGATTTAGGAGAAAAAATGAATTTTAATTATTTAATGGATCAAAAGAGAATGCGTCTCTTATGTAAAGGAATAGATAAAGAGGCTTGTTACTGGTGTCCGGTAGGAACTATTCGTGCAACATCGGGAAAAAATGTAGTTGTTTCTATGTACTGTAAGAGATGTAATTCAAGAGAGGACATTTTTCTTTCCGAAAGTGAATACAAGACACAACAAAAGATTTTAAGAAACGAGGTGGGGGATGTTTAAACCAGTTAATCGATATGTACATATTAATTTACCCCATACACCAGACGTTGAAACGTTGAGTGGCATCGTATTGCCCGAAAGTTATAAACCACAAGAAGAGCGATATATTGTAGTGAAGGTTGTAGAAAGCGCGGAAGATGTGAGATTTAAATTGGAGAATCGATCTAATATTATTATCGATAGCTCTATGGTAGAAGAAATAAAATGCAGTGGGGAGCGATTTAATGTTATCCTTGATAATTATATTGTGGGAATTATCAAGGAAAGCTAATGGATGGACAAAAACTTTTACAACGAATCTTCAGCCAAGAATTTGGGCTGGGACCCAACATGGTTTGGAGAACGACACTTTGACGATAAACTCGTCAGAGCAATTAAGAAGTGGCAGAAGGCACAAGGACTAAGCGCCGACGGCCTTTGTGGCCCTGCGACTTTTCGGCGTCTATGGACTCAACGTCAAGCTAATATTGACGATTTTAAGCCCGATGAGGATCCTCATTATTCTAACTACATTGTATACAATGGAGACTTCGTTCCGATTAAATGGGACAAGGTGGTGCTGTGGTCTGAACGCGGTGGCTTAGCTGCTCGACCCGGTGCCTATTATGATTATACAGGACGCCCCCAGCGGGGCATTCGCCTGTTTGTAAACCATTGGGATGTGTGCTTTTCATCACGGTCATGCCAGTCGGTGCTGGACAAGCGCGGCATCTCGGTGCACTTCTTGATCGATAATGATGGCACCCTTTATCAAACATTGGATATGCAACACGGAGCCTTTCACGCAGGTAAAGAGCGTGTTAACCGTGCCTCTGTGGGTGTTGAGATTACGAATGCCTATTATCCGAAGTATCAAGATGTCTATGTGAGGCGCGGGTTTGGCAAGCGCCCTCTCATTGAGGATGCCTGGGTTCATCATTCTAAACTAGAGCCCTTTATGGGTTTCTACCCCGTACAAATTGAAGCCTTAAAAGCTTTATGGGTGGCGATTGAACGATGTACCAAGGTAGAATACGACACCCCTCTTAATCAGTTTGGAAAAACTTCTACCACCTATGAGCAAGATGCCGCCTACACCAATTATGCGGGTTACGTAAGTCACTATCACGTTAACAAGCGTAAGATTGATTGTGCAGGCTTGGACATTAAAGGCTTGTTAGAAGAAATTCAGAGTGAAGAAGAGTAAAATGATTTTTATATTTTTCATCTTAAGCTGTGTAGAGCCTGCCCATACTCAATCAGGTCAGGCGGAAAAGATTTCAGTTGAAGAAGCATTTGCGTTTGGAGATCCTATTAAACTTCATGACTGGGGAAATACTCCTCAAGTGAAGATCTGCGAAGAAGAAGGTATTAGCATAGCACGCGTACAAAAGGCGTTAAGTTGGTGGGAACGTTTAGGGTATTCTTTTGGGGATCCCATTATTGATTCCGAAGCCCGAGCCTGCCGAGATAAAAATATATTATGGAACGGCATCATTTTTACATTACCTCACGCCGGTTATGACTATAAATATTATGCTCTCACAGAGACTTATAGGGACACCGACAAAGATGAGCTTATTATGGCACGCATTTATATTCGCGAGGATGCCGTCACCAAAGAACGGGTACTAGAACATGAAATAGGCCACGCTCTCGGGTGGCAACATTACTCTCAGAAATATCACATGATGCATCCCGATTGGAAGGAAGGTGGTTACAGTTTGAAAGGACTTAAGGCGAGGTAGGGTTGAGTGGCGCCAGATTAAAATATGAAGAGTTAGTAATTGGTAGTTCCTTAGATGCAGTGCTGTTCGCCTTCTCTCAAAATCTTCCTATAATCTTCTCAGAGCAGAGGAAGCCATTTCGGTTTGAGTATTTTCCGCCTCACCTGTATTTTAAAAGTGTGGGAATAGAAGCCACTACGGCACTTTTAGAAAATTTTACAGGAGGGTTAACGGTAGGGGTAAAAAAATTAGATGTGTGGGAACGCTTACTTTTTATAATGTCTCTCGCCGGGAAGCTTCCCGTAGGCGATTTGTGCAATAGTATTCGGTGGGATGGAGAGACTTTGATTTGTTCTAATGAGTACGCCAAGATTGCAGAGATTCAATTTGAACATTGTTATTTCTTTAACGATGCGGGGTGCTCCCATTTATTACAACAAAAAGGGCTTCTAAATAAAAGTTATTTATGTTATGATTGGATAGCGTTTAATCGCGGAGGCAAACACAAGATCGATCTCATCGAGACAGAAGATGAATTTGTAAAACAAATATGGTTCTATTCCTCAGATCGCATCGATGGCAAGACTGAGATAAAGGATGCTTGTGCTGTGTCGCTCTTGAGTGAGCAACAACTAAATGATTTTGATTATTCCGAAACAATGGCGAGATTTAAAACAATTGCAGAAATGGAGAACAGGGGAATGAAAGGTAAGTTTAACGGATATGGACCCAATGGTCATCCCAAATACTATAAGTTTCGTACCACACACACTTATCGTGAAAAGAAAGCGGCAACGAATCCGTCGTGGATTGAGACCGAAACCATCACCACCCCCCGTGTTGATGAAATGGAGCTTGTATTCAAAATGAATGACAGTGCCCAGCAGGGACAATATAGAAAGCTCATTAGAACTTTAATGGATTGAGATGCACGTAGCAGGAATTATACCAATAGCTAATTTTAAATCAGATTTTCGCGTGGACTACCCGGAATGTTTACTGCCAGTTGACGCCGGGTTTTCTATGATTCAAAAGGCTGTATTTGAATGTGCGATAGCTGGGTGTCAAACTATTTGGATTGTAGCTAATGATGACTTAGCACCAATTGTGAGACAGCAAGTAGGAGAATGGGTTTATGATCCCGTTTATTATAGTCGCCCCTTTGCTAACTTTCCAAGTTCTCAGCAGAAAGAGATCCCTATTTATTATGCTCCGGTCCATCCCAAGGATCGAGATCGGATCGATAGTTATGGATGGAGCGCGCTCTATGGAATGCACTCGGCCTACATTGTATCTAGCCGTATTTCTAATTGGGTAGTGCCAGAGAAATATTATGTAGCTTTCCCTTACGGGGCTCACAACATCTATCTGTTAAGACAGCATCGCGATTTAATCCGAGACCCTAAAAAGAATTTCTATGTGAGTCATGAAAGTAAAACTGTGCGCGATGGTGAATATCTTTCGTTTACAATGTTTCCGAAAGACTTTAAGCTGTGCCGTACCCACGTGAAGAAAGCCACTACACGGGAACACTACCCCCCAGCAGCGGGAGAACAATATCCCTCTAAAAAAATTCCTTTAAAAGATCGCTGGTCAGGAAGATATTTTGGATTTGAGGAAGTATTTAAATTATATGACATTAGCGGTTCGCATAAATTTGAAACAGATTGGTATCATAATATCGGGAACTGGGATGGTTATCGGACATTTCTAGGTTCAGAAAATTTCATTAAAAAACCAGCAGATGTCTTGACACGGCCACATATTCATGGTAAGATATCATATAACAATCAAGAAGGGGAAAATACTTGAGCAAGATTAAATTTGTGGGATTACACGCGCACAGTGTAGCGGGTTCTATTTTTGATGCGGTGGGATACCCACAAGCACACATGGATTTCGCATATGAAAATGGGAGTGATGCTCTGGCGTTAACCGATCATGGAAACATGAACGGTCTTGCCTATCAGGTTCTACACGCCAAGAAGATGAAGGCAGAAGGAAAGGAGTTCAAGCCAATCTTTGGTTGTGAGGCTTATTTCATCCCGTCTATTGAAGAGTGGCAACAAGAATACACCACAGCTATGGAAGATAAGAAGCGCGCCCGCTCCCTTAAAAAGGACGCAGCGTCGGGGGCCACCGTCGAAGATGAAGGCGCAAGTAAAGCTACTCAATCAATCCTCCGTCGCCGCCGCCATCTGATTTTATTGGCTCAAAACCAGACCGGATTAAACAACCTGTTTAAGCTCGTCTCAGAGTCCTACAAGCCCGAGAATTTTTATCGCTACCCTCGTATGGACTATAAACTTTTGGACCAGTACAGCGAGGGTGTGATAGCCGCTAGCGCGTGTCTTGGCGGGGTATATGCGGGAGATTACTGGGAGAATCGGGAAGAAGGTGATACAGCAGTGTTGGATGCGATGCGGAAGACAACGCGCCAAATGGTAGCCATTTTTGGAAAGCGTTGGTATCCCGAATTGCAATGGAACAGTATTCCCGAACAACACGAGTTAAACCAATACATTATTCAGGTCGGAAAAGAGTTTGATCTTAGATTGATTTCAACAGCGGATAGTCATTACCCTAATCCTGATGCCTGGAAAGATAGAGAGCTTTACAAGCGACTTGGTTGGCTTGGCAAGAGCAAGCCATCATGGGCTGACGAAGAATCGCAGCTTCCGAAAGGTGTAGAAGAGATCGGTTATGAGTTGTATCCAAAGAATGGCGATCAAATGTGGGAGAGCTATCAACAATATTCAACCCAGTGTGGTTTTGAATATGATGATGATCTGATTCTCGATAGTATCGAGAAGACTTATGACATTGCTCATAATAGTATCGAATCTTTTATGCCAGATAACACAGTACGTCTCCCAGATTTCGTAGTGCCAGCAGGACTAACTGCAACCCAGGCACTTGTTGGATTTTCGGTGGAAGGACTTAAAGAAAGAGGGTTCCAGGGAAATGAAGAATATGCAGAGCGTCTCAAGCAAGAACTACACGTCATTGATGATCGAGGTTTCTCCAAGTATTTCTTGACGATGAAATCTATTGCGGATGTGGCCTCCAGTATGATGCTTGCAGGACCAGGACGCGGATCTGCCGCTGGCTCGTTAGTGGCGTATGTACTGGGAATTACTCAGGTTGATCCAATTAAGCACAACCTTCTATTCTCTCGCTTCTTGCGTTCAGATGCTACCGACTATCCTGATATTGATTATGATGTCTCAGATAGTATGCTACTGAAAGAGAATCTGGTAGAGATGTGGGGTGAAGATTGTGTTGCACCAATCTCTAACTGGAATACGCTGCAGTTGCGCTCGCTCATCAAAGATATTTCCAAGCTGTATAACATTCCGTTTACAGAAGCCAACACCGTTACTTCTATTATGATCCGCGAAGCTATGCCCGAAGCAAAGCGCAAGCATGCTATTAAGGCAGGAGTCTACGCGCCAACCTGGGAAGAGGTGATGGAATTTTCACCGTCCCTCCAGGCTTACCTCAATAAGTATCCCGCTGTAAAGGCTCACGTTGAAGGGCTTGTGGGGCAGGTACGATCCTGTTCCCGTCATGCGGGTGGAGTGGTAGTGGCAGAGAATCTGGATAGACGAATGCCTCTCATCAACTCTGGTGGTGTGCGACAGGCACCCTGGGCCGAGGGACAGAACGTTCGACATCTTGAGCCGATGGGCTTCATCAAGTTCGATCTCCTGGGGCTCTCCACTTTGAAGATGATGGAGGGATGTATTGAACATATCCTTCGACGCCATCACGGCATTGCAGAGCCAACTTTTGAACAAGTCCGAGAATACTATAACAAAAATTTGCATCCTGATGTCATCGACTTTGATGATCAAGATGTATATAAGAACATCTTCCACGCAGGGAAGTGGGCAGGCGTTTTTCAGTTCACAGAACCGGGAGCGCAAAACTTTTGCACGAAGGTAAAGCCGTGTAACATCATTGACATCTCAGCGGCGACTGCTATTTTTCGTCCTGGTCCGTTGTCTGCTGGTGTTGATACAGATTATATGGAAGCAAAGAACCATCCTCAATATGTTTCGTATCTCTCCGATGAATCGCGGGAGATTACGGAAGAAACTTTCGGGTTCCTGATCTTTCAAGAACAGATTGCATTGCTCGCTCACAAGCTGGGCGGACTAACTCTGGACGAGGGCAACCTTCTACGCAAGGTTCTCACTAAGAAAGGAACCGGGAAGGCGAACATTAAAACTAAACTTAAGGTTAAGTTTGTTGATGGATGTGCAGCGAAGGGTATCAGTCGTGATGCAGCCACAGCCTTGTGGACAAAGTTTGAGTTCTTCTCCGGTTATGGTTTCAACAAATCGCATGCTGTTAGTTATAGTATTATCTCTTATCAGTGTGGTTGGCTCTGGAACTATTATCCAGCCGAATGGATAGCGGCATTCCTTGACAAAGAGCCCGAGAGCAGAAAAGAAAAAGCAATTAATATTGCCAAGAAGTATGGATTTGAGATTGCCCCTCTTGATATTAATAAGTCAGGAGTGGTGTGGGAGATTAGTGAAGATGGTAAAACCCTCATTCAACCGTTGACTTCGATCAAGGGCTTAGGGATGGCGGCCATTGATCAGATTCTAGCGCATCGTCCTTTTAATACCGCCGAAGAACTTTTGTTTAATGAAGAGATTACATATTCCAAGTTAAACAAGAAGGCGCTGGATGCGTTGTGTCGCGGAGGAGCACTGGATAATCTTAGTGATGAACGCTTCACTGGCATGAAACACTTTTGGTCTGCCTGTGTGGTAGAGCGTCCCAAGAACTTGAAAAAATTTAAAGAGAATATTGAATTGTATAGTCGAGAAGGAGACTTTACGCAAGAAGAAATCATCCAGTTTAAAACGGACCTGACTGGAGTATTTCCTCTCAACTTGGTTATCTCAGAAGAAACCATTCAGCATCTTCAAGACAGACACATCCCTCCGATTTCTGAATTTGATCGTGCTCTCTTGATATGCTGGTTTATTCCTCGCAAAGTCGTGGCTCGCACCACGAAGAATGGAAAACTTTATTGGATTATTGAGGCGATTGACTCTAACAACGAACTAACTAGAATAAGGTGTTGGGGAGTGAAACCTGAAAAAGATCGTATCTATCTTAACCGTCCCTATATGGCTAAGTTAAAATACGATGAGGATTGGGGCTTTAGTACTTTTGCTATCGGCAGAACATTTAAACTCTTGGGGTAAAAAATGAACGTTATTAAATATTTTAGTCCTCTATTAAAAGAGAAAGATCTTGTTGATAACTTACCCACTATTATACGGGTAAGAAAGTTTACCGAAGATGCTGCCAATAAATTTTCCGTCCAATTAAACAAAGCTCAAAATAGTGGACAACCAATAATTCCAATAATTATTGATAGTTACGGCGGTCAAGTTTATAGTTTGATGTCAATGATAGCAGATGTGAAGCATTCAAAAATTCCTGTTGCTATGATTGTTCAAGGTAAAGCAATGTCCTGCGGGGCTGTTTTTTTTAGTTGTGGGACAGAAGGACTCAGATACATGGATCCAGATGCTACCATGATGATTCATGATGTGAGTTCGATGGGCTGGGGTAAAGTAGAAGAGATCAAAGCAGATGCGGCCGAGACCGAGAGGTTAAATCAAAAACTTTATAAGATGATGGCAGAAAATTGTGGACATCCTCCAGATTATTTTTTAGATATTATCCATAGTAAAGGACACGCTGATTGGTTTTTGGACATTGACGCAGCGCGTAAACATAATTTAGCTAATCACACCCACGTCCCCGAATTAAAGATTTCCGCTCACGTAACCTTTGATTTTAAATGATGTAGCACTCCACTCACCGAACTATTTATATCGGAGGGACAAATGTGGCTGCATCGGATAAAGCTAAATGGAAAAGAACCATTAACCAATTACGATTTTTACATGAAGATTTGGAATTCGTACAAGCCATTGCTAAACAAGCAGGGGCTGATTTTCAACACTACTATGAAGACTTTTGCCGTGATCGCCAGATAGATATTAAGGAGCTTAATAAAAGTAATGCCACGAGAATAAAAGAATTATATACTGAGCAAGAACCATCCGATAATAACGAACAGTCCCCCAGACAAACCGAGAACGAAACAGCGATAGTAGTTCATGATGGCCAAACCCCAGACTATGAAGTAGTTCCTACGGAGTATCAAATGACTCAAGACGAGTTGGAAGTTCACGTGATGTTTTCCAAATTATTTAAGCGCTTGGCATTAAAAATTCACCCCGATAAGCTAGATAATAAGTTGACAGAAGAGGAAAAGAATGATATGATAGGAGCATTCAAAGAAGTTAACCGAGCTTTTAAAGAAAGAAAATATTTTATTCTGTTAGATTATGCAGATCAATATAACATTGCTACACCTCGTAATTATAAACAACAGAATAGATGGATGAAGCGCGAAATTAATAAACTAATTCCTATTCTGGACCACGAAAAGAAAAGCTATAATTACCTTTTCTCTGAGTGTGATACAGATGCGGAGAAAAATCAAGTGATGCGTCAGTTTATCGCTCAAGTTTTTAATATTCATATTCCCCAAAAAAATTCCGAAGAGATTTTTTGAAAATAGCATTTGACTTTATCATCAAAACTTGTTATACTAAGAGAGTAATCAAAGGAGGACTTATGTCCAATACATATGAAGAAAAGAAGCGATATATTAAGGAATATATTCGCTCCCTAAACGCCATCGAAGAGGCGATGGAACCATACAAGGAACAGAAGCGTGAACTGCGCGGTGAGTTCCGTGAAAATGGATGGCTCAGCACCGATGAAATTCGTGCCGCTGTGAAGGCTTATCGACTTTACAAGGGGCAATATAATATTGATGAGGTGGTGGACAACTTTAAGCTTATTTCAGGAGAACAGAGTGATAATTGAGTATGCGAAGGTGCGCGCTGACGCACATACGCCCACTAGGGCTAACCCGTCGGATGCTGGTTTAGATGTATTCTATTCAGCCGTTACGCCGGAAGAACGGATTATACTACGCCCAGGTGATGGGCGGATTCTTCCCACAGGATTGCGCTTTGGAGTCCCTCACGGCTATATGCTGGAAGTAAAGAACCGCTCCAGTGTGGCAGCCAAGCGGGATCTCATTGTAGGAGCGTGCGTGATTGATTCAGGTTATGATGGAGAAGTGTTTATTAATCTCCACAACATCGGCCGCGAGATACAAGTGATTTCCGACGGAGAGAAGATCGCTCAGCTTGTAATGATCCCCGTTGTTCATTTTCGTGGCTATGAGCGCACTGATGGAAAGCTTTATAAGTACCCACTTACTATGAGCCAACGAGGCGTGGGAGCCTTGGGGAGTACAGATGAATAAAGAAACACAACAGACAATGTTTAGCTCTAAGTCATCTGGGTGGTCCACCCCACAGGACTATTTCGATCATATCGAACAACAGTTTGAGCCTTTTACCTTGG
>Ga0114901_1002191_pt1 | contig 10599 bp, 7 predicted proteins | sample MalvireepMed_s16_FD_89686 | JGI IMG/M metagenome (GOLD analysis project Ga0114901, IMG submission 89686) | Marine viral communities from the Global Malaspina Expedition - Malaspina viral metaG DeepMed_s16 | ecosystem: Environmental > Aquatic > Marine > Oceanic | place: Mediterranean Sea... | reverse complement strand
CTCCTAAACTTCGTGGGCGAGGGGGCGGGCGCCAGGGCCCGCCCGCCGCGCATCAGGCGATGGCGTTTTCGCGGTAGCGCACCAGCGCCAGGGCAATGCCGCCGACCAGCGTGCCGCTCGCCATCAGCAGGGCGACGATCGAGAGCGGGGTGCCGCTGGCAAAGAGCAGGCCGGCGACGATCGGCCCGAGCGCGGCGCCCGCGCGGCCGACGCCGATCACCAGGCCCGTGCCGCCGGCGCGCAGCGCGGCCGGGAAGGACTGGGCGATGACGGCGTAGAGACCGGCGGTGGCGGCATTGGTGAAGAAGCCGCCGATGCAGGCGATGACGCCGAGGCTGGCGAGCGTGCTGAAGCCCTGGCCGAAGACGGCGACCGCGACGGCGCCGCAGATCATCGCGCCGATCACCAGCGGACGCACGCCGACCTTCTGCGTCATCAGGCTGAGCACTAGACAGCCGGTGGCGCTGCCGACATTGGCCCAGACCAGCACGCTGCCGGCCAGCGCGGGCGGGTAGCCCATGTCGGTGACGATCTTGGGAATCCACTTCACCAGGAAGTAGAAGGTCATCATGTGGGCGAAATAGGCGAGGATCAGCAGCAAGGTGACGCTGGCCAGGCCGGGCGCGAAGAATTGGCCGAAGCTGAAGCGCTGCGGCGCTTCGTCGCGGGGCGGCAGGGCGTCGAGCGGGGCGCGGCCCTGGCGCACCATGGTGCGGTTGATCTTCTCCAGCGCGCCGGCGGGCCGCTTGTGCAGCAGGAAGGCGATGGTTTCGGGCACCAGCCACAGCACGATGGGGATGAAGCAGGCGGTCAGGATCGCGCCGAATTCGAACACGGTCTGCCAGCGGCCGGTCGAGGCGAGCAGCAGCGAGGCGATGGACCCGCCGATGATCGCGCCGACGGGATAGCCGCCCGCCATGATCGCCACCGCCAGGTTGCGGCGGCGCGCATTGGAGCATTCGGCGACGATCGCGTTGGTCGCCGCCAGCATGCCGCCGATGCCCAGACCAGTGAAGAGCCGGTAGGCCGAGAGAATGGTGACATTCTGCGCCGTGGAGGCGAGGAACATGCCCGCCGCCATGATGACGAGGCAGGAGAGGATGGTCGGGCGGCGGCCGATCCGGTCGGCCATGGCGCCCAGGATGAGGGCGCCGATGCCCATGCCGATCAGTTCCATCGACAGGACGAGGCCGAGCGCGGCGCGATCAATGCCCCAGTCCCGGGCGATGCCGGGCGCGGCGAAGCTGATCGACAGCACGTCGAAGCCGTCGAGCGCGTTCAGCGCCGTGGCGATGCCGATGGCGATCACCTGGCGAAAATGCATGGGTTCGCGCGCGATGATCGCCCGCGGGTCCAGTTCACTCATATCCTCTACCTACTTTCCCTGAACATGCCCGCGGGGACGATCAGTCCTGGTCGACGGGCGCGGCGACCGAATAGATGACCTGCTGGTTGCGGGTCTTTTGGAAGTCCTCCAGCGTTTCGCCGCGCATGGCGGCGTAGATGTGGAGGTTGGAAACGCCACTGACGGCGCCGAGCTTTTCCAGCAGGAAGAAGATGGCGCCATGGTGGATCAGCCCGCGCCAGTCGCGCCGGCGGATAAGGTCGCGCTCGCCTTCGCTGAGGTCGGCGGCGGCCAGTTCGCCCGCCTCGTCGGCGAGGAAGCGGGCGCGGTGGTCGGGATCGACCAGGCGATGGAGGAAGCGATTGACGCGCCAGCCCTGGGCGCTGCGTTCCTGCGTATAGGGATAGGTGCCCTCCAGCGCGTCGGTGCCGCGCAGCTGATCGGCCATGCGATCCCGGTGCCGGGCGGCGTCGGCTTCGTCCATGGGCGCGGCTTCATTTTCGTAGATGGCGGTCGCGATCGCGGTCATCGACGGCAGATAATAGCTTTGGTGCACGCGCCTGATCCGCGCCGACAGCGCGCCGCGCATGATCAGCCACATGATGACTTCCGAGCCCTCCATGCCGCCGAGGCGCGCATAGTCGACATGAGTCATGCGGGTGAGCGCTTCGGGATCCTTTTCGAGCAGGTCGAGGAAGCGCATGTCCCAGTCGGTGTTGTTGAAGCCGCAGCGTTCGCCATGGACCTGATGCGACAGGCCGCCGGTGGCGACGATCGCGACCTTGATGTCCGGCGGATAGCTTTCGATCGCGCGGCGCAGCGCCTGGCCCAGGCGATAGCAGCGCCGGGCCGTGGGGATGGGGAATTGCAGCACGCCCACCTGCAGCGGCACGATCTGCGTCGGCCAGCCATGTGCGTCATGGGGCAGCAGCACCGAGAGCGGCGAGAAGATGCCATGGTCGAGCGGCTTGTCGCGAAAGCTGCTCATGTCGAATTCGTCGGTCATCAGCGACTGCAGGATATGGCGCGAGAGCGCGGCGTCGCCCGCGACCGGCGGCATCGGGCGCGCGCCGCCGCCTTCGTCGGCGACGGCGTAGCGATCGTCCACGCCCAGGCAGAAGGCGGAATAATGGTCGAAGAAGAAGGAAGTGATATGATCATTGTAGATCATCAGCAGCACGTCGGGCCGCTTGTCCTCGAGCCAGTGGCGGATCGGGCCATAGGCGTCGAAGATGGGCTTCCAGGCCGGATCGTCCTGCTTGCGGGCGTCGAGCGCGAAACCGATGGTGGGGGTATGGGAACTGGCGATCGCGCCGATAAGGGTAGCCACGTCAACGTCCTGCGTACGGACGGCCCGGCAGGATGGCGGCTGCGCGCGAGACGGCGCGCGATGCGGCTATCCTGATCAAGCATCGTCTCCTAAAAAAACATCGATCCGACAGGCCGGAACCCGCCCGATCGATTGCGCGATCTTCTGCTTTGGGGTAGAGCGAGTCCATGGCGGTAACGGAAAATCATTTGGACTTTTCGCCAAAGATGCCGGGGGGGAACAGCGTCAGCGCCGCCGCCGTGCCGCGCTATATCCTTTATGGCGATGCCCGCGACCGGTCCGACTGGTTCGTCAATGTCGAGCCGCTGGACAAGAGATGCCGCGAGCGCGGCTGGATCATCAAGCCGCACACCCATCCGCGCATGACGCAGATCGTCTATTGCCAGCAGGGCCAGGGGCATATGATGATCGATGGCGACAATCAGGCCTTCGCGCCGGGCTGCGTCATGGTCGTGCCGCCGCACCGCATCCACGGCTTCCATTATGCCGGCGCCGCTCAGGGGTGGGTGATCACGATCGAGACTCATTATCTCGATGACCTGCTGATCCGCGCGCCCGAACTGCGCCATGTGCTGGAGAGTGGCGGCGTCTTTCCGCTGGCCGCGCGCTGCGACGCGCAGGTGGAGCCGGCGATGGCGGCCCTGACCGAGGAATTGCAGGCGGGGCGCCGGGGCGGCGCGCTGGGCGCGGAAATCCAGCTGATGTCGGTGCTGCTGCTGTTCCTGCGGCACTGGCCGGTGCAGGATCGGCCCGATGCGGTGCTGACCGGGCGAGCCGAGCTGGTGCGGCGCTTTCGCCTGCTGATCGAGGCGCAGTATCGCCGCCAGCCGCTGGTGTCGGACTTGGCGGCGCAGCTATGCGTCAGCGTGTCGCAGCTGCGCCTGGCGTGCAAGAGCGTGACCGGCATGTCGCCGATCGAGTTGCTGCACGACCATCTGCTGGCCGAGGCGAAGAGATGCCTGGCCTATACGCCGATGAGCGTCAGCGAGATCGCGCATCGGCTGGGCTTTGGCGACGCGGCCTATTTCTCGCGCTTCTTCGCGAAGCTGGCGTCGATGCCGCCGACCGCCTTTCGCCGGCAGCAGCTGCACCCGGCGGCGATCGAGCACTGAGCGTCGGTCAGCGCCGGGCCTGAAGCGTCACGGCGCCGCGCGCAAGGCCATCGGCGGTCGCGCTGACGGTCAGGCGACCCGCGCCCGCGCCGCGCACCAGCGCCACGGCATGCCCGTCGAGCGCCGCACGATCCGGCGAGGCGAAGGGCGTGTGATCGACCGAGGAGCCATTGTCGGTGGCGACCAGCGTTCCTGCGCCAGCGACGGCGAAATGCAGGCGGTGGCTGGCGGACGGCACGGTCACGCCCTGGGCGTCGACGACGCGCGCGCGGACATAGACGAGATCGTCGAAGGTCGAGCCGACGGTCGGCGCATCCGCCTCCAGCTCGATGGCGACCGGCGGACCAGCAGTGCGCAGGCTATCGGAGACTTGCGTCCGGCCCGCGTCGAGGCATTGGGCGCGCACCTCGCCCGGGGCATAGCGCACGGTCCAGCGGCGCGGCGACGCATCGGCCTGGATCGGCTGCGCGCCGAGCGAGCGGCCGTTGAGAAAGGCCTCCACCCGGTCGCAATTGCTGTAGACTTCGATCACTTCATCATGCGGGCTGCTGTCCTGCGGCGTCCAGTCGTCGAACAGGGCGACCTTGGGCCGGGGCGTGGCGACGGCGATCATGGTGGGCAGGGCCGGCTGGTTGCGCCCGCCCGCGCCGTCTGTCGCCGGTCCGGCGGCGTCGGGATCGGCGTTGCGCACGACATGGAGGACGGGCTTGTCCGACCACCAGCTTTCGCGCTGCATGCCGATGATCTTCTGCCGGCCGGTGCGGTCGAGCAGGCCGGCGGGGCTCTGGATATTGGGCCAGCCCGAACGGTTCGCCTCGCCGAGATAATCGATGCCCGTCCACAGGAACATGCCGGCATAGGGGGCATAGTCGCGCACCGGCACCCAGTTGCTGCGGTTATGGCCGTTTTCGGTGCCGATGATCTTGCGGTCGGGCTTTTGCCGGCTGGCGGCGATCAGTTCATTCTCGCGGTAGTTCTGGCCGATGACGTCGAGCATGTCGGCCAGGCCATTGTCATAATCCTTGGTCACATTGGGGCGGAACAGCGCCATCGTCACCGGGCGCGACGGATCGGCGGCGTGGATGATGTCGAGGATGCTGCGCAGCGCCGCCTTGGCCTGGACCGGATAGGCGGTATCGTGAATCTCGTTGCCCGCGCTCCACAGGATGATGCTGGGATGGTTGCGGTCGCGCCGCACCATGTCGAGCGTGTCGCGCTTGTGCCAGTCGCCGAAGAAGAGATGATAATCCTCCGGCGTCTTGGCGACGTTCCACTGGTCGAACAGTTCGTCCATGACGACGAGGCCGAGTTCGTCGGCGAGGTCGAGAAATTCGGGGCTGGGGACATTATGGGCGGTGCGGATGGCGTTGACGCCCAGCGCCTTGAGGGCGGTGAAGCGTTGGCGCCAGACGTCGAGCGGCACCGCCGCGCCGACCGCGCCGCCATCATGATGGAGCGCCACGCCCTTCAGCTTGATGTTGCGGCCATTGAGCCAGAAGCCGGTCGCGGCCTCGAACCGCGCGTCGCGCACGCCAAAGCGCACCTGCCGATCATCGAGCACCGCGCCGTCGGCCGCGAGCAGGCGGATCGTCGCGCGGTACAGGGCGGGATCGTCCAAATCCCAGCGGCGCAGCTGCGTCAGCGGCACGTCCAGCGCCACGGTGCGGGTGCGGCCGGCATCGACCAGGGCGACCGGTGCGCTGCGGTGCGCGACCTGCCGTCCTTGCGGATCGGTCAGCACCAGGTCGACCGTCACCTCCGCCGCCGTCGCGGCGGCGTTGCTGATGTCGGTGGCGACGGCGATGGTCGCGCGGTCGCCGTCGATCGCGCTGGCATGGACGAAGGCGCCGCCCTGCGGGATGTGGACGTCGCCGGTTTCGATCAGGCGGACATGCCGGTAGATGCCCGAGCCGCTATACCAGCGCGAGGACGGAGCGGCGGAGGTGTCGGCGCGCACGGCGATGATGTTGCGCCCGTCCGCGCGCAGATGGCGGGTGATGTCGTAGCGCAGGCTGACATAGCCCATCGGTCGATAGCCGACATGATGGCCGTTCACCCAGACGCCGCTGCGTTCCATGATGCCGTCAAATTCGAGGAAATAGCGCCGCCCCGGCTTTGGCGCGAGCGGCAGGGCGCGCCGATACCAGGCGACGCCGCTGGGCAGGAAGCCATTCTCCCCCGCCGCCTTCGCATCCTTGTCGAAGGGGCCGGCGATCGCCCAGTCATGGGGCACCGACACTGGCCGCCAGCCGCTGTCATCCAGCGTGGGGCTTTCCGCGCCCTGCGGGTCGCCCTGATAGAAGCGCCAGCCATCGGGCAGGGGCGTGATTGCGCGAGGCGCCGCCTGCGCCTTGTCCACCAGCGCGGCGCCGGGTCCCAGCGCGCAAGCGAGAAGCAGGAAGAAGGCCAGGCGGCAGCGCCGCCAGAATGGCGCAGGGCGCGCAACGATGGTGCCACATTCTGGCATGATCCGACCCCTCCCGATGCGTCAAACCGCCATGGCGGCGCGCTTTCGCGATGAGGCTAACCGATGCTGCCATCATGTGCAACAAGAGTCCAACATGCGGGCTTTGCTTTCCAAGCACTTGCCCATTTTTACGAAGATTTTACGCCGTGGTCACCGCTTCACATGGCGATTTTACGCCGATCGGAGCCATGGCGAGGACATCCATATCGGAGGTCCTCTTGCACGACGCATCGCATTCCAAACGCAATAGCCTCGCCGCGCTGACGCTCGGCGCGATCGGGGTGGTCTATGGCGACATCGGCACCAGTCCGCTCTACGCCTTTCGCGAGGCGCTGGCGCAGGCGGCGCAGGACGGCATCAGCCGGGGCGAGATCATCGGCGTGCTGTCGCTGGCGCTCTGGGCGCTGATCATCGTCGTCACCATGAAATATGTGCTGTTCCTCACCCGCATGGACAATGGCGGGGAGGGCGGCGTGCTGTCGCTGATGGCCCTGGCGCGGCGCGCGACAGGCGGGCGCTGGCTGGTCGTCGCGGTGCTGGGCGCGACGGGCGCGGCGCTATTCTACGGCGACGCCATCATCACGCCGGCCCTGTCGGTGCTGTCGGCGGTGGAGGGGCTCAAGACCATCCCCGGCCTCGATGGCATGTCGCAATCGATGATCCTGGGCGTGACGGTGGGCATATTGGTCGCGCTGTTCGCGATCCAGGCGCATGGCACGGCCCGGGTGGCGGTGCTGTTCGGCCCGGTCTGCCTGATCTGGTTCCTCAGCCTGGCGGCGCTGGGCCTGTGGCATATCGTGCAGGCGCCCGAGATCCTGCACGCCTTCAACCCGGTCAACGCCTGTCGCTTCCTGCTGTCGCACGGGACGACCGGCCTGTTCGTGCTGGGCGCGGTGTTCCTGACGGTGACGGGCGCGGAGGCGCTGATCGCGGACATGGGGCATTTCGGGCGCAGGCCGATCCAGCTGGGCTGGCTGTCCTTCGTCTGGCCGGCGCTCTCGCTCAACTATCTGGGGCAGGGCGCGCTGGCGCTGCAGGCGCTCGCCGCGGCGCAGGCGGCCGGGCAGCCGCTCGCCAATGCCGACTGGTTCTTCATCATGGCGCCCGAGGCGCTGCGCGCGCCGCTCGTCATCCTTGCCACCTGCGCGACGATCATCGCCAGCCAGGCGGTGATCACCGGCGCCTATTCGCTCACGCATCAGGCGATCGCGCTGGGGCTGCTGCCGCGCATGCATATCCGCCAGACGTCGGCGGACCAGATCGGCCAGATCTACATGCCGGTCATCAACTGGCTGGTGCTGGCGGGCGTGCTGGTGCTGGTGTTCGGCTTCCGCTCCAGCTCCGCCATGGCGGCGGCCTATGGCATTGCGGTGACCGGCACGATGGTGGTGACGACCTGCCTCGCCTTCATCATCGCGTGGAAATATTGGCAGTGGGATCCGGTGTGGACGGCGATGCTGGTCGCGCCCTTCCTGGCGCTCGACCTGTTCTTCTTCGGCGCCAACATCCTGCGCGTCAGCGAGGGCGGCTGGGTGCCGCTGCTGGTGGCAGCGATGGTCGGGCTGGTGATCGCGGTCTGGGTGAAGGGGCGCCAGGCGGCGCGCACCCGGGCGGCGGGGCAGGGCGTGCCGCTGGCGGAGTTCGTCGCCGCGATCAAGGCGCGGCCGCCGCTGCGGATCGAGGGGGTGGCGGTCTTCCTGACGCAGGATGCCGACATCGCGCCATCGGCGCTGCTCCACAACCTCAAGCACAACAAGGCGCTGCACCGGACCAACATCATCCTGACCGTCGAGCGGCAGGGATCGCCCCATGTCGCGCCGCCGGACCGGCTGACGACGGAGCGGATCGACGGCGATTTCATCAAGGCGCGGCTGAGCTATGGCTATATGGATGCGGTCGACGTGCCGAGCGACCTGGCGCGGCGCGAGGGGCTGCTGGCGGGGCCCGGCGGGACGTCCTTCTTCGTGGGGCGCAGCGCGATCCGGGTCGGCACGCGCCCCGCGCTGCCGCGCTGGATGACGACGGTCTACCTGTTCCTGCATCGCAATGCCGCCGACCCGACCGCCTATTTCACAATCCCGCCCAATCGCGTGGTCGAACTGGGCAGCCAGGTTGAGCTATAGGAGCGGCCATGACGCGACGCGCCACCGCCTTTGCCGAAGCCTTGCTGGCCGTCGCGCTCGTCACCTGGGTGGCGGCCAGCCAGCTGCCGCTGCTCGGGCTGGCGTCGGCCGCGCTGCTGTTCCTGCTGCCGGTGCTGCTGGCGGCGGTGCGGGCCGGCGTCGGACCGGGGCTGGTCGCCGCGCTGGGCGGGGCGGCCTGCTATAATTTCTTCCTGATCGAGCCGCGCTACACATTGCAGGTGCATCGGCTGGACAATCTGGTCAGCGTCTTCGTGCTGGGGGCGGTGGCGCTGGTGACCAGCCGGCTGGCGTCGCGGCTGACCGCGCGCGAGGCCGAGGCGCGGGCGCGGGCCCGGCTGAGCGAGGAAGCGGCCGCGCTGTCCGCGCTGCTGGCCGGACCGGAGCCGGAGGGCGCGCTGCAGGACGGGATCGCCTTCATCGAGGCGCGCTACGGCCCGCTGCTGCTGCTGGACGAGGAGCGCTTGTCCCAGCCGGACGGGCGGCTGAGCGCGCTGGACCTGGCGGCAGCGGCCTGGGCGCTGCACAATGGCGACGGCACCGGCCATGGCACGCCGGTGATGGCGGCGGCGGACTGGAGCGTCCTGCCGCTGCGGCCGGCCCGGCAGGCGGGCCGCGAGGTGCTGGCGCTGGCGCGGCCGGCGGATGGGCGCACGCGGTCGGAGAGCGAGCTTCACCATCTGCGCCAGCTGGCGCTGCTGATCGGCCAATGCCGGGACCGGGCGGCGCTGGAGGCGGAGCGGCGCGCCCGCGAGGGGCTGGAGGAGCGGGACCGGTTGCGGCGCACGCTGCTGGCGTCGCTGGCGCATGATTTCCGCACGCCGCTGACGATCATCAGCGGGCGGTTGGCGGAGCTGGCGAGCGAGCGGCCCGATGCGCGCGATGCGCTGGCGGCGGCGCAGCGGATCGAGCGGATGATGACCGACCTGATCGAAGTGGCGCGGATCGAGGCAGGGTTGCTGACGCCGCAGCTGGAGAGCCTGGACCTGGTCGACGTGGTGGGGAGCGCGTGCGACAGCGTCCGCAACGCGTCCGACATCGCGCTGGCGCAGGATATTGCGCCCGACCTGCCCTTCGTGCGGGGCGACCCGATCCTGCTGCACCATATTCTGGCCAACCTGATCGACAATGGCCTGCGCCATGCGCGCGCGCGCGTGATCGTCTCTGCCCAAGCGGACGGCGCGGCGGTGCGGCTGCGCGTCAGCGACGATGGACCGGGCGTGCCGGCGCATGAGCGGACGCGGATCTTCGACCGCTTCGCGCGGGGCGAGGGCGGCGACACGCGCGAGGGGAGCGGCCTTGGCCTTGCAATCGTCAAGGGATTTGCCGATGCGATGGGCATGAGCGTCACCATCGACGACGCGCCGGGCGGCGGCGCATGTTTCACGCTGGTTCTGCCGCAGGCCGGGCGCGCCGGGGCATGAGCCGCATCCTGTGCGTCGATGACGAGCCGGCGATCCTGCGGCTGCTCAGCGTCGTGCTGGCGGTCGACGGACATGACGTGGCAGCGGCGGCCAACGGGCGCGAGGCGCTGGCGATCGCGGGACGCGGCGGCATCGACGCGGTGCTGCTGGACCTGGGGCTGCCCGATCGCGACGGGCTGGAGCTGATCGGCGCGGTGCGGGCGCTGGCCCCCGTGCCGGTGCTGGTGATTTCGGCGCGCAGCGATGTCGCGGAAAAGGTGGCGGCGCTGGACCTGGGCGCGGCCGACTATATCACCAAGCCGTTCGACGGCGACGAGGTGCGCGCGCGGGTGCGCGCGGCCTTGCGGCAGAACGGCGCCGCACCGCCGCCGGGCGGGACGCTGGTCCATGGGCCGATCCGCATGGCGCCAGACCGGCACGAGGCCTGGGCGTCGGAGCGGCCCTTGTCATTGACGCCCCGGGAATATGCGCTGCTGCAGGCGCTGGTGGAGGCGGGCGGGCGCGTGCTGACCCATGCGATGCTGCTGGAGCGGGTTTGGGGCAAGGCGCATCGCGACGACGTGGAATATCTGCGCGTCGCCATCCGCGCGCTGCGGCGCAAGGTCGAGGATGACCCGTCGCGCCCGGCGATCATCCGCAACGAACCGGGTGTGGGCTACCGGCTGGCCTGACGGACGCGGCGCGCGCCGGGGGTCGGCGGGATCAGCGAGGCGCTTATGTCCCGTTCCGTCATGAGGCGGCGGATGTCGGCTTCGCCTTCATTGGCCATCTGTATGAGGG
>Ga0114901_1002187_pt1 | contig 10612 bp, 9 predicted proteins | sample MalvireepMed_s16_FD_89686 | JGI IMG/M metagenome (GOLD analysis project Ga0114901, IMG submission 89686) | Marine viral communities from the Global Malaspina Expedition - Malaspina viral metaG DeepMed_s16 | ecosystem: Environmental > Aquatic > Marine > Oceanic | place: Mediterranean Sea... | reverse complement strand
TCTGGCTGACGGTCAGCACGCAAGTCCTCATCTCGGAAACACTTAACGATTTGATAGTAGCGGTCCATACCCGACATCATAAGCAATTGTTTAAATAGCTGGGGCGATTGCGGAAGAGCGAAAAATTCACCTTTGTGGGTACGGCTCGGTACTAGGTAATCACGGGCACCTTCTGGTGTAGCCTTAGTAAGAATAGGTGTTTCGATATCAAGAAACCCTTCTTCTTCTAGGAAACGACGTACTGCGCCGGTTACTTTTGCACGAAACTGCAAACGCTGGCTCATTACCGGGCGACGAAGATCAAGGTAACGATAGCGAAGGCGCTGCTCTTCTGAGTTTTCTTGGTTCCAATCTAACGGCAATACGTCAGCTTTATTGATCACTTCAAGGCCAGTGCCAAGGATCTCAATTTCACCTGTGCGCATATCTTTATTGATTTGTCCTTCAGGACGCGCACGCACCTTACCAGTAAGTTTAACGCAGAACTCGCTGCGCAGGGTATTAGCAACAGATAGCACCTCTGGTAGGTCTGGGTCGAACACCACTTGTACGATACCTTCACGGTCACGTAAGTCGATGAAAATTACACCGCCTAAGTCGCGACGCTTGTTAACCCACCCGCAAAGGGTAACTTCTTGTCCAATGTATGATGAATCGATATTCCCACAGTAATCTGTGCGCATGGTCGTTGACCCCTGATAATTTCTCTTGCTCGGCACGTAGTAAATTCGACGTAATTTTAAACAGAGTTTTGGGCTTATTAGTTTGACTAATTTCGCGTAAACTCTCTGGCCAGTGAGTTGGCCCGTCAGCTACATGCATAATGTAATGATTTAAAGGCCGCATAGTATAAACAAATGCTTGCTAAAGCCCAATGACAAATATGCACAATTCAGCCATATCCCGCGGAAATCTCTACATTGGTTTGCCAATGTGGCAACACAGCCACTGGCCCAATACGTGGTTCGCGAATTATCCGAAGTCAGATAACGCCCTTTCGATTTATGCCCAAGAATGTAATACGGTGGAAGGAAATACCACGTTTTACTCTCTACCTCACCAAGACGCGGTGATACGCTGGGCTAACTCGGTGAACGATGACTTTCGCTTTACCTTTAAATTTCACCAAAATATAACGCATGTGCATCAACTGCAGCACTGTGAGGAAGAAGTTGCCCAACAGCTTTCACTGCTAACCCCTCTTAAAGACAAATTAGGCGTGATGATGCTGCAATTGCCCGCATCGTTTGGCCCAGATAAACTGGGCGTATTGGAACAGTTTCTCGCAGCCCTGCCCACTGAACTGAATGTAGCGGTCGAGGTACGCCATTTAGCGTTTTTTGCCAAGGGTGATGAAGAAAAAGCGCTAAATCAGGTTTTAATTCGCCATAACGCTAACCGCATAATTATGGATACTCGGGCGCTTTTTACTGGCCCCTGTAATAATGCGCTGCTTGAAGAGGTAAGAGACAAGAAGCCTAGGGTGCCAGTTAATGTGATTGCCACCGGCAGTACGCCTGTAGTTCGGTTCGTTGGAAACGATGTAGACGATGATAACCTTCGCTGCTTAACGCCGTGGGTAAAGAAAGTCCATCAGTGGCTAAATGACGGGAAAGACGTGTATTTCTTTTGCCATCGCCCCGATAACAAAGACGCCCCTTGGCTTGCCCAGCAATTTATTGATTTATATAACTATCAAGCATCGTCACGTGCTTTTAATAACCTCTCGATAAAACACCAGCCTGAGCAAAACCCTTTATTCTAAATGCATAGTATTATTCTAATTAAACTGTAAACTAGTGGGTCTAGCTTTTCATATTTAGATTACCGCGATAGACTTTCAATGAACCATGAGTATGAAAAGGCGCGTCTTGCCGCGCTTGAATCGTTAGATATTTTAGACACGTCCCCCAGCGAACAGCTCGATGCATTAACGAAACAAGTACAAACAGAATTTAAATGTAAAACCTGTCTAGTTAGCCTTGTGGCAGAAGACCGCCAATGGTTTAAATCTCGACAGTGTATGGATGCAACAGAAACGCCACGTAATATCTCTTTTTGTACTTACGCGATTGCTGAAGAAGAGTATTTGATAGTCCCTGATGCCAAGGCCGACAAAATATTTGCTAATAACCCCTTAGTTACGGGTGAGACCTACATTAGAGCGTATGCCGGATTTATATTGCGTAACAAGGATGGCTATGAATTAGGTACGCTTTGTTTACTTTATGACGAGCCTAAAGCGTTTTCTAGTGACAACATAGACACATTAAAACAGTACGCACGTATTACTGAAAACATTATCTTTTCAGAGCATTTGCAATAGTTTAGTGTTAGTCAACGCAATAAAAACAATACGTTTTGTGGTATTTGATTAGCCATAGATAACACGCTTATATTGGCTTGTTGCATTATTGAAAACCGCGTTTCTTCGGACGTAACGTTGGCATAGTCCGACTGTGTAACTTGCGCGTTCGCTCGTTCAACGTTTACGCTTGTATTAGAACGGCCTAATTTAGACCTAATATTTGATTACTAAGGCGCGTTGAAATTTGTAAGCCAGCGGCATCATCACTAGCGTTATTGATGCGAAGCCCTGAAGTAAGTTGCTCGAAAGAACGACTAAGCCCTTTATTGACGCCAAATAAGGTATTAGTGGCCTGCTGCGCTGCCACGTTGGTATGCAAAAACATAGTTGATCACCATATACATAACACCTTATATAAAGATAGTCGATTACGGCTGGCGATCAGCGTGACAGGTCAAAAAACATACTAAAGAACAATTAAGAAAAACTAACGGCGGTATTTAAGCTATCTGGCGCGCCGTTAGTTTTTAAAGAATTAAAAGTTAACTACCTGAAATCGGCCGCATCTAACTCATGTTTTTTCATAAGCTTATGCATATCTGTGCGGTTTCTACCAGCCAGTTCAGCGGCCCGCGTTACGTTACCGTCAGTCATTTTTAATAACTTATGTAGGTACTGCTGCTCGAAGGCATCTCTCGCTTCGGTTAGTGTTGGCCAGCTTTGCTTGGTAGCAGACAGTGCCTGCTCAACAAGGTGAAGTGGGATCACCGGCGTTTGCGTTAATGCTACACACTGCTCTACAACATTGACTAATTGACGTACGTTACCCGGCCAAGATGAAGTTACCAGCTGCTGCATAGCGTCATCAGAAAACTGACTAACGTTAACACCGTGGCGCTGCGCACTTTGCTGTAATAAAGAACGCGCCAACAGCGGAATGTCTTCGCTACGAGATTTTAGAGACGGAAGTTTTAAATTCACCACGTTTAAGCGGTAATACAAGTCTTCTCTAAACGTGCTTTCTTCCATTTCCTTGTGCAGGTCTTTGTGGGTGGCTGAAATGATACGCACATCGATGTCGACATGTTTACTACTGCCCACTGGGCGTATTTGACGTTCTTGGAGCGCTCTTAACAACTTCACTTGAAGCGTCATGGGCATATCGCCAATTTCGTCTAAAAATAAAGTGCCGCCGTCGGCTTCCCTAAATAACCCGGGATGAGCGGCAATGGCTCCAGTGAACGCGCCTTTTGCGTGACCAAATAATTCTGATTCAAGAAGGTTTTCTGGCAATGCGCCACAGTTAATGGCTACAAATGGTTTATCGCTTCTATTGCTAGCCTTGTGAATAGCATTGGCTAACAGCTCTTTTCCCGTGCCGCTAGCTCCGCTTATGAGCACTGACACTTCCCGTTTAGCTATACGAAAAGCTTGGTCTAACACATTGAGCATTTCTGGAGAACGAGTAATGATATCTTTCGCCCAGTCTCCCGGCTGCGCAGCTTGAGACTGGCTTAACGCTTTTTGAAGTAAAGTGCGTAGTTCGTCGTGATCCACAGGCTTAGGTAAGAAACCAAAAACGCCGCGCTGCGTTGCCGCCACTGCATCGGCAATGGTGCCGTGAGCTGTCATTAGAATAACGGGGATATCTTTCCTAATTCCCATTATTTCTTCAAACAGGCTTAACCCATCAAGACCCGGCATACGCAGGTCGCTTAACACGACATCAAAGCTGTCATTTTGCAGTTTGCGTAGGGCAGACTGGCCATCTTCGACTGCCGTGACGTCATAACCTTCGCCTTCTAAGCGAATGGTTAATAAGCGCAATAAGCTTTTATCATCATCAACCAACAATAAGTTAGGGTTACTACTCGCCTTTTCGCTCACTGTTGTGTACTCCTGTTTTTATCCATCAGTGTTGCTTCAATTTGCAACAATTCTTCTAATTTTTTGCGCAAGTTTATTGCTTCTTTGTTTAGCGCTTCTAGCTGCTCGCCACGAGATGTATTTTCTTGCTCTAATACTACCATTGCTGATTCGAGCTGCATGATTTGGTTATTCTGTGCCCCCGCAACAACATTAATTAACTCTTGCGCAGCCGGCGTAAACCCACCCGCAATGTTATTCACCGCTAGTTGAGCCCTTAGCCTGTCTTGATACGGCGTGTCGTTCGGTAGCGTCAGAATATAAGCGTGCAAAGTGTCATATACCGAATCACTGAGTGACTTCAACGTATGCTTGCGCTTAAGCCAAGATTGGTTCGCTGCGTCTATCCATTTGTTTAACCAATAGGTTGCATCGCAATTGTGTTCAAAGGTTTGTGGCGGTTCATCAAACAAACAAAAACCGCGCTCTACTTTTGCTACCGGCGAGACCTTTTCGGCCTCGTTGGTGTTGTCGTTATTTCTGGTTAAACTCTGACATCCTGTCAGTACCAGTAAGGCGACAATTAAACCACTTATTCTCATTTTTACTTTTCCTGCTGCGGAATGGTCACTCTAAAGCAAACATCGGCATAGTCTACATCTACCACGCGTACATCACCATGCATTAGTCGAGCGCAATCAGCAACAATAGATAAACCTAACCCAGTCCCAATTACATTATCGTTTCTCGGTTCCGTTCCTCGAATGAAAGGTTCAAATAAGGTGTGTACTGACTCTGGAGCAATGCGTTTACCGCGATTAGCCACGTCTAGTACAAGATTATCATTTTCGTTATAAAGATGTATGTTTATAGGTCTACCCACTGCACCATGTGCAACAGCATTAGACACCAAGTTATCAAGAACTCTTCTAAATAATTCCTCGTCTATTTTAACCTCGGGTGAGGTAATATTCACATCAACCTCTCTATCTTGAATAGCCAATGCATAGTCTTCTAAACATGCCGAAACTAGCTTGTTGGCATCGCTTACTACCATTTTAGGCTGCGCTTGCTGTAACAGAAGGTTATAGTCGAGTAGCTTTTCAACAAGCGTGTTTAAGCGTTGGGTACTTGCTGTAAGTAGCGAGAGAACCTCTCGCTGCCCTTTGTTCAGCTCGCCTACTACGTTTTCAGAAAGTAAGCTGCACCCTTCTTTTATGCTTGCTAAAGGGGTTTTTAGTTCGTGGGCGGCGTGCCGTAACAGTGCTGTTCTTATGTGTTCAAGCTGCTGAAGTCTGTCATAAAGCCAATGTAAGTCTTTTTCGACATCAATCAACTCTCTAGGTGCCTGACGCGACAACGGCGGTAACTGGCCATCACTTCGCGCCATTATCCTTATAATTTTTTTGAGATTATTAACAGGGTTAACAATAAGTTGACTACCTAATAGTATAAGAAGCAACGATACGCTGACCAGCATGGCGGTAGACCACGCTTGCTTCGCTTGCATTGCGTTTAGGTCGTCTTGTTGAAGCTTAACCCGTTCGTTAATTGTCGCTTCAACATCGTCACGTAGTAGTTCGACGCTGTCGCCAACTGACGCTAAATAGGCATTCAACAGCAGTTGATCTTCAATAGTTCGGTATTCAGCTAATTGGGATAGCTGCTCAGAAAGTCGAGAGCAGGTCGTGGGTATCGACAACGCCTGACAAAGATTATCTGCGGCTACGGCAAATTGCTCTATTGCATTGTCGGAAAGAGATGCTACTTGTTCGTTTCTCAAAACGGCAAATTGGCGAACGCTTCTTTCAACGTCAACAACGGCATTATCAAGGCGCTGCATATCGCTAACAACATCTACCACAAAACGGGTTTCTAATGTTGTCATTTTACCTACTTTAGCCAAGTCGCTTTGACTTTGCCAAAGTAAGGCAATAAGGGGAATGAGGGCAAGTAAAAAACTACCTAGCGTTAACTGCCTCAGCGAGCCCAGCTGTACTAAGCGCTCGCTCAACGAAACCTTGTTTATCAGAACCTTACCCTCATTAGTTTGTCGTGTTTTATCTACTCACTTGCTGTGAGCTTTTTATTACCCGGCGTTAACTCACTTTTCACCAATTCGGCTTCAGAAAGCTTGCCATCTTCGTTATCGTCTATTAACCCAAAATTACGCAACAGCCCAGTATGGCGCACTGACTCTTTCAGAGAAATAAGACCGTCTTTGTTTGTGTCTAACTGCTGCAATAACGTGCGCGCGGGGTTTGCGTGCGCATCCGCTACGGATATGGCTTGTACTGCAGCTACAGCACAAAGTGCTATGAAAACTTTTTCGAGACGTTTCATCATGAATCCTCCGCAAAATGCTTATAAAATCCTTCTCTTTCGCTCTTAACTAGCTTCAAATCATTAACAATAAGAAGATAGAAAAAGGCTGCTAGATACTATCACTAGTCTTCAATTAACCACTATCATAATTGCATTGAATTTTATTATGCCATTTTCAGACCAACAGTTAAAATAGGTTATAAATCAATGGCTTTTGTAAAATTAGATATTCACAATGAAAGGAACAAAGAAATTGTGTTGCAATAAAGAAACACTACTGTGAAACCATAACAATAGCTGTTAAAGGTTCACAGTAGGCGGTGCTAGGCCATCGCCGAGGCATCGTAACGGCAGGGAGAACGCACGAGCGCAGAAAGAGGGATAGGCTTGCTAAACAGGAAGCCTTGAACATTGTCACACCCGTGTTCTCTGAGGTAATCCCACTGTTCATGGTTTTCTATACCTTCAGCACAAACAGAAAGAGAAAGGCGCTTTGCAAGATCGATAATTGCGCCGGTAACCAGTCGGCTGCGCTCGGAAGTTTGAAGTTCCGTAACAAATTGCCGGTCTACTTTCAATGTATCGATATTAATTTGAGTGAGGTAGCTTAACGACGAATACCCTGTGCCAAAGTCATCTAGGGCGATAGCACACCCCATATTCGCTATTCGTCTGAAAAACTTATTGGATAAAGCAAAATTTTCAAGATAAGCGCTTTCGGTAACCTCAAACTCAACGTTTTCTGGATTTATGTCATATAAATTGAAAGTATTGTAGATATAGTCAAAAAGTTGATTACTCCTCAGGTCGTGCCCCGATAAGTTAATCGACGCTCTGAATGGTGTTAAAGCCCATTGCTTTAAATCTGGCATATCAATACAAACTTGCTTGATGATCCAGCGGGTTATGGCCGTTATTTTGCCCCCTTGCTCTGCAATGGGTATAAACTCATTGGGCATAACCAGCCCAAACTCGGGGTGTTCCCAACGGATTAATGCTTCAACGCCAACTACCTCACCTTCATTACTCACTTTAACTTGGTAGTAAACAACAAACTCATCGTTTAAGAGTCCTTGTTCAATGCCGTTTGCCAAATGAAGCTTACGCTTATGAGACTCGACCATATCTGGCGTAAACAACGTGTAACTGCCTCTTCCCCTGGCCTTCGACCGGTACATGGCCAAATCTGCATTGCTCATAAGCTCACTTAGGTCATAGCCTGCATCTGACGCTGTAGCTATACCCACGCTCAGACCTACGGTCAATGACAGCCCACGAAGCTCAAAAGGCTCATCAAAAGCGGTGATTAATCGGGTAGCCAGACGTTGCGCTTGTTCGGTGGAAGCATCTCTATCAGGAAGCACTAAAAACTCATCGCCCCCTAAACGAGCAAACAGGTCGCCATCACGCAATAAACACTGCACCCTATCTGCCACTTCGATAAGAATAAGGTCGCCAGTTTCATGGCCTAACGAGTCATTAATACCCTTAAAGCCATCTAAATCAAAAAATAGAAGCAATAAGTCTTCGTCATTTCTTTTCGCTCTTGCTAACTCTAAACGCAAGTTATCAAGTACGAACTGTCGGTTAGGCAATCCGGTTAAGCTATCAAAATTAGCCAGCCTCGACATGGTCTCTTGCTGGTCCACCAAGGTTTGCTTTTGTTCAAAGTTAACCAGCAACTCCACTTCAATAGCATCCAGCAAGCTATTGATGTTACGGGCAAGCTGACCGACTTCGTTAGAAGACTCTATCGAGTTTCTAAGCGCGTAATCTTTTGATTCATAAACCTCTTGGGTAAATTTCCCCAACGATGCTAAAGGTGAGAGAAGACGGTAGAAAATAAAGAAACATGTTCCCGTACACAATAGCCAGAATGCTAAAATAAATGGCACTTGCTTAATAAGTTGGCGAGTTGAGTTTGAAGCCTTAACTTCATTGGTATCAACGTAAATAACCAGGTGCCCCATTGGGTAAAGGCTACTGCCAATGATTTGATGTGCGGTGATCACGTCTTCATACTGTGCAATACCAAAAGGTACATTCTCTGGAGAGGTAGGTACTGCCTCATCGTCAAATTTTAATGATTGCTTGGGTTGTACTGTCGAGATAACCCTATAATCATTATCGTAAAGGGTTGCACTAAGAAGATATGGGTGTTCTTTAACCGGTTGGAATACAGAAGAAAGTAACGCATTATTACCTGGATTTTTTTGCATTAAAATCGAAAGCTGTAACGCAAGTGAGTTACTTAGCGCGGCCGTATTATCCGCGACAACAGTCATCACTGACTCACTGTGTTCTAACTTATTTACAATAGCTATTGATGTGGCCAAAATAGCCATAGAAACGGATATGACTAACCCGACAGAAATTTTTAAGGTTTTAAACACGTTTGTGCCTTACTGAACTACTTCGCCTTTGCCAAGCTGGCGATATGCAATAGGTAAAAAGAACCATTACGCAGTATCGATTTCGTTATTATTATGCGCTCAATAGTACGGCACGAGATAAGAAAATAAAACGGATTTTTAAATACCTATGGCGCGCTTGTTAAAACCCAAGTGTTACTGAGTGTTTTCAACAACGTCCAGCTTCGTTTTAATGTACTGACTGTGAGGGACGTATAATAAATCAGCAATTTGCCTGATTGTGCTTTCTTCAAGCGGGGCGAGGGATTCATCAGCATAAGCGATTGACCATAAGCTTTTTACAACACGCACTCTTTCATCAGCATTGCAATGCTTGTTCAGCACTTGCGTAAAATGTACAAGGTCTATGGCATCATCTGCGGTTTCTTGGCCTCTTTTAAGAAGCAGCGCCATCGCATCATCATCAACGTTAACGTGTTTTCTTAGCTGCTTCTCGTATTCTTCCCGTTCAGTCTCAGTAACTTGATTATCAGCATTAACGATTTCACTGAGCAAAGCTGCAGTCGCTAATTCCACAGTATAGGCAGGTTCGTTCTGTTTATGAGAGTATTCAAAAAGTTTAAGGAATGATTTCAGCATAAATCCTCAGAGTTTGGGTGGCCGTTGTGCGCGTTGGTGTACGCAGATACGAGTATTTCTAATATGTTTACTAAGAAAAAGAGAAATTCGATTAATTGCTTAATAGGTTGGATAGTTTAGGCACTTTTAGCCTGTGCAATAGATTGCATGGCGATGACCTAACTTTGCGTGTCGATAAGACAAACGACTTTACTGCCTCCTTTTTCAAACCATATTCGTTCACACAATGCATGTATCAGCGGCAAGCCACGCCCGTAACTTTCTTCCTGAGTAGTGTAAGCAGTAGAGAACTTGCGCCCCCCGCCCCACTCAAACCCATCACCGCTATCCTCTACTGAGATAAGGACTTTGCCGTCTGATGGTACAGATTCAACCCGAATATTTATTCGCCCTTGATTTAGAAACTGCAAAGAGGCTTCGCGATTTTCGTAGTATTGTTGAAAACCAGAGCTATCAGCTTTGAGTTTAGAGTCTAGTTTTAAGATACCGTGTTCAAGGGCATTATTAAAAAGCTCAGACAATACGGTATAAATTATTGAACGAATACTTTGTATGCCCTCACACTGACCTGCCAATTGCAACACTCGCTGTAAAATATCTGGTTGCTTTAAATGCTTCGCATCTAGGGCAATGTCGTGAACGGACGGTAGCCCGTCATCGAATTTCTGTGAAACAGGAATACTAATAGGTTTGGCAGTAAATACGACTAAGGTGACATCGTCGTGGAATGACGCTGATCCACAATGTGCTTTCGCTCTAAGAAAAAGGGAGTCGGCTTCAATTTTTTCATGGCTCTGCATTTGATCTTTAATGATATCAATCAACCCTTCTTCAAGCAGCATCTCACCTTTATCATTGGCAATTTCAATCAAACCATCACTACAGATTATGAGTTGTTCGTTTGGCCCTAAACGAATGGCGTCGCAATCGGTATTGAGTTCGTGTTCGTCAACTATACCTAACGCCATGTGTCTTGATGTTATGGTTCTCAAGGACATATCTGTTTTTGCGGGAATAATGACAGCTGGCATACCGCCTTGCCAAAGGTTCACGCGATTGCCTTCAGCGTTGATCTCGCCTACTACCGCTGCCATAAACATGT
>Ga0114901_1002181_pt1 | contig 10637 bp, 8 predicted proteins | sample MalvireepMed_s16_FD_89686 | JGI IMG/M metagenome (GOLD analysis project Ga0114901, IMG submission 89686) | Marine viral communities from the Global Malaspina Expedition - Malaspina viral metaG DeepMed_s16 | ecosystem: Environmental > Aquatic > Marine > Oceanic | place: Mediterranean Sea... | reverse complement strand
CAGCAGTACTAAGTCATCCCTCGCTGCCTTTTATTCGCTTTTTGACGCTACTCTTTATCAAATCATTATTTCAGTTAGCAGTGAGTATATTTTACTCATTATTTTTTATGCCAAGGAGAGGCGGTTATGTTTAGTACCTTTGCTATTGTTATTACCTTGCTACTACTGATGTTCTTCGCTTACCGAGGATATTCAGTACTGATTTTGGCCCCGATTGATGAACCGCTGTTGTTTAGATAATTACTAAGCACTATCACATAAATGATAGATTTACGGTATCATAGACAAAATTTTTAATTTAGAAATATCTCATTATTAGGATCGATAACGATAAAGCTTGAAAAGTCGAGCCGTGAGATAATCAACCCATTTATATCGATAACAAAGGTGATAAAAGTGCGTGAAATTTTAGTAACTAGTGCCCTACCTTACGCCAATGGCTATATTCATTTAGGCCATCTTGTAGAATATATCCAAACTGACATTTGGGCGCGGGCAATGAAGGCACAAGGCCATCAAGTCACTTATGTTTGCGCTGACGATGCTCATGGTACGGCTATTATGCTAAAGGCTGAAGATAACGGCATCACGCCAGAGGAGCAGATCGCTTCGGTCAAAGCCTCGCACGAAGCTGATTTTGCTAAGTTTTTGATTGAGTTCGATAATTATCACAGCACTCACTCCGCTGAAAACAAGCACTACTCAGAGCTAATTTATCGTCGGCTCAATAGCGCCGGTCACATCTCAACCCGTGACGTCGAGCAATTATTTGACCCTGAAAAGCAGCTGTTTTTGGCCGATAGATTTGTCAAAGGCGAATGTCCTGAATGCGGATCGGCCGATCAGTACGGGGACAACTGCGAGGTTTGCGGCACCACTTATGATGCCACTGAGCTGAAAAACCCGCGCTCAACGTTATCGGATGCCACGCCAGTACTTAAAGTCTCTAAGCATTACTTTTTTGATTTACCAGAGTTCGAGCAGTTCTTACAAGATTGGACACGCAGTGACAAGCGTCTACAGCCTTCAGTCGCCAATAAACTACAAGAATGGTTCGATGCTGGTCTTGCCAGCTGGGATATCTCGAGGGATGCGCCCTACTTTGGCTTTAAGATACCGGATACCCCTGAGGGCGAGCCGGATAAATACTTTTATGTCTGGTTGGATGCCCCTGTCGGCTATATGGCAAGCTTTCAAAACCTGTGTGATAAGCGCGCAGGTACGGACAATGCGCTAGATTTTGATCGCTACTGGGCGGCTGAGAATGAACATAAAACGGAAGTTTATCATTTCATTGGTAAAGACATCGTTTATTTCCATGCTCTATTTTGGCCGGCGATGCTTGCAGGTAGCGAATTCCGCACGCCCACTGGCGTCTTTGCTCATGGCTTCTTAATGGTCAATGGCGAGAAGATGAGTAAGTCGCGTGGTACTTTTATTAAGGCTGAGACTTATGCAGAGCACTTGCACCCTGAGTACCTGCGCTATTATTTTGCCAGTAAACTATCAGATAAAGTCGAAGATATTAACCTAGATCTTGAAGACTTTATGCAAAAGGTTAACTCAGATTTAGTCGGCAAAGTGGTCAATATCGCCAGCCGTAGCGCCGGATTTATTGTCAAAAAATATGATGGCATGCTCACTGAGGTTTGCGCGGAGCCTAAACTACTAGAAGACATCACTAAGACTGGTGATGAGATCGCCACCGCTTACGAGAACCGCGAGTTTAGCCGTGCTATGCGTCTGATCATGCAGTGCGCGGATAAAGCCAACGAGTACATCGACGAGAAAAAGCCTTGGGCGCTTGCCAAGCAGGAGGGCACTGAGCAAGAAGTACAAGACGTCTGTTCAGTAGCGATTAATATCTTCCGTCAATTGATGGTGTATCTGGCTCCGGTATTGCCTGAGCTAACCCATAACGCCAAAGCGTTTTTGAATATCGATGATTTGAGCTTTCATAGCCGTAACGAGTGGCTGCTCGGTCATCAGATCAATAAGTTCAAGCCGCTGATGCAGCGTATCGAAGAAAAAAATGTCACTGCGATGATTGAAGCCTCAAAAGCATCATTGAGCGATTCGCAAGAGAAGACAGCAGCCGCTACAGATGAGAATGATAATAGCGCTGAGCAAGAAAACTATATCGGTATCGCGGACTTTAGTAAGGTTGAGATGAAAGTGGCGCACGTTTTAGAATGCAACTATGTCGAAGGCGCAGACAAGCTACTGCAGTTTACTCTAGATGTCGGCGAAGATAAGCCGCGCAATGTGTTTAGCGGTATTCGTAAGTTTTATGAGCCTGAGCAGTTGACCGGTAAAAAGGTGATATGCGTGACGAATCTTGCGCCGCGTAAGATGAAGTTTGGCATCTCAGAAGGCATGGTGCTCTCTACTGGCAATCCTAAGACTCAGCTCACGGTCGTGACTTTGCCTGATGCTTGTGTGGTTGGTGATTTGCTCGCTTAGTTTTATATTTACAAGCTCATATACATTGAGTCTTATAAACCCTAAGTCTAAAAAGGTGCCTAGCTTGGCACCTTTTTAGACTTAGGATTCAACCTTAGCGCTAAGTCTTTTGAAAATTTTAAAACTCAATCGTATTGAGTGATAAAATCATTAAAACATCTGACTTGCCGAATGATAATTTTAGCGGTTTTTTGAACTTATAAAACTTATCCGCTAATTTTTTATTGCGAATCGTTACATTACTGTCATGATATAACCAATTATATTTATGAATCCTCTATTTTATCTCAGTCAGCTGCAGGCGCGCACCGAAAGTGGCGCTATGGTTAAGTGGACGAGCTGACTTGCATTTTCCAACCGAAGAGTTAATTTGATAATGACTATTGCTACCCCTCTACGCCTAAGCCTATGCGGAGCTGCTCTCAGTGCCATCAGTATATTTGGCTTAGTAGGTTGCTCAAACTCGGCTACTGAAACCACCACTGATGATGCGGCTACTGGTAGCGAAAAACCAGCCAAGACTCTCGCTATTACCCAAATCGTCGAGCATCCATCACTCGATGAGATCAGACGCGGGCTTATAGAAGAGCTGGCAGATAACGGCTACGTAAAAGGCGAAAACCTAACGGTGAATTTTCAAAGCGCGCAAGGTAATCTAGCTACCGCCGGACAGATTGCCAAACAGTTCGCCGGTGACCTGCCAGACGCTATCGTCGCTATCTCAACGCCCTCTGCACAGTCTATTGTCGCTTCCACGACTCAGGTTCCTGTCATTTATACCGCTATCTCTGATCCATTAGCTGCCAAGCTTATCGATGAAAACGGTGTCCCTGCGCAGTCTAATGTCACAGGCTTATCGAGCCAGCTGCCTATTGAGCCACAGTTAGATCTCATTCAGAAAGTTGCGCCTAATGCCAAAACTATTGGCTATGTTTATAGTCCTGGTGAGGCCAACTCAGTCACTGTGCTCAATCAGCTCAAAGCAGCGGCTCCTGCGCGCGGACTCGAAATCTTGGATCTAACCGCTAATCGTCCAACCGATGTGGCGATGGCGACTCGTAGCCTAGATGGTCGCGCCGATGTCATCTATACCTCGCTCGATAATAATGTCGTCTCAGCGTTTGAGGCGATGGCAAGCGCGGCGAACGAGCTCAAAATCCCAGTCATCGCCTCTGATGAATTCAGCGTTAGACGCGGCGCCACTGCCGCGCTTGGGGTCAATGATTATGACTTTGGCCGCGTCACAGGTGAGATGGTTTACCGAGTATTGAACGATGAAGCGGTCGCGACAGTTAAACCTCAAGTGATGAATGATCTGACTTTATATGTCAGTCCTAAACATGCACAAGCGCAAGGCGTGACTTTATCTGACGAAGTACTAAAAGACGCTATCAACGTCGATGACCAGTAAGCCTAGGACGTTGGCGATAAAAGATTAATTGAAGCATTATTAAAATGAGTATAGGAATTAGCAAAGGATTTGCTAATAACTACTGATTATGATCCTATCTTCCTTTACTGGTTGTATGGACACATTTTTATCTTTAGGAGTAAGACCTATGTTGTATCAGAAACGAGCTAGCCGTTTTAACTTTACCAAAGCTTTAATGCTAGGCGGCGTTTGTACCGCTATTTTAACCGGCTGTAATCAATCGCCAACTGATGACCCTGACACTATCGATGGTGCCGCTGGCGGTGAAGTAGCTACAGAGACAAAATCGGTCGCTATTACTGCTATCGTTGAGCATCCAGCGCTAGATGATGTACGTAAAGGCGTGGTTGATGAGCTGGCCGAACAAGGCTTTAACGACGGTGAAAACTTGACGCTAAACTTCCAAAGCGCGCAAGGTAATACCGCCACTGCCGGCCAGATTGCCAAGCAGTTCGTTGCTGATGAAGCCGACGTTATTGTCGCTATCGGTACACCATCAGCGCAGTCTGTAGCGGCGGCGACTAGCACGATTCCGCTAGTATTCTCGGCGGTGACCGATCCTGTTGAGGCTAAGCTAGTTACTACGCTTGATGGCTCAGGTACTAACGTTACAGGCGGCTCTGATGCGCTCCCTTATGAGCCGCAAATCGAGCTGATGCGCCAAATTATCCCAAGCCTAAAGAACGTCGGCTACGTCTATAGCCCAGGTGAGGTCAACTCGACCATTACGCTCAAAAACCTAAAAGAAAAGCTCTCACCGATGGGCATTAATGTCCTAGAAGCACCTGCAGCTCGTAGTAATGATATCGCTATGGCAGCTCGTAGCCTAGAAGGTAAGGTCGATATGATCTACACCTCAACCGATAATAACGTAGTTTCAGCTTATGAAGCGCTTTATCAAGTCGCTAAAGAAAGTAAGATCCCACTTATTGCCTCGGACACGAGCTCCGTTGCGCGCGGCGCTATCGCAGCCTTAGGCGTTGATTACTATAGCTTAGGCCGCGAAACCGGTAAAATCGTTGTCAATATCTTAAATGGTGAAAACCCAGGCGCTATTCCGGTTTATACCCCGCAAAACTTAAACCTACATGTCAGCCCAAAAAATGCTGAAGAGCAAGGTATTACTTTGCCGCAAGCGGTTATCGATGACGCAGAAGAAGTGGTAGAATAAGCTTATTTTGCTGCTCGCTAAGCTTAGAGACAGCCCAGCTATCCCTTTATAGACTGGGCTTGTTTTTTGATGCTATTATTTTGCTACTTTCTATTTTTTTGCTGCTGCTGATAACGCTATAAAATAAAAGCCTGTTATCTCTTAGCGAATACACGCTTTGGTTCACCCTAATCGCAGATTGCATAATCTGTTTAACCCACCGCTTAGTCGCTGCTAATGTTAGGTAGCACTTGGTTATGACTTACTGATTACTTATGTCTTTAATTGCTTTTTTTGGTGCGCTTGAGAGTGGTCTCATCTACGGTCTTGTCGCCCTAGGCGTCTTAATATCCTTTCGAACCTTAGACTTTCCTGACTTGACCGCTGATGGTAGTTTTCCTCTAGGCGGTGCGGTTGCTGGGGTCTCTATCGTTGCTGGGGTTAACCCTTGGCTCGCTTGCGCCTTTGGTATGCTCGCAGGTTCAGTTGCAGGCGTAGTCACCGCTTGGTTGCATGTTAAGCTTGGTATCTTGCAGCTACTGGCCAGTATCCTTGTGATGGTGGCGCTGTATTCTGTCAATCTGCGCATTATGGGCGCGCCCAACCTGCCACTCTTAGGTGAGACCACTGTCTTTAGCTCTCTGGTCACTAACGATAATGGCTTTTGGATGCGCTGCTTGATTATCGGCGCTGTGGTGATACTGGCTAAGCTGTTTTTGGACTGGTTTTATAGTACTGAGTCTGGTCTATCGATGCGTGCAACCGGCTCTAACCTGCGTATGGCGCAAGCGCAAGGCATCAATACCTCATGGATGACTATTATCGGTATGGCGATCTCTAACGGTCTGATTGCGCTAGCCGGAGCGCTCTTTGTTCAGACGCAGGGCGGCGCGGATATCTCTATCGGTATCGGTACCATTGTCATCGGTCTGGCGGCAGTGATCATTGGTGAGACCATTATTCCTGCTAAGCGTATTTGGCTTATTACTTTAGCCGTCATTATTGGCGCGGTGCTCTACAAGCTATTTATCCAAGTGGCCTTGTCGAGCGATACGCTACGTAGTATAGGTTTTGGGCCGCAAGATTTGAACTTGATTACGGCACTATTGGTCGTGCTTGCATTAGTACTGCCTAAGGCAAAAACCAAGTTTTTATCGCGTAGAGTCAGAGCTTAAAGCGAGCAGACTATAAACCTAGCAATCTAGCAATATAGGCACTTACGATTATGATGCAAGCCAATGATTTACGCCTGACTTTTAACCCAGGCACCCCTATCGAAAACCCTGCTCTTCGCGGGATCAATCTCAATATCGCAGATGGCGAGTTTGTCACAGTCATCGGGACTAATGGCGCGGGCAAATCGACTTTTTTGAATGCAGTTAGTGGTACGACGCGCGTCGATAGTGGTTCGATTTTATTGAACGGTATCGATGTCACCAAAAAGTCAGCCCATCAGCGCGCGCACTGGGTAGCACGTGTGTTTCAAGATCCGATGGCGGGTACTTGTGAAGCGCTGACTATCGAAGAGAACATGGCCCTAGCTTATAAGCGCGGCGGCAAACGTGGTTTGAGCTTCGCTTTAAATCACAATAACCGCGAGCTGTTTCGCGAAAAGCTATCGGTATTGAAATTAGGGCTTGAGAATCGACTTACCGATCGCATGGGTCTATTATCAGGTGGTCAACGTCAAGCGGTCAGCTTGCTTATGGCTTCCCTGCAACCTTCCAAAATCCTATTACTCGATGAGCATACCGCAGCGCTCGATCCAAAAACGGCCGCTTTCGTCTTAGAGCTGACCGATAAAATTGTCACCGATAATAATTTGACAACCATGATGGTCACCCATTCTATGCAGCAAGCCCTCGCCCACGGTACGCGCACCGTCATGCTGCATCAAGGTCAAGTGGTATTAGATGTGGCAGGCGAAAAGCGTCAAGGCATGACAGTACATGATTTACTCGATATGTTTGAGCGCACCCGCGGTGAAAAGATTGATGATGATAGCCTGATTTTGAGTTAATAGGCTCTCGTTTAGACAGTAAGTGTTTTTTTAATGACTGGCCGACTGCTAAAAAACCCAAAAATGCGCGTTATTAAAAATAACTTCTGCTAAAAACCAATAAACGCTCTCACCGATAAAACAAAACCTCAAGGGCTAAATACGCTTGAGGTTTTTTATATAAAGAGGATAATTGCTTTAAAAGCTGACAGTTTATAGACTATCTAAAATTTGCACTGGCAAAGTCATCACATCAAACGCTAAAGCAAAAGGCAATAATACCAGCTTACCCGCTGTACTAGTGCCGCCGCTTGTAGTTTGTTACATCTATGTACTTTGACCAAAAGATTCATGGTATAGGGCTTACTTAGCGGATGGTACTTAAATCTTACTATCTACTTTGACAAATCCAAAGTACGCAGTCTGAGCGCGTTGGCAATCACTGATACCGAAGACAGACTCATTGCCGCCGCTGCTATCATAGGACTAAGCAGTAGTCCAAACGCAGGGTAAAGTACGCCTGCGGCAATCGGTACGCCAATGGCGTTGTAGATAAAGGCAAAAAATAGGTTTTGTCTAATATTGCGCATGGCCGAGCGGCTCAGCTTATGGGCTTTAGCAATCCCCATTAAGTCGCCTTTGAGTAGCGTCACCCCAGCGCTTTCCATCGCCACGTCAGTCCCCGTACCCATTGCAATGCCGACATCGGCTTGTGCTAAAGCTGGCGCATCATTGATACCATCGCCTGCCATCGCAACCAATTTACCGCTGTCTTGCATCTCTTTGACGATACGATTTTTATCTTCAGGTGAGACATCCGCATGCACCTCATCAATGCCTAATTTATTGGCGACGGCTTGCGCGGTTTTTTGGTTATCACCCGTTAGCATAATGACTTTTAGTCCTGCATCGTGTAGCAGTCCTATAGCGTCCTTGGTGCTGGGCTTGATAGGATCAGCTACGGAGATGATACCAGCGGCCTTGCCGTCTATCGCGACAAACATTACCGTTTCGCCCTCTTTTCTGCGCACGTCAGCCTTGTCTGATAAATCTTGATCATAGCTATTTAGGCTCTTCATGAGCTTTGAGTTACCGATAGCCACGGCTTTACCATTGACGATAGCTTCTACGCCCTCACCGGTGGTTGAATTAAAATTTTGAGCTTTAGGGATAGTCAAGGATTTATCTTGTGCAGCTCTCACAATCGCTTCTGCTAAAGGGTGCTCACTAGCGCTTTCTACTGCGGCAACTAATGCCAAAAACTCATCTTCATCTTGACCTGATAGCGCATCAATGGCGGTCAGCTCAGGACGACCTGCTGTTAGCGTACCTGTCTTATCAACCACGATGGTATCAACTTTCTCCATAGTCTCAAGCGCCTCAGCGTTTTTGATCAATACGCCGTTTTGTGCGCCTTTACCTGTCCCAACCATAATAGACATAGGAGTGGCCAGACCAAGGGCACAAGGGCAAGCAATAATCAGTACTGCAATCGCGTTTACCATAGCGTAGGCCATCGCAGGCTCAGGGCCGAATATGGCCCAAACGATAAAGGTAATAATAGAGATCACAATAACAATAGGCACAAACCAGCCTGCCACTTGGTCAACTAAGCGCTGAATGGGCGCGCGACTACGTTGGGCATCGCTTACCATTTGCACGATTTTGGACAGTACTGAGTCCTCGCCGACATTAACCGCCTCAACCAGTAGCGTACCGGTACCATTTACCGTACCGCCTGTGACGTCGTCGCCTTGCTCTTTGGTCACGGGAATGGGCTCGCCTGTCACCATAGATTCATCAACACTACTACTGCCCTCAACGACCATACCGTCGACAGGAAGCTTCTCGCCGGGTCTCACGCGTAAGTGATCACCCGCGACCACTTCATCTAGTGAAACCTCCACCTCTTCACCTTTGTCGTTAACTCGTCTAGCCGTCGGCGGTGCCAGCTCAAGCAGGGCGCGAATCGCGCCTGAGGTTTGACTTCTGGCTTTGAGCTCTAACACTTGACCGAGCAGAACCAAAGTCGTAATGACTGCGGCCGCTTCATAATAAACGCCAACTTGACCGGATGCCCCTCGAAAGCTATCGGGGAAGATGCCTGGGAAAAAGGTTGCGACAATACTAAACCCAAAAGCTGCGCCGACCCCTAACGAGATTAGGGTAAACATATTAAGGTTGCGGCTCTGAATCGACTGCCAACCGCGCACAAAGAAGGGAGCCGCGCCCCAAACCACGACGGGCGTGGCGAGCACTAACTGAATGATTTGACCCATTTGACCTGAGAGATCTAGCGGCCCGATCTGCTCAAAGTTAAGACCGACCATCTCGCCCATGGCATAAATAAATAGCGGTAAGGTCAGCAGGGTACAGATCCAAAAGCGCCGCGTCATATCATCAAGCTCTTCGGTATCTTCCTCGCCCGCTGTAATGGTCTCAGGCTCAAGCGCCATACCGCATATCGGACAGCCGCTGTTTCTGACGTCTCTAACTTCTGGATGCATAGGGCAGGTATAAATCGTGCCATCATAGCCATCAGGCACTTTGTCGTACCTGCCGCCTTTGACGGATTTTATGTCACCACCGTCAGCACCCGCGCCGTGACAGTGCGCATGGTCGTGCTCATTAGCGTCTGAGTTGGTAGCTTCTTTAGCAACTTGGTCTTCAGGTTGCAAGAACATACCACATATCGGACAATCGCTTTTTTCGACATCTCTGACCTCAGGATGCATCGGACAAATATACATCGTACCGTTATAGTTTTCGGGTACTTTATCGTATTTGCTGCCTCTAAGAGACTCTACATCCTTGCTACCCGCATCCACTCCATGACAATGCTCATGGCGCGCATGATTGTTGTCATGGCTATTAGCCTCAGTGACTTCGTTTTCAGGTTTGAGCGTCATGCCACATATCGGACAGCCGCTGTTTCTGACGTCTCTAACTTTAGGATGCATAGGGCAAGTGTAAACCGTACCATGGTAATCTTTTGGTACTTTGTCAAACTTGCCAGCTTCACTCAGTTTTTTGTCCATATTATGAGACATGACGCTGCTCCTTAAACACAGTAAACAACGGTACGTATTAGCACGATTCCTCTTTATTCAAGCTCTTCGATTAATGCTTGCATCTCGCCGATTTCGCGCTTTTGAGCTTTGATGATGTCATCTGCCAACTGACGAACACGCGGGTCATCGATATCGGCGCGTTCACTGGTCAAAATAGCGATAGAATGGTGCGGTATCATCGCCTGCATCCAATCGACTTGATCGACGGTTTGCTGTGAGCGCACGCCCCAAAGACCAAAGGCAAATAGCACGATACTAAGACCATAAATCATCAAATTGACCTTAGTTTTTTTATACATATTACCCATAAAAGCAAGCATGATAACGGCCATCATCGCACCCATATATAGCGCCATATAAGCACGGGTCTCACTAAAATAGACGTGATCCCATTTATAGGTATTAAAGTACATCATGATGTACATGACGATGGTGGAGGTCAGAATCATCAGACCAAATTTGACATAAGGATTCATTTTTTGCTTATGGTTCATATCGTTGTTCATGCGATTACTCCTTTTT